>LUMI01000029.1_pt1 | contig 38910 bp, 38 predicted proteins | sample 729681 | NCBI WGS metagenome assembly LUMI01 (sample SAMN03860267, study PRJNA289734) | marine metagenome | biome: seawater column; feature: ocean; material: water; isolation source: Red Sea water column Station 34 - depth 10m | place: Saudi Arabia: Red Sea | collected 2011-10-15 | depth 10 m
CCAACTACACCCTCCACGTTAACCTCGAGATACTCTTTCCGGAGTAATGCTGTAATCGTTGCAGTAGTCCCTGCACTTGTATCCGTGAAGGTTCAGTCTGTGACTTCAATATCCTTTAGGAATTGAAGTCTCATGTCGTAGTTTTCAACGGTCATTTTTAATAGCCCCAAACTATTGATTAATGGAAACAATTCATGGAACTAATTGGATTTATCTGAGTATTAAAGAAGTAATCCTCAAGAAATAAAAAACACATGAAAAAATCACTACTTCCGATTGCCGTTTGTTTATCGTTATTAACCGTTCTGTTGCCAGTGACTTATTTGGCAAGTCTTCTTTACTAGAATTTCAGCCTGCCTAGCGGAAGGTGGCCTTAAAACCTCCGCAGTTTGAGGTGTCGTTTTTTTCAAGGCTACTTTCATTGCCTACTCCATAGACACTGATCAAACACTGGGGGGATTGTGATCAGTCCCCCTCAGTTCATCCATCCACACTAAACCCTCACGTCAACCGCCTCGATTACCATTGGTCGTGCCTATCAGTTTTGATAGGCAAAAAAGATTTATCAAGAAATCATGATTTTGTAATAAACATTAATAGCCAAACATTTGTTCATGTTTTGCATTGGTGAAGGACCACCACGGTCATTCAGATTGGGAGTCACTTCTCCTTTGGGACTTTCAATCGACCGTGGTTGGACCAGCATCACTTTCTTTTACCCTTTCCGCTCCTATACAAAATAAATCGGATGTATTATGGTGAACTTGTCTACACAATGTTCCAAAGCCTGTGTAGGCAGGGCGGTTTTTGAACTTACCATAACCGCCCACTTCACTTCTTCTTCCGCTTCCTCGTTGCTAACAAAAAGAGCGTTTGATAAATAAACCAAACGATACTATCGTTTGGGATTATTCAGGAATGTCTAATAATTTGAATAGAAAGGTGTACCAGAAAAGGTGTACCAGAGCCGAAGTTGAAGATATTATTTACTCTATAATATCAGCAATATAGCGTTTTCAAATAAAGTGGCGGAGATGTGTAGGAATCGAACCCACCTGTGACAGGATTAGTGCCACACACACGGTTTTGAAGACCGGGGCGCCCACCAGTGACGCATCCATCTCCGTCAATTCATTGTGCTGATGGAGTTTTAAAATGTCCAGAATTCAATCTTTGATTAAGAACTGTTTCTTGATTATCCAATGGTTTGGATAGAGAGTGGGATTTAGATTGTACCTTGTCTGATAAGCATTCAATTTTTCGGCTTCATCAATTCGATCAATCAAGGAGTAACAAAGATGGAAGGGTTTAAGACACGTGTGGAATCCTGGGATGATTTTTCACCACTGAAACATGTGATTGTCGGCCGTGCAGATCATACCTGCATTCCTCCCTCGGAACCGGCTACAGAAGCCAAGGTTCCTGAAGACAGTGACATGCGTGGAATGTGGGGACCAAGACCGTTAGAAACGGTCGAAAAAGCAAATCTCCAACTGGACCATTTGGCAAACTTGTTGGAAAAACGAGGAATACAGGTCGACCGTCCAACCCCGCTTCAATGGAACCAGGCGGTAATTACTCCGGATTTCAGCACCGGTTCAATGTTTGGTTGTATGCCTCCAAGAGATGTCCTATTGACGGTGGGAAAGGAAATCCTCAGCGCAGCGATGTCCTTCCGATGCAGGTTCTGGGAATACCTTGCCTACCATGGCCTGATGCAGCGCTATTTTGATGAAGATCCTGATTTTCGCTGGGAACAGGCTCCCCGGCCGAGATTAACCGAGGATTCGTACAAGCAGGGGTATTTTGATGAGATCACTATCGAGGAACGACTGAAACGAACTGCAGAATTAAATTTTGTCACCACCGAAGATGAACCGCTTTTTGACGCGGCAGATGTCATGCGCATCGGCAAAGACCTTTTCTGCCAACACGGTCTAACCACAAACCGACGTGGGATGGAATGGCTTCAACGTCATTTTCCGAATCACCGGGTTCACAGTGTGAACTTCCCTGGAGATCCCTACCCGATCCATATTGACGCAACTTTTGTCCCGCTGCGTCCGGGGTTGATCATGAATAATCCCAAACGAAAATTACCAGAAACCCAAAGAAAGATTTTTGAGGTCAACGGCTGGGAAATCATCGATGCGGCACCTCCGTCACACACCCAACCACCCCCTCTTTGTTACTCCAGTGTCTGGCTTTCTATGAACTGCCTTGTTATCGATCCGAAAACGGTCTGTGTCGAAGCCAGTGAAGTGAACCAAATGGAACAGTTGGACAAGCTTGGAATGGAAGTCATTCCCGTTCCTTTCCGGGACGCTTACCCTTTTGGAGGCGGACTCCATTGTGCGACTGCGGATGTCAGACGTGAAGGGTCCTGTGAAGATCTGTTCCCGAAACAGGTGGAAGGGACCCGGATCCGGCCAATAAACTAGAAATTTCCGAATTTATAATTTTAGTTGAAATTCTATATGGGGGGCTTACAAGGAAGAAGCTTTTCCTTCAACAATGCGCTGGGCCGGTTGGCCATCTGAAGTGTAGAGTGTCCCAAACTGAGGCTGCCCCTGACGGAAGGTTCCTATGTAATACCGTCCATCGGCAAATTGCCACCGTCCTTCGCCTTCCGGAAGATCCTGCTTGAGCTGTCCCACATAGAGGCGTCCATCTTCAAAACTGAAACGACCTTCTCCCTCCATCAGGTTATCCCGGAAATCACCGGTATAGTTTCTCCCGTCCGGGAAATGAAGCGTACCATGGCCCTGGAGTTTTCCCGAATCAAACTGACCCACGTATCGACGACCATCAGGGAAATCCAGACGTCCCTCACCGATAAGATTTCCTTTTTTGAAGGTGCCGGTCAAAATGCGTCCATCGGCAAAGTGCATTTCTCCTTCACCATCAATTTCATTGTTCTGGAAATTCCCCACATAACTGGAACCATCCTGAAAAAGCATTTCCCCTTGACCGTGCCGGCTACCTTTACGGAACATCCCGATGAAGGTTCCAGCAGAATCCGTCAACATGCCTTGGCCTTCTGCTTCTCCCTTCAGAAACTCTCCCTCATACTTTGCTCCTCCGGGATAAATCAGAACTCCTTTTCCTGAAACCAGATCCTGGATGAAATCTCCGGTATAACGTCTGCCGTCGGACCAGACGATTTGCCCCCTGCCATGAGCTCTTCCGAATTCAAATGCACCGGAGTATCGTGTTCCATTCGCAAACGTGAGAGTGCCAGTACCATGATTGATACCTCTTACAAATTCTCCGACATACCGTCTCCCGTCCTTAAAAAGGATGCTGCCCTTGCCATGGGCTTCGTTTTCCTTGAATTGTCCCTCATAAACTGTTCCATCGGCCAGAGTCAGAATCCCCTGCCCCTGTCTCATGTCATCAAGAAAATTTCCGACGTAGTGCTCTCCATTGGAAAGTCTCCACTCCCCTTTTCCTTGACGAAGGCCATTTCTGAAATTTCCAGAATAGTATTCTCCATTTGGAAAGGTCAGGATTCCCAAACCATTGGCTTTTCCTGATTTAAAGAGCCCTTCATATTTTTTCCCACTGGGGAAATATGCCGTCCCATATCCGTTGATTTCGTCTTTTTCGAAAGCACCTTCATATATTTTTCCATCAGGAAATGTCAGTTTTCCCCGGCCATGTTTGACATCATAATTGAACTCACCTTGATAGCGTCGACCGTCTGAATAGACCCATAGCCCCTGGCCGTGCCTTTGGCCCTGTTCAAATTCTCCCTTGTAATACCTCCCGTCAGAAAATTTCAAAACACCGGAATGATGAGGAAGGCCGTTAAGAAAATTTCCTGAATAAATCCGTCCGTCCGGAAATTCAAAAACTCCCTTGCCCTCAATGGAACCGTTTACAAATTCACCGATGAATTTTCTTCCATCAGGGAAAGTAAACACCCCCCGGCCATGTCTCTGGTCTTTTTGAAAATTTCCGAGATAGCGTCTTCCATCAGGCCAGGTGTATTCACCATGACCCTCTTTGAATCCTTCGATAAAGGGGCCATCATACTTGGTCCGGTCAGGATAAATATAAACTCCTTCTCCATGCATCTGCCCCCCTGAGAACGAACCGGAATAGGAACCTCCGTCGAACCAGTAAACCTTTCCTTGTCCCTCTGCATTTCCTTCACTGGTCGAACCCAGGTAGAGCCCTTTAACCCCTTGAGGGTTGGTCAGATCCAAACGTTTTTTTGGATCTTTTGCGTAAACATGAACTGAAAAGAGGATCAGAAAAGAGCAGAGGAATGTGACAACACGGGTAGGGAATTTATGGGTATCAAAGAATCTTTTCATCAAAGTCTTTCCCAAAACTACAATCGAAGGATGATCGCCATGATTCTTTGATTCAGAGGAATAAAATAAAACTTTTAAGATGATGCTTCCTCCTCTCTTATCAAAAAGGAATATTGCTTAACTCATTTAGTTAACAGGCAAAGGTCTGATAGTCAAGTTACACCGATACAATCAAAGTAATTCCACGAATTTTATTCTTCATTTTAATTTATTTTTGCAAATAAGAACAATTTTGATGGTTTTTTTGATGACTATCTTATGGTTTCAATCCCTTTTCAGGAGTTACTTTTGAAAGTCTGACCGAAATCAGCAAGGCAACAAGAATCAGAATTGCGGCAGAGATTTCGTTCCAGAGAATTGGTTCATGAAGAATAAACCAACCGGAAAACAGGGATGTGAGAAATTCCGCAGATCCACAAATTGCTGTTTTTGCGGGACCTGCAACCGGAGAAGCCCAAATGAAAAGCAGGTGGGGGATTAAAGCGGTTATCAAACCGGTCCCGATCAATGGCCAGTAAGCCTTTGGATTGTCTGGAATCCAGGAAAATCCATCCAGCCAGAATAAAGCCTGCAATCCAATCACGGTATTCCCTAAAAGCATGAACGCCGTTGACGATAAAGGATTCATGGTCTTCAGTTTGAGTGAAAACAACAGGATGATGCTGGTTACGCCAACGGGAGCCAGGAAACACCATGCCACCGCAGTCCAAAGCTCGCCTGTAACGTCTTTTGAAGGTCCCAGAGTTAAGGCACAGCCGCAAAGGATAAGAAATGCTGAAATCATATGGGGAACTTGAATTCGGACCCCGAAGAAAATCCTTCCAAAGATGATGGTGAAGAGTGGATAGGTAAAAAAAATCAATACACACACCGAAACCGGAAGGACCGAAAGAGCCTTGAAGTATCCCAATGCTCCTAATCCCATCGACAATCCTCCGCAAAAGGCCATCAATGATTCTCGCGTTTGGTTCCTGATTGAAGTGACAAAAGGGAGCATGAGCAATGCAGGAAGTCCATAACGATAAACAACGCTGATTTCAGGACTCAACCCAAAAGCATAAATCCAGCGGGCAAAGAGCGGGTTGAATCCATAACCCACCATTGCCGTCAATACCACAACGGTCGCTGAAGCAGGAGAGAGAGACCTTGAAAACACATTCATTGTTTGACCAGTTTCATCACCCGTGGTCGTCCTTCAAGATCATCAAAGCATTCGGGTGGTTCAAAATAAGGATAGGCTTTTAAAAGTTCCATCAAATCATTTCTCTGGTCATAACCATGTTCCACCATTAACTCTCCCCCGTTAACCAGAGACTCATTTGCTTCATTGAAGAGATTACGGAAGACTTCCAACCCATCCACACCTCCGTCCAAAGCCAATCGAGGTTCCTGATTAACCTCAGGGCTCAGTTTAGGAATGGTATCAGAACGAATGTAGGGAGGATTGGAAATCAGAACATCCACTGATTGTTCTCTTCCAAAACTCTCTAAGCCTTTACCTTGGAACAGAAACACACGATGCTTGCTCTTCTCCAGCATCTGACGGTGAGTGTCAACATTGATGGCAGCCGTTTTCAGCGCTTGAGAAGACAGGTCGACCCCTAAGAAGTCGAGGTTTTCCAATTCTGATGCGATTGCAAGCAGTATCGCCCCCGTACCTGTACCGTAATCAACCACACGCAAACGTCTCCCTTGTTGTTTTTCCTGCATTCTAATCATTGCAGGAAGAGCAATTTCTACCAAAAGTTCCGTTTCAGGACGCGGGATGAGAACTCCGGGAAAAACTTTCAGATTAAGAGACCAGAATTCTTTTTGCTCAAGAAGGTAAGCCACAGGAATACCATCCAGCCTAAGTTTGGCCAGTTCAGACATTTCCCCGGATTCTATTGTGCTGAGTGGACGATCAGCCTGAAGATAAAGATCTAGCCTTTGGAGTTTGAGAACAAAGGCTAGAAGGAGTTCCGCGTCCAGTCTTGGGGAAGCGATTCCCTCAGTTTTGAATTGAAATGTAATATTTTGCAGTATTTCCGTGATCGTAGACTCACCAGGAGTTTGAGATGACGGTTCATCATGCATTTAAAACTTCCCGAATAACATGAGGGAGGATGGAATTAAAAGTGAAGAAAACTTCATCTAATCTAATGAAAATGAAACAGAAAGATCAGATTAATTTTCAAGCATTTGGTGTGCATCCAGAAGGATCCTTCGGGTGTTCTCCCAGTCAAGGCAAGCATCGGTAATCGAAACGCCGTATTCCATATCGGGTCCAATCGGCTGATTTCCTCCGCCTAAGTTGCTTTCGATCATGGTGCCGAGGATGGCTTTTCTACCATCATTCACTTGGTGAAGTACTGCCCTGAGAACCTGTTCCTGGCGGTAAGGATCTTTTCCGGAATTGGCATGATTGCAGTCCACCATCACTTTTTTTCTCAACCCGGCTTTCTCCAATTCATCAAGAGCTTTGCCTACTGAAACCACATCAAAATTCGGCCCTTCCTTACCTCCACGCATGACCAAATGAGCATAGGAATTCCCTTTTGTGTTAATGACAGAAACATTCCCATCATGACTCACTCCCAGGAAATGATGGGCGTCTCCTGCTGATCGCATGGCATTGATGGCGACTTCAAGTCCTCCATCGGTTCCGTTCTTGAAGCCTACAGGCATTGAAAGCCCACTGGCCATTTCTCGATGGGTTTGGGACTCCGTCGTTCTTGCTCCAATCGCACTCCATGAAATTAAATCGGCAAGGTACTGCGGAGTGATCGGGTCCAGAGTTTCCGTCGCACACGGAATTCCCATTTCATTGATATTGAGAAGAATCTTTCTAGCAAGCTTGATCCCTTTCTCGATCTTGTGACTTCCGTCCAGGTCCGGATCGTTGATCAGTCCCTTCCAGCCTACAGTTGTGCGTGGCTTTTCAAAATAAACCCTCATCACTACCAATAATTTGTCTTCGACTTCGGGAATCAACTTGGTGAGTTTGTCCGCATAATCCATTGCTATATCAGCATGGTGGATTGAACAAGGACCAACTATGACCAATTGCCTGGAATCCTTTTCATCCAGAACATCTTTAATCTGTTTGCGAAACTTAAATACCGTTTCACTGGCCTTATCCGTGATGGGATATTCTGCTTTGATGAATTTTGGAGCAGTCAGAGGATTAACCCCGGTAATATTAAGGTCTTCGGTTTGGATCATTCTATCTGCGTCTTTCTATTAAGATTTAGGTATCTCTTTTTTTCTTCAAATGAGGCAATGGAATTTATCTTAACTAAACTGGTAAGGTATCAATTTGTATCCAGAGTATAAATTAAATTTGAAGTTTAATTCAATGTTACGAGACATTATATCTTTTGGAATCTTTAAATCAATCAGGAAGATAGAACTAAGGTTAATGCAAATGGAGTTGTTAAAGATTCAGTTTGTTTTTTAAAAACTTCATCTGTTTACATCAGAATCTACAATCCAAAAGAATTGTTCCACAATAGATTCATAAACAGATTTCTTAAAAGGAATGACCAATTCAGTGATGCTTTTCAGTTTTACCCACTTCCATTCAACAAATTCTGGTTTTTCCGTATGCAGATTAATTTCAGAGTCCTCGCCCTTAAATCGCATCGCATACCAAAGTTGTTTTTGTCCGCGGTATTTTCCTTTGAAAACTTTCCGGGATAAATTTGCGGGAAGATCATAACACAACCAGTCCTCAGTCCTGTCGATGATTTCAGCGTGATCGGTGCCGATTTCTTCCTTCAATTCCCGCATGGCTGCTTCTTCAGGCAATTCACCAGGGTCTATCCCGCCTTGGGGCATTTGCCAACTTCCGGGTAGGTCTACCCTTTCCGCAACAAAGACTTTGTTCTCCTTATTGAAAAGTGCAATCCCTACACAGGGTCTATACGGTAATTCAGCACTCATCCGGAGGATTATGGAAAATGGAAAAATGACCAGGAAAAACAACCTGGGTTAAATTGCATTAGAAAAGTGATTTTTTCTGGAGATAGAAGAGGAATGGTCGGAGCGACTGGATTCGAACCAGCGACCGCACGGCCCCCAGCCGTGTGCGCTACCAGACTGCGCCACGCTCCGAAAGTTACATTTCAAATGTTATGCATCAGACAGTCAAGCTCCAAGTCCTTTGCTTTCGTTCCCAAAGGACTGGCAAGAGATCGTACTCGTCAGTTTTTTTCCACCAAAGCAGGTTCATTATAATGGCTCTTCTGCCCGCCACTCACATGATCATAATTTTTTTGTGAGGGAGAGGAAGTACTGCGTCCAAGCACGGTTCCGCTCTCTGCGTTTCCACAAAGGCGTATACGCTCCTCATAGGTTCTCGGAGGAGGATAGATATTTTTGCATCCTCCGGAAACCTTCCCCGCCGATTGAAGTCGTTCGGTTCGAAGTTTGTTGAGATGATCCTTACACAACGCTGTGCTGCAGCGCTTTTGGATTAAGTTCCAGATTTTATTATTTGTATTGCGGACATATTTCTCAGGCCAGGTATCTGAACCATAAACTGAGGATATGAGAAACCCTCCAATCGCCATTGTGACAAAAATTTTTTGAAACATTGAAAGCTTTTACTTTGTTTTTCTGTTCTAAACATCAAAGCTTCAAGTTCCATGCCCCTAATATTCTTAATGGTTTTGTCAATGACAGCTCAGGATAAAGAACGAGTCATCTCTGCCAAACGGAGTCTTTGGATTTTACCCGACGGACCTTTTGGAAGTTCCTCGAGAATATGAATTTTTCTGGGAGTCTTAAAATCTCCCAATCGCGGTCTGCAGAATTCTTTCAGTTCTTCTGAATTACAACTGGAATGTGAGGTCAGGGAGACACAGGCTTCGACTTCCTGGCCGTAATGGGGTTCTTCAACCGCAAAAGCCGCTGCGTCCACTACATCGGGATGTTCATAAAGGGCTTCATCTATTTCTCTGGGAGCAATGTTTTCACCGCCTTTGATGATTAATTCCTTGGTCCTCCCCTTTACAAAAACATAACCATCCGCATCCATCGTTCCCAAATCCCCAGTCAGCAACCAACCATCCACCAGGGTTTCTTCAGTAGCCTCCGAATTTTTGAAATAGCCTTTCATGACATTTGAACCTCTGACTGCGATTTCCCCTTCTTGATCCGCCTTCAATGTGTTGAGTTGTTTATCAACAATCCGCACCTCATTTCCCCAGGCGATTCCAGGAGAACCGTATTTCATTTTTCCAGGAGGCAATGGATTGGAAAGAATCGGAGAACTCGTTTCAGTGAGCCCCATGGTTTCGATGATGGGAACCCCGTATTTTTGTTCAAACTGGATGTGTATTTCAGGAGCCAAGGGTGCAGAGGCGGAACGTCCAAACCGGAAGTATTCCTTCATTACTTCCTTTTGCTCCCCTGAAAGTTCTGTTTTATGCAACAGTGCTGAAAGAAGAGTCGGTACAACACTGAACCAGGTACAACGATGCTCGAGAATCCAACCCCAAAACTCTGAAGTCTTAAATTTTGGAGGCATGAAGACACTGCTTCCACTGACCAAAGGTCCCATCATGGTGTTGATCAAACCGTTGATATGATAAAGAGGCAGGACACACAAGGCTCGATCTTCAGGCTTTAAATCATGAGATTCCATGGCGTTGAGACCTCCGGAAATCAAATTCCGATAAGACAGCATCACTCCCTTAGGCTTTCCGGTTGTGCCTGAAGTGTACATCAAAAGGCCGGTATCCGATGCATCCGTTTGATTTTCACTTTCCCATTGGTTTCCACTATTTTCAAAAGGGATTTCATCTGCTGCGATCTCGACCATTTCCGGAGGATTGGGAAGGGCCTTGAGGATGGCTTCCGCCCGCGCACGAAGTTCTGATGCTACCAGCAACAACCGGCTTTCCGAATGTTCCAGAACATAGGAAAGTTGCATGTCTCCTGCTGCTAGGTTGAGCGGACACAAGGTTTTTCCTTTGTAAAAAATCGAGAGGTTGAGGAGAGTCGAAGCAAGACCATTGGGCATCATCGTTGCCACGGTCTGCCCCTCTTCCACCCCCGAAGCCTCCAATCCTAAACTAATTCTAGAACATTGATCCTTCAGTTGTTGAAAATTGATAGGAAAAGGGTTTGCTGGGGTGAGAAAAAAAGGAAGATCAGGGATTTCTTTTGCCCTTAAGTCAATCAAGTCTCTGACGGAGAGTTTAAGCAGCTTCTCCCTGTTTTTAAGGAACACCGGAACTCTTCCTGAATCAGAGACCATAACGGGACCGGTATTCCGTAAACATTTCTTCCACCGTCACTTCTCTGGATGCAATTGGTCTCGCAATACGGGTGATGTTGAGAAAATGCCGGTAATTCAGGTTGTCATCGATGCTGTTCTCACCCCAACTTCCACATCCCATGGAGAGAGAAAAGGGAAGTCCATTTTCAAAACCTCCTCCCGTCGCAAAACAATGCGCTTGATTGACAATGACTCGACAGACAGGTAGCTCCAACCCCAATTTCAAGGCACGTTCTTCCAAGGAAGAGTGCAAACCTATCGAATGTCCTTTTCCCTGATGATTCAAAATGTTTAATGCTGTTTGTTGGGCGTCATCAAAATCTGAAGCCCGATATACTGACAGAACCGGACTGAGTTTCTCTCCAGAGAAAGGATAGTCGGGTCCTATCCCTGATTCTTCAACCATGAGGAACTTGGTCTCTGTAGAATCAATTCTTTTTAAATCCGCCATTTGGCAAAGAATCTCTGCATCCCTGGCAAGCATTTGACGGTTGAGTTTGCCATTAACCCAAAGTGAATCCTGAAGCGTTTGTTTTTCCTTTTCATCCAGTAACCTTCCACCACAATCACCAAGTTTCTCCAAAAAGGTATCGTAAATCTGATCAACCACTACCAACGCATTTTCAGAAGAACAACTGGTCGCATGATCGAAGGTTTTGGATTTCATGATCTTGAAAGCCGCCCCATCCAGATCAGCGGTTTCATCAACGATGACTGTAACGTTCCCTGCACCTACGCCAATGGCAGGTGTTCCCGAGGAATAAGCTGCACGGACGTTGGATTGAGATCCGGTGACAATCAGCCAATCGGCAAGTTTCATCAATTCCAAGGTCCGGATCTTATCCACTGGTGAAGATAACTGCTGAATCAAATCAACAGGGGCTCCAATTCTTCGTAATTCTTCATGAAAATATTGAAGTAACCGGGAACATACTTTCTCTCCGGCAGGAGAAGGGGCAATGATGATCGCATTTCTCCCCTTCAAAGCGTTCAGGGTATTGTTGGTTGGAGTTGCTACCGGGTTTGTCGAAGGAGTGACCGCTGCAACCACACCCACCGGCCTTGCAATTTCAGTAATCCCCAATTCCTCATCTTCGGAAATTACCCCCACCGACTTTGCACCGCGAAGGTCCCTCAATAACCCTAGAGTTTTTCTTTCATTCTTGAGAATTTTATCCTCGATTTTCCCCAGACCCGTCGTTTCCACTGCCATTTGTGACAGTTCTCGATTTCGGCCAGGTTCAATCAAAGCCCAGGCAACCGCCGTCACGACTTCATCGACAGCCCCCTGATCATAGTTCTCATAGACCTGTTGGGCGATTCTTGCTTTTTCGATCAACTGCTCGACGCTGGACAAATGATGCTCCTGAAGAATTGAATTGGCAGAGTGGTTGAATTGTTCTGGTAAAATTCTGATGAGCCTAAATGAAAGCAGCTGAATTAACCAGCCCCCAAAAAAAGGAAATTGAGTAAGAGGGATTTGGGAGGAAGGAGGAAGAATGAATCTTCCTCCCGAATAATCAGATCAGATTATCAAAAGGAACATAAGAATACCCAAGTGAACTGGCTACTCCTTCACAAGTCACATTGCCATCCATGGTATTCACACCAAGTCCGAGGGCCTTGTCATCACGACAGGCATCCACGAAGCCTTTGCCTGCCAAAGCAAGTGCATATGGCATAGTGACATTGGTCAGTGCAAGGGTCGATGTTCGAGCGACTGCTCCCGGCATGTTTCCAACCGAATAATGAACAACCCCATGCCTTTCGTAAACAGGATCGCTGTGATAGGTCACGTGATCGATGGTTTCAATACACCCACCTTGGTCAATCGCCACGTCAACGATCACCGATCCGGGCTTCATTGTTTTCACCATTGCTTCAGTAACCAAATGAGGCGCTTTTGCACCAGGAATCAGCACACCCCCAATCAACAAATCAGCAGATTCCACTGCTTCGGCAATGTTGTAACTATTGGACATGATCAACTCAACGCGTCCATTGAAGACATCGTCAAGATATCGCATACGTTCCGCGCTGACATCCAGGATGGTTACTCTGGCACCCATGCCAACTGCCATCTTTGCTGAATTGATACCGACGACTCCACCACCGATGATAACCACCATCGCTGGATGTACCCCGGGAACTCCACCAAGTAGCACCCCTTGTCCACCTTGAGGCTTCTCCAAAAAACGTGCTCCAACCTGAACCGCCATTCGGCCTGCGACTTCACTCATCGGAGTCAGGAGGGGAAGGCTTCCGTCTTCCAATTGCACCGTCTCATAAGCAACACTGTTAACCTTGTTATCAACAAGAGCTTTGGTCAAAGGACCCTCTGCTGCCAGATGGAGGTAGGTGAACAGCATCAAGTCGCTTCGGAAGTATCCGTATTCATCTTCAAGCGGTTCTTTCACCTTATAAACCATTTCAGCACCCCATACCTCTCGCACATTGTCGGTAATGGTTGCGCCGGCATCACGGTAAGCCTCATCGGCAAAACCGCTTCCAGCTCCGGCACCTGCTTCAACAAGCACTTGATTCCCATTTCGGGTCAACTCATTGACTCCGGCAGGAGTAGCTCCAACGCGGTTTTCCATTTCCTTAATTTCTTTAGGAACACCAATAATCATTTTACCTTTCTCAATTGGAATGAAGAATCCTGAATCATAATCCAGGATTCAAAGTTGTTAGTTGAGCGCCTGCTGAAGAGCGTTGCTCAGAGCATCGAAAATCATATCTGCTTCTGAATTTTGTAAAACGAGGGGTGGCGCGAAAATAAGGACGTTGCAAAGTCCCGGTATGGTATTACCGTTACGTCCGATCATCACTCCGTTCTTTGCACAATGCTGAACAATCGCATTGGCCTCGTCCGCAGGCATCGGCTCTTTGCTTTCCTTATCCTTGACAAGTTCTACTCCAAGCAATAAACCACGCCCTCTGACATCCCCGACATAAGGATGAGTCAGGAGACCTTCGAGTTTGCTTTGAAGGTAACTGCCTACGGTTCGTGCATTCTCAGTAAGAGACTCCCTTTCGATGATTTCAATATTTTTCAATCCAACCGCACAGGCAACAGGATGACCGCCATATGTATTGATCTGTCGGAAGTGTCTCAGGGTTCCAGGCTCTCCGTAAAATGCCTCGAAAATATTTTCCCGAACCACCGTTGCTGCCAATGGGAGGTAGCCGCTGGAAATACCCTTGGCAAACGTGATGATATCCGGCTTCACCCCCCAGTGCAGATGACCAAAGAATTGGCCGGTCCGTCCAAATCCAGAAACCACTTCGTCCAGAATCAGCAGTACCCCATGTTTATCACAAACCTCACGAACCCTTGGAAGGTAATTATCAGGAGGGACCAGAACACCTCCTCCTGAAATCATCGGTTCCATGATAAAAGCAGCCACCGTTTCTGCACCTTCATAATTGATCGTATCCTCAAGGAACTTCGCACATTCTTCACCATGCTCTTCTGCAGTGAATTTTGCATGAGCACGATAGGGATAGGGTGGCGGTACATGGAGGAATCCTGCTGCCATTGGATCATATCCGATTTTTCTCTCGGCCTGTCCGGTCGCAGTCATCGTTGCCATGGTATTGCCATGGTAAGCTCGATGACGTGCAATGATTTTATATTTTCGTGGATTCCCCGTCTGAAGATGGAACTGCCTCGCAATTTTAAATGCAGTCTCATTCGCTTCGGATCCACTGCTGGTAAAATAGGTATGTCCTTTTTCAAAGCCCATCAGGGTCTGGAGTTTGTCTGCCAATTCCACCGCCGGTCCAGTCGTCAAAACCGGTGCTGCATAGCAAAGTTCTCCCATCTGATCTCGTGCCACATCCGCCAATTCCTGTCGACCATAACCGACATTCACGCACCATAATCCTGCTAATCCATCCAGATGTTTTTTGCCCTGATCATCATAAAGGAAGCACCCTTCAGCCCGGACGATCCTGCTTGGAGCGTCTTTGCCTCGCATCACCTGATGCTGAGTCATAGGACGCCAGAGTGCATCCGGAGTGTTGATTTCTGTATTTTGCATAATCAAACCTAATTCGAGTGTTAATATTCAAACTTGTGGACGCATGTCTTCTCTTTGGATACCCGCTACGCTTACCGGAGTTTTCATGGCATCTCTTCTGAAAGGTTCTCCAAGCTCCTGATTAAGAATGACTTCAATAAAGGTGGTAACCCCATCATTCATTTGCTCCTGAACCGCCTTTTCCAGGACTTGAGTCAACTCATCCATGCTTTTTGCCTGAACCCCCTTAACGCCGCAGGCTTTGGCAATATCCGCATATGATACCTGGAGATCCAGTTCTGTTCCTACAAAGTTATCAGAATACCAGAGGGTTGTGTTCCGTTTTTCGGCACCCCATTGATAATTCCGGAAAATGATCATGGTGATCGCAGGCCAATCTTCCCTGCCCACTGCCGTCATTTCATTCATGGAAATTCCGAATGCTCCATCTCCTGCAAAGCCCACAACTGGAGTGTCAGGATTTCCAATCTTTGCCCCGATGATCGACGGGAATCCGTATCCGCATGGACCGAAAAGGCCGGGCGCCAGGTATTTCCTCCCAGATTCAAAAGTCGGATAGGCGTTCCCGATGGCGCAGTTGTTACCGATGTCCGAGGAAATGATCGCTTCTTTCGGAAGAGACTCTATGATCGCACGCCATCCCATTCGCGGAGACATGTAAGAAGGCTGCTTTTCACGAGCTCTTAAGTTCCAACTGGTTCCAGGATCATCGTCTTCGTGATCCATAGCAGCCAGAGTTTCCGACCAGGTGGCTTTTAGTTCTGCAATCAGATCTCGTCTCTCCTGCCGACCTTGATTTCCTGCATCTGGAGTGAGTTTTTCAAGAATTCCTTCTGCAGTTTTTTTTGCGTCTCCAGCAATACCAACTGCAACAGGCTTGGTCAGACCAATACGCTCTGCATTCATATCTACCTGAATCAGTTTTGCATTTTTTGGCCAATAATCCAATCCATAGCCCGGAAGTGTCGAAAAAGGATTTAAACGTGTTCCCAGAGCCAGTACCACATCAGCCTTGCTGATCAATTCCATCCCGGCTTTTGATCCATTATAACCAAGAGGACCTGCATAAAGCGGATGGGATCCTGGAAAGGCATCATTGTGTTGGTAATTACAGCAAACCGGTGCATCGAGTTTTTCTGCAAGCTTTTTGGAAGCCTCAATTGCTCCTCCCAAAATAACCCCTGCACCGTTTAGAATCACAGGGAATTTGGCATCAGAAAGCAGTTTGGCTGCTTCGTCAATGGCATCGCTTCCACCACTCGGAACTTCGAAATCAATTGCTTCAGGAATTTCCACATCAATCACCTGCGTCCAGAAATCCCGAGGAATATTGATCTGTGCTGGCGCAGAAAGCCTCCTCGCTTTGGTGATGACACGGTTTAAGACTTCTGCTGTTCTCGAAGGATCTCTGACTTCTTCCTGATAACCAACCATGTCTTTGAAAACCGCCATCTGTTCCACTTCCTGGAATCCGCCCTGTCCAATGGTTTTGTTGGCGGCTTGCGGGGTAACCAACAACATCGGTGTGTGGTTCCAATACGCCGTTTTAACGCAGGTGACGAAATTCGTGATCCCCGGACCATTCTGGGCAATGATCATGGCCATCTTTCCTGTGGAACGGGTAAAACCGTCAGCCATGTATCCTCCGTTACATTCATGACCAACATCCCAGAAGGTAATACCCGCCTCGGGGAAATAATGTGAAATGGGCATGAAGGCTGATCCTATAATGCCGAAAGCGTGCTCAATACCTTGCCTTTGAAGGACTTTTACAAAAGCCTCTTCCGTTGTCATTTTCATTGAAATTATCCTGTTAAATTTGTATCAATTATTAATTTTAGTCTCACACAGTGAGAATTTAAATCTCATTTATCCCATTGTTTTGAATTTTTGTCAAGGTTATTACGGGTCAAATACATACCGAAATTTGACTGTTTTTGACTCATATCCTTTGGTTTTCGGAAAAGCTCACAAGTTCCCGTCTAACTTAATCTTTGTTGATATTTGCAAATACACCTTCCACTGGTTAGCATTTAATGTTTTGTTCCTACGAAAGCATTGATTCAACTACATTTTCCTTTCTAAATTCATGACCGATTCCAACTCTGGAGAAGCAGAAGAAAAACCATCGCTTATACAACAATTTTCCCCGAAGCTTGCCAAAGAACTAGGGCTTCCCGCCAACAGAATTCAGGGAACCTTGGAGTTACTCCTCAGCGATAATACGATCCCCTTCATAGCCCGTTACAGAAAAGAAGCCACCGGCGGCTTGGATGAGGTTCAAATTGGTCAAATTCAAGATCGGTATCAATACCTAAGTGATCTTGAAGAGCGAAGAAATGTCATACTTAACAGCATTCGAGAACAGGAAAAACTGACACCGGAACTGGAAAAGGCGATACTCGATGCAGAATCAAAACAGATTCTGGAAGACCTCTATCTCCCCTACAAACCCAAACGCAGAACAAGAGCCACAATCGCGAGGGAACTCGGACTAGAACCTCTCTCTGAACTCATCCTGAAACAGGACAGCAACCAGGAAATTCTGAATGAATGGATCGTTGAATTCAATCAGTCACGTGAAGAAAATATCGAAGAACAGAAGGCACTGCAGGGAGCAAAAGACATCCTTGCGGAAAGAATCTCTGAAGATGCGGAATTGAGAAAAGAATTAAGAGATTTGACTTCTCGTGAAGGAAGTCTTGTTTCCACGGTAAAACCTGAATTTGAAGGAAAATCCTCCAAATTCGAAATGTATTATGCCTACGAAGAAAAACTTTCCCGCATCCCTCCTCACCGAGTGTTGGCAATGCGCCGGGGAGAGAAAGACCAGGTACTGAAAATCCAGGTAAAAGTTGCAGAAGCAGCGGTGATTTCTCTGATCAGTAAACACTGGATGAAAGGACGCAGTCCGGAACTCAGGGATCTATTGCTGGAAATTTTCGATGAGTCCTACAAAAGGCTGCTTTCCGGAACCATTGAAACCGATATTCGGGTAGACCTGAAAATTCAGGCCGACACTTCATCGATTGATATGTTCAGCAAAAACCTGCGGCAGTTGATGCTCCAACCTCCCGGAGGAGCACGCAATGTGCTAGGTCTGGACCCTGCCTTTCGAACAGGAACTAAATGGGTCTTGGTCAACCACACCGGACGGTTTGTCAAGCATGGAGTGATTTACCCGGTTCCTCCAAAAAATCAGGTTGAAGAAGCACGAAAAGAACTGAATGCCGTGCTCAAAGAGCACAAGGTCGATATCGTTGCCATCGGAAATGGGACTGCTTCCCGAGAAGTCTTCCGCTTCATTCGGGATTGGATTAAAGATGAAAACCATGAGCTTGAGACTCTCGTGGTCAATGAATCCGGCGCATCGGTCTACTCTGCCTCCAAAACGGCAAGAGAAGAATTTCCAGATCTTGACCTCACCGTTCGAGGTGCCGTTTCTATTGCAAGACGATACCAGGACCCTCTTGCAGAATTGGTGAAAATCGAACCCAAATCGATTGGCGTTGGACAGTATCAGCATGACGTCAATCAGAATCGCCTGAAACAGTCTTTGGAGCGCACCGTTGAATCCTGTGTCAATTATGTCGGAGTCGATCTCAACCGTGCTTCTTTTCAACTCCTGGAACACGTATCAGGGATCAGTCCAGGACTGGCCCGTAACATTGTCCAGCACAGAAACTTGAATGGAGCTTACTCTACCCGTAATGATCTTTTAAATGTCAAAGGAATGGGCAAAAGGACCTTTGAACAATCAGCAGGATTCCTCCGGGTGATGGAAAGTGAAAATCCCCTCGACCAATCTGCGGTCCATCCTGAAAACTACACCCTGGTCGAACAGATGGCAGAGCATCTTGAACTGCCTCTCAAGGAAATGGTCGGCAACGAGGAAAAGTTAAAACTGATTGATGTAAAACGTTATGAAGAGCAGGGCATTGGATCTTTCACCCTGAAAGACATCATCGACGAATTACATAAGCCAGGACGAGATCCGCGAAAAGATCATGAGACCGTTCAGTTTGATGATTCAGTCAGTGAAATTGCCGATCTTGAAAAAGGAATGAAACTTCCTGGAGTGATCACCAATGTCACCCATTTTGGAGCTTTCATCGATATCGGTGTACATCAAGACGGACTGGTCCATATTTCAAGACTTTCAAAAAAATACATAAAGGATCCTCTTGAAGTTTGTACCGTTGGGCAAAAGGTCGACGCCTGGGTTTTGGAAGTGGATGAAGAACGCAAACGCATTTCTCTATCGTTGAATGATCCTGGATTTGGTGTTTCAAAATCCGAAGACAGTCAAAAAAGCGAGCCTGGATCAAAGAAAAAAATCAAAACAGAGAAGAAAAACAAAAATAAAAAAACAAATACCCCTAAGAAAGGAAAAGAGGAAACCCCGGTAAGAAAAAGTACCGGGAATTTTGAAGAGGATATGGCGGCGTTAATGGAAAAATTCAACCAATACTCCTGAAAAGGTTATGGATGAATCCCTGAATGTTCTTGGAGAACCACTCAAGGATTGTGGCCGGGATCCCTTAACCGGTTTTTTCCGAAACGGTTGCTGTGACACCAGTGAAGAAGATTTCGGCATGCACACGGTTTGTGCCAGGATGACTTCAACCTTTCTCGAATTTTCCAAATCCCAGGGAAACGATTTAAGCACACCCCGTCCTGAATTCGGTTTTGATGGTCTCCAACCGGGAGACCGATGGTGCCTTTGTGCTGCACGCTGGCAGGAAGCCTATGATGCAGGAATGGCTCCTGAGGTTTTTCTTGAATCCACGCATCAGGCCACCTTAAAAATTGTAGAACTGGACAATCTGCAAAAACACGCGGTTGATGTAAATTAATCCCCTCCCCTTCTATCTTTTTCATTTTCTGTTTTTTGTGTTCATTCAAAGTGCTCGATCCAAACCATGCATGATGCTATAGAAATCCTCAGTTTCCAGCAGGAGGATGAAGCCCCCTTGATCAAACTATGGGAAAAATGCGAATTGGTGGTGCCCTGGAACGATCCTTCAAAAGATATCAGCCGGAAAATTCAGTCAGATCCTGAGGGATTGCTGCTTGGGTGGCATGACAACTCATTGATCGCTTCAGTGATGGCAGGCTATGAAGGCCATCGTGGGTGGATCAATTACCTCGCCGTTGATCCGAAATATCGACGGAAGGGATTAGGAAAGACCATGATGAAGGCTGCGGAAACCTACCTGGAACAATTCGAATGCCCCAAAATCAATCTGCAGATCCGCGCACAGAATCATCAGGTCATTGAATTTTACAAAAGCATTGGCTTCCTTCAGGAAGACGTCGTCAATATGGGCAAGCGTCTGATTCCGGACCTTAAGTGAATTTAAAATAACACTTAGTGAAATTCATCGGTATTGACGGGTGCAGGGCGGGATGGTTGATGGTTTCCTCAGAACACGGGAACGTTTTCAATTGCGAAGTTCATTCAAACCTTGAATCCCTGCTGTTACATCTTCCAGAGAAGTATCTTGTTCTAATTGATATCCCGATTGGTTTGCCCAAAAAGGAATCTCGCCTTTGTGATCGACTCGCCAGAGAAAAGCTTGGCCCCAGGCGTTCCAGTGTCTTTACAGTCCCCTGCCGTGATGCCGTTTATGCCAAGAATTACAAAGAGGCATGTCACACCAATCTTCGTTTCCTAGAAAAAAAAATCTCGATCCAAGCCTGGAACATCTGTCCCAAAATCCGGGAAGCCGATCTACTTCTTCAAAAACATCCTGAGTTAAAGGAACAATGGCTCGAAGCTCATCCTGAGTTGGCCTTTCAGGCTTTGAACCACGGAATCCCTCTGTCTTATCCCAAAAAGAAACCTGAAGGGTTTTTGGAACGACTCAACCTGATTAAAAACTTCCACAAAAACATCAAAAGATGGTTCCAGCAAAACAGAAAAATCATTTCTCCTCAAACTGCGGCATCCGACGATTTTCTTGACGCATTTGCACTTTGCCTGGCAGCATCGGAGATTCCTGACGAAATTGAATTTCTTCCTGAGTCACCAATTAACGATGAAAAGGGATTACCGATGCAGATTTGTCATCCAAAATTTTGATTCAATAAAAATTTTGGAATCAATCATGACCAGGAAAAACCGGCTTCCTCTTTTCCAGAAAAGCTCGCATCCCTTCCTGACCCTCTTCACCTGAAAGGGCCTGTGCTAATCCCCTGGATTCAGCTTCCATCTGACTTTCCAAATGATTACTGAATGTTTCCGCAAGCAAATGCTTCACGATTCCATGAGTCGCCAAAGGACCATCCGCCAGTGATTTGGCCAGTTTCAGCGCTTCACCCTGCAAAAGTTCATCATCAAGGACTTGATTGATCAATTGCCAATCTAAAGCTTCTTCCGCATTCAAAACCCGGTTGGTAAAAATCAATTCCTTTGCCCTGCGAAGTCCAACCAAGCGAGGTAAGAAATAAGTTGAACTTCCGTCTGGAACCAGTCCTGCTCGTGTATAGGCCAATGTAAATTTTGCGGAACGCGCTGAAAGCACCATATCCGCGACAAGGACCAAAGATAGCCCACCACCAGCGACCGTACCATTGACCGCTACAACCAGCGGAGGTGCCATTCTGGCGAAACGTGAAACGGCAGCATGGAGTGAGGTCGTGATCTTTTTGGCCAAAACACCTACCTCATTTCCAGCTTCTGAAAAAACCTTGAGATCCCCACCTGCGCAAAACATCTTGCCCCTGGCGGTAATCAGAACTGCACGGATACTTTTATCGGTATCACAACGGATAGCAGCATCCATCAATTCATCTGCCATTTGAACATTCAAGGCATTGGCGGCTTCTTCACGATTGAGTGTGATGAGTGCCACATGTTCTTTGATTTCGAATTCAATCGTTTCGTAAGCCATCTCTCTCTTTCAAAAAATTTTTGTGTTTTTGAACTTTTTTCAGAAACCGAATCAATAAAAAGGTCGTGTTCTTATTTCTTTATAGAACATTTCCATAAATGAAAGGAAGTCTTTAACAGATCGGATTTTACAAAAAAATTTAAATTAAAGGAAATTCAGTCAATTGGGTAAAAAGGATTTATGTCGTTCCTTCATGGAGAAATCAACCCAAAACAATCGGCAAGGGAGCATCCAGCCTGATTTCTTCAAGACTAATCGAACAGGTCCAGGCATGAACCTGAACACCAAGCTTAGAAACTCTGACGAGTTCTTTGGCATAAACCGGATCAATATCCTCTGCCACAGTGAATCGATTCACATCTGAACGTTGAACCACATATAACATGGACGCCTGCCAACCTTCCTGAAGAGATTCTGCAAGATGCTTTAAATGTTTGGTCCCTCGAGCCGTTATCGAATCAGGAAATTCTGCAGCTCCGGGATTTGGCCCCATTGGCCTAACCAGATGCACGTTTTTTACCTCCAACAACATTCCAGGTGTTTCTGTATTATTTCTCAAACAGAAATCAAAACGTGTCCCTGGACGCCATGTGAACTCTCTTTGAATTTTGGACCATCCCTTCAATTCCGGAATGTGCCCCTCCATGAGTGCTTCCTCGACAATCGCATTAGGACGGCCGGTATGGATCCCAACAAAACCTCCTTCCACTTCCACCAATTCCAGAGTTTTTTTCAATTTTCGTTTTGGATTGTCCGACACTGAGCACCAGACTTTTAGTCCGGGATCCTTCAATCCTGTCATGGCCCCGGGATTGGGACAGTGGACGGTTTCTATTCCAGATTCAAATTCCACATCGGCAAGAAAACGCTTATAACGCTTAATCAAACGTCCTTCATTGAGAGGAGGGAGTTTCATCTTAAATCGAAAGGTTTTGATAATTGTTTTTTGATCTCGACATGGACAAGATTGCTATTAGAAGATGTTTGCACTTAAAACCGAATTAAAAAGGATAACATGCTTTATGATGTAAGAACCTACGAGTGCCGCCCAGGTACAATCAAGATGCATCTCGACCTTTATGAAAAACACGGGAAAGCCCCACAATCCAGGGCATTAGGAAATCCACTTGCCTACCTCGTCGGTGAAACCGGGAATCCCAACCGCTACATTCATATATGGGTTTATGAAAATGCCGCTGATCGTGAAGAACGTCGAAAAAAGATGGTGGCAGATCCAGAATGGCAGAATTACCTGAAACTCAGCCGGGAAGCAGGCTATTTAATACTTCAGGAAAATCAGTTGATGCAGAATGTGGATTTCTATCCGCATAGCAAACCTTGATAGAATCATTCCAAATAGGAACTTCATCGAATCAGCAGTTCCTTTAGAAATTAAAATATGAATCCTGGATTTTCAGGGGGTTTTACTAAAAGGTATATCCCAAACCTAATGTCGTACCGGTGCCACGTGCGGTGAAGTATTCACTGCCGAAGTAGGATTGATAAATCCCTTCAAAAGTCATCCTTGATTTGTCCTGAATCGAGGCGGCAAAAATGGAGAACCCCCTGCGGGGCCGGTATCCTAATTTATAAACAGTGACCGAATATTGGTAGTCGTCCAAAATCTCTACAAAAAGAGGCGATTGTTTTGCGGTCTGCTCCCCACGATAGAGTCCAATCATAATATTGTTCACGACTGCAGAGAAACTGAAGGAATAACCACTGATTTCTCCAAGATCAATCCCCGGTCTTTCCCCATCAGAGTCTTTTTTGACAGCATCTTGAGTTGTTTTGGCATATTCAATCGAACCCATATCCCCCCATAAACTCCCTGCAACCACTCCCAGCGAAGCAATGGTCCCGCGTCTACTAAAGGCAACTCTTGCAGGAGATTCTCCATAATGGTTAATGAATTGATGGTAACCGAAAAAAAGAGGACCCAGGTTTAATACCGCACCCGCGTTGTAGCGGTCGATCATTCTGATTCCATTGAGGCTAGAATTATCATAATTCTTGTAGTCCCTGCTGTTCCTGATCAGTCCTGCTCCAAATGATAAATATCGTGAAAGTGTCAATGATCCCTGAAAACTTGGAGCTCTGCTTTCAGTTTCCGTAATTTTCCTCCCGTCTGAGACCTTCACCATCTGAACTTTGGAAGTGGATAATCCCAAAACCGTATTCAACAAACGGCTCCTTAAACCGATACTTCCCTGCGAGGAAGTCATGCTTGTCTCATAAATCTTTGTATCAAAATAACTTTCTTCGTCTTTGTAGGAAGAACCGACCAGATTCACCGAAATTCGATCACTAAGACCGATCAATGCAGGATTAACGTTTCCATCATGATCCACACTCGGAACGGCGTTTTGAGCAATCAAAGAACTCGCAGATGTGAATAGAATTGCACCGGAAAGGATGGATATTCTTAACCTCCCCTTCAGCAAATAGGGATATTTTTTCCAAGAAATGTCGGAAAAGTAGAAAGGAATACGAAAGAATTTGGAAAAAAACACTGAATTCAGATCTTAAATTTCATTTGTAAATGAACGATCTTTAATCCATGCAGTTTAGATTCCTTAAGGGATAGATTTTACTAGTAAAATATGATCGTGCTTACTGACTGCATTTTGCAATGGAACAGTTTTTTGCAATCTTGGATTGCGAATCATACTTGAGGCGGGTGTGTTGTCTCATTCCTGTTCGTCTTTCCTGTTTAATCATTTGCTGGATTTTAAGCTGATCTCCTCGTACTCGCTGTTCCTGCCAATAGAGGTAGATTTCTGGATGGAAAGCATTCGGTTGATTTGAGGATTCGATTTTGTTGAGTGGAATCAGCCATGGTGGTAGAGCAGGGCGGTATTTTTTAGGGTCCATTTCCCAGGGTGATTCGGCCCATACCATGAAAGGAATCGTCATTCCCCAAAAAACCAGAAGCAAAACAGATTTCCTCATCAGTCCCCGCAGCGATGAATCGAACAGTTTTTTGCAGTTTGTGCGCTTTGCTTCCAACGTTCCTTGGAAACCTCCATCGACCTGCGCTGTACTTTTTCATCGTAAATGATTCCGAATAGTACTCTCTGGGTGTCCCTCATTTGCTTTGCATTCCACCATTTGTAGGGTCTTCTTGGGTGGAACGCGTTGGTATCTTCTGATTTTGAAGAACTCGGCCGTTCCTGAAGCCAGGCAGGCATTTCAGGACGAAAATCCTTCAGTTCTTCTGCTTGAACCAAAGAAAAAACGAAACATACTTTGAAAAGAATGAATATTAATTTCAGTTTCAATTTCAATCCATTAATGTGCTTTCATTGCATTGGACTTTTTTTATTCTTATGTTTCATGCAATAACATGTGCCAGAAACAAGCTGTGTGTCCTAACTTATTGAGAAATTCAGAAACAAAAATCTGATTAAAATCGTTTTAATGATCGCTTTGCATTCAAACTGTAATTCTGTTGGAATGCGATGAAAATAAAACACCATTGATTGAACCAGCTAATTGACTGAAATAAAACCTTCAGCATAACCGGAATGTCGATCCAACGAAAAGCTCACCGATCATTTGTCAGTTACATTGACAAGTCCCGAGAATATTATGCAGCTCAGGGATACCGAATTCCTTATGGCTGGGCTCATTATCAGAATACACCTTTTAGCCCCTTAAACAGACCTATTACTGAATCCAAAGTTGGAATTGTCACCACTGCTTTTTTTCATCCGGGAAAGGAACCCGAGGGTGTTCCGACTTTACCACCGAAACAGCCTTATGCCGCACCCTCTGATCCTATCCCAGAAAGCCTGAATACCGACGATGTGTCATGGGACAAGGAAGCCACCAACATGGATGATCTTGGTAGCTATTTGCCTTTAAAAACGTTGATAAGCAAAATTTCTGAGAAGAAGGTCGGCTCTGTTTCCAAACGTTTTTATGGGATACCCACCGATTACAGTCAACGGAGAACACTCGAGGACGCAAATCAAATACTGAATTGGTGTAGGGAAGATGATGTGGATGCTTTGCTCCTTGTCCCTGTCTGACCCGTTTGCCACCAGGTCGTGAGCCTGGCAGCCAGGACCTTTGAAGAAGGAGGAATCCCAACCGTCATCATGGGATCTGCCAGAGATATCGTTGAAGAGTGTGGTGTCCCCCGGTTTCTTTTCACTGATTTCCCTTTGGGCAATCCCTGCGGAAAACCCAGGGATCTTCTGATGCAATCGCAATTACTCGATATGGCCCTCGAACTTTTTGAATCCGCGTCTTTGCCAAGAACGACCGTCCAGACTCCTTTCAACTGGGACACCAATGAATGGAGAGAAAACTACATGGCTGTTCGTGAAGGAGATCTCGAAGCACTTGCTCTTGCAGGAGAAGAAAGGAGGAAAAGTCAGGATGAAAAAAGAAAAAACGGAATAAAACGCTGAAAATTCAGATTTTGTAAAATACCATTATGATTAACCTTTAGGAAAGGAACACCAATGGATAAAAAACTTCATGATCAAGGTCTTGAAAACCGTAAGGAAGTGCTTGGAGCTGATTATGTCGAACGATCAATGAGTCAGGTCGACGACTTTAATAGGGAACTTCAGGAAGTTCTCAATGAATATTGCTGGGGTAAAATCTGGAGCGGGAAAGGATTGGACCGAAAACAAAGAAGCATTCTCAACCTTGGAATGCTCGCCGCATTAGGACGTTCCCATGAATTCAAGCTCCATTTTCGCGGAGCACTCAACAATGGTGTTAGTGTTGAGGAACTCAAGGACGTCCTTCTTCAGATCACGGGTTACTGTGGTTTTCCAGCCGGTGTGGAAAGCTTCAGATTGGCTAAGGAAGTTCTGAACGAGCAGAAAGACAAATGAGCATACAAATCCAGGAAAACCTGGAAACTTTTGGATTTGTCGGATTGGGCAGTATGGGGGGCCCTATGGCAACAAACCTGTCAAAGTCTGTCGATAAACTAAGTGTCTTTGATCTCGCAGGAACGAAAGAAAGAGCTCCTGAAAACGCCCTATGTTGTGAGTCCCTGGAAGAAATTGCTGCGTTCTGCAATACCCTGTTTTTGAGTCTTCCTGACGGTAGTGATGTCATTCAAACTGTGCTGGAACTATCAAATATGAAACAGACCTCATGCAATACCGTGATCGACACCTCTACCATCGGCATTGATGCGGTGAATCAGGTCCAGCAGGTTTTGGATAACTCAGGAATCACATACCTCGACTGTCCGGTTTCCGGAGGACAGTCAGGGGCTAAGGCCGGGACTTTGACATTCATGGTTTCTGGTCCTGAGAACAGGTTTAGGGAACTTGAAAATATCCTCAAAAGCATGTCCTCCAATATTTTTTACCTAGGGGAAAAATGCGGACAGGGGCAGGCGATGAAACTGTTGAATAATTTTCTTTCCGGCACCGCAATGCTTGCCACCAGTGAGGCCTATGCTTTCGGAATCAATCAAGGGCTCGACCCAGAACAAATGTTCAAAGTCCTGAACGTTTCCACTGGAGTCAATTCCGCAACCCTGGACAAATTCCCCAAACAGGTAGCAAGTCAGCAATATGCAGCTGGATTCAGCAACACGATGATGTCAAAAGATGTAACTCTCTTCAGAGAATCTGTGAAGAAAACCAAAACCCTGACCACACTGGGAGAAATGGTCCAGGATTTCTGGGAAAGTTTTTCCAGGGAAGAACCTGATAGTGATTTCACAAAAATCTTTCCCTTTGTCGAGAAACAAAACTTGAAATAAATATAGTCTCAATCTCTCAAAAATTTTTCATTAGGTTTTTTCGTTTCCCCAATTCACTCAGATTCTTATTAGAAAATTGGGACAACATCTCAGGAAACTCCTGTCTTGAGGTTCTGTTAGAAATTAAAGAAAAACATTTTCCGAGAGAAAACCAATCAAATTAATTAAGCGTATTGTTATTCAATAGAATAACTCGCACTTATATTAACACTATGAACTTCTCTCGTTACTTCGCTTTAATGTTAGTCGAAGCATCAAAAGTTGGAAAAGATGAACATCTCCGTAAAGTCCAATCGGACATATTGGCTCAATTAAAACATTCAAAAAATAAGAATTGAATGAGTATTACTACGTGGGCGTTGATATCTTTGTTCATTGTTGGTTGGGTAGGATTCAATTATTTCTACGGACCAAGATTCGGATTACCCGACTGGTTTTGACTGACGGCAAAGACCTTGCGTGGCTTGGTCAAGAAACATAAAACCAGTTCCAAACCAGATTGAACTTATCCACCAAACCAATTGAAGTTAACTACTAAATCCCCAAAGTCCTGCCTTCTCCTAATCATTTCAACATTCTTATTCTTAACTAAAATTTCTGCAGGTAATTCTCGAAGATTATATTGAGAAGCCATTGACAATCCGTAGGCTCCGGTATCTAAAATTGCGATACAATCCCCAATTTTAGGACCTCCAATCTTTCTTATCGCATCTGGCCCCTTTCCAGTAAAGACATCGCCGCTTTCACAAATATTTCCAGCGACCGCAACGCTTTCTTTTGGAGCATCCATTTTTGAAGCATTGACAATCCGATGATAAGAACCATACATCATCGGCCTGATCAAGTGATTGAATCCGGTATCGATTCCTACAAATTTTTTGGAAGGGGTCTCTGTTATGTTGGTTACCGTTGCTAATAAAGCTCCTGCCGGACCTATAATATAGCGTCCCGGCTCGATTTTCATCTTCAGATCTCTTCCGTAATTTTTACAAAATTCCCTAAAACGTTGACGCATCCTTTGCCCAAGTTCTTCAAGATCAAGTTCCTCATCGGATTCACGGTAGGGAATGTCAAACCCACCACCAAAATCAACAAATTCCAACTCAGGAAAATGCTTAGCAGAATCTAGGATTAAATCCATCGCCTCGATCATGGCCTCCGTTTTCCTGATTCCCGTTCCAATATGAGAATGTATGCCAGAGAGTTTTAGTCCATGCTTTTCTGAGATTTTCAAAGCATCAGCAAGACGGTCACGGTAAATGCCAAATTTTGAATCAGGTCCTCCGGTGATACAGTGTGAGTGATGACCTGCACCCATTCCGGGGTTAACCCTGATCGATACTGAAGTTCCCGGAAAACGATTTCCGTAGAGTTCGAGTAATTCGAGCGAACCCAGATTTACAGGAACCTTTTTGGACATGCTGAATTCGATTTCTTCCAACCTTGAATTATTTCCCGTAAATAGGATCCGATGGGGATCAAAACCAACTTCCAGAGCCATTCTCACATCACCGCTTGAAACCGCGTCGATACAGGCTCCTTCCCGACATAGCAGACTCAGCAGGGATGGATTGTAATTTGCTTTCATGGCATAATGGATGTCTACTTCATCAGGCGGAAAACAATTTCTCATCTTTCTGAATCTGCTGATCAGCACATCTTCCTCGTAAACATAAAGAGGCGAACCAAATCGTTCCAGCAAGGAGTCTGCTGAAATACCACCAAGATAAAGAAGACCTTCACTCACTTCCATCTACTTCCTGTTTTAGATCTGTTTAACCATTTACGCATGACAAAATACTTCATCTCGGCCTGATCGTGAATAAGAATGTTTCGTGGTCACGACTGATCTTCGTCTGGTTGGGTGTCATTCTGCTGACATTTGCCGCCTACCGTCTGGTAAGAATCCAGACCTACGACCTGCAACAGGATGTGATGATTCAACAAGATCTTCTTTTGGATGAGGACATGCTTGAAGCCATCACAAATACCACTTTGATCAGCAATGATAACATTAGTGAAATCAGAGAATCTCTCGGTCCGATTCCAATTTCAGACCGTTCAGCCTTGAAGGAAAGCGGTGAATCTTTTTTTCAGATATTTGACACGAACATCAATGAACAACCTCTCGATCAATGGATGACTCTTTCCGTTCAGAACCATTTGAAAATCAATTTTCCACTGACTCCAGAAAAATCTAGAGATTGGGAATGGGCTCTTAGCGGGGATAAAATTCGAATCCAATTCCGATCCGAACTTGATGCAAGGAAAGACATTCTCTCCAGGAAGAAACAGGGGAAATATTCTCTTCAATTGGGTTCGTTTGAATCAGAAGAGTTTGTAATAGCTGTAAATTGGGCAAGGCTCCTGACCGAAGAAGGTTACTATACCTATCTTCAGAGAACAGAAGAAACATATAACAAGAAATACAGGTATCGGGTTAGGATTGGCTTTTTCAAGAATACTGAAGATGCCTTGGAAGAAGGATTAAAAATTCAAGAAAGCCTAGGGAAAATTCTAGATTTTCCTAAGAAATTCTGGCCGGTCATACCTGATTCCAGAGAAATGTCCCGGGAACTGGTCAACCTGAAGCATCCTCGAAATAAACCCTGGGTGATTGAACTCCCTTCCTACCTCCAACAACATAAAGCATTTGAGGATATGGCTCGGTTTGTCCCCTTAAACGATTTCAGTTTCCTCTCCAGAAAAATCGACGGAAAAACATTGGAGCCTGAATACCGGCTGAGATTAGGCTTTTATGAAACGTCAAAAGAAGCACAACTCAAGAAAAACAAAATTGCACGCCGATGGAAAGTTTTCAAAAAAGCGCGAATCCTTCGTCTAGATGGGTGAGCGAAGAAAATGCTTCAGTTTAAATTCTCGTAGATTTTAAATCGAAGCATGGACCAGAAAACTGATTTTTTGATTGTTGGCGCAGGTATCGCTGGAGCCTCTGTTGCTTACCATCTGGCGGCGCACGGTAAGGTTCTTCTTCTTGAGATGGAAGAACAACCCGGCTACCACTCCACAGGTCGTTCCGCAGCACTGTATGCCGAAAGTTACGGCAATCGAACGATTAGGGCATTAACTACAGCGAGTGGAGATTTCTTTAAAAATCCTCCTTCTGGATTTACAGAGCATCCTCTAATCAATCCTCGTGGCGTTTTAATGTTGGCCCGAGAAGATCAATTAAAAAATCTAGAACAGTTTTATTATGAAACCCAAGAACTTTGTCCCAATGTCCAATGGTTGGATAAAAAAGAGACCTTGAAACGGGTCCCTTCTCTTCAAAGAGATTATTTGGAGGCAGCAGTTTTTGAACCGGAATCCCAGGATATTGACGTCAATGCCCTGCATCAGGGTTTTTTAAAAGGACTTCGAAAGCTAGGGGGTCAAATACTTAACGAACATGCACTGGAGCAGGCATATCGAAGCGGAAACAGTTGGGTTATTGATGCGGGCAAAATTCAGATCCATGCAGAAATCCTGGTCAATGCCGCCGGTGCATGGGCTGACAAAGTAGCTCAAAATTGTGGAGTTGCTCCTGTAAACCTAATACCTAAACGAAGAACGGCAATGCTTTTTGAACCGCCAGAAGGAATCAATTGCAGATCCTGGCCGGCAGTGGTGGATATTGATGAAAATTTCTATTTCAAACCAGAAGGGGGAGATTTACTTGGATCACCGGCTGATGAAACCCCTGTTGAACCCCAGGATGCTAGGCCCCAGGACTGGGATCTTGCCGTTGCTGCTGAAAGAATTACAAAGGCTTTGAATTTTCCAATTAAGCGAGTGAGTAAATCCTGGGCAGGATTGAGAAGCTTTGTCGCGGATAAAACACCCGTTGTTGGGTTCGACCAAGACCACCCCGGGTTTTTCTGGCTCGCAGGGCAGGGAGGGTATGGAATCCAGACGTCTCCTGCGCTCTCAAGAGTTGCTGCTGCAATGATTTTGAATCAAGAATTCCCTCCAGATGTCAGTCTCCTTGGAGTCCGTGCTGCTGATCTTTCTCCTGATCGATTCCGATCTTAATGATCCACTTTATATTTTTTCACTCAGGACATTGAGTTTTTTAACAAAGGTTTTGTTAAAACAGAAAGTGATTTTTTTTGAAACCCATTTGAATCAAAATTCGTTGGCTCCAACCATATTTCATAGATTCGACGCAATTGAGTCCATTCTGAGTCAATGATCGAAAACCAGGCTGTGTCCCGGTTACGTCCTTTATAAATCCTTGCCTGCCTGAAGACCCCCTCAAAAGAAAAACCGAGACGTTGCGCAGCGCGGCAGGATGGAAGATTTAGAGAATCACATTTCCATTCATATCTCCGATAGCCCAACTCAAATACATGGGCCATCATCAGAAACATGGCTTCTGTAGCTGCCGTTTGCTGTTGAAGCCCTTCAGAAAAATGTAGATGACCAATCTCAATCACTCGGTTTTCTTGATCTATTCGAGTATAGGATGCCAGTCCCAAAGGCTTTTGAGTTTGGTTGGAAAAAATTAGATAAAATAGAGGTTCCCGCTCAAGCGCAAATTGATGGACCCATTTTTGAAAATCTGAGAAATTCTCAAAAGGTCCATAAGGGAGGTAAGTCCAACGGCTTTCATCCTGTTTCCTGACAAAGGCTTCATACAACTCTTCCATAGGGTGATCCGAACGGAAACGTTCTAATCGGGAAAACCTACCTTCCAATACAATTCCTTGAGGAAAAACCGGTGGCTTCCTCGATTTTATTGAAAATCCAATCGGCTGCCCCCATTCATTCATTTGCACACTCATGTCAATTTTCATTCAGGTTAGAGGAAAAAGATAAAGAATGATTGCCATAGAAGAAGGGTCAGAATCTGCATTTATGATAAACAGATGTTTTCATTTCATCCTAATTCCAGATCCTACGAAAAACCTTTTTCACTGAATTTTCTTTTGATTTTTTTCCCATTTTTCAAAAAACCGTCAATAAGATCCGGTTTGGTTTTTTTGTTGTTAGGTTGTGCTTTCCAAACAAACTTTATTGGAGCAAAAACCTTGGATGAATGTCGTGAACTATGGAAAACACCCCAGGAAATAAAAAGTTGTGTTCTACTCAGGGGAGTGAGTGAAAAATCACGTTACCAGGAAGTGCTAAAAACTCCTGACAGGCCTTATGGATACCAATCCTTCAAATTCGGAACCCTTCGTGAAAAACTTGAGGATGGACAGACACATCTGATTCTTTCAGTAGAATTGATGGTCACTCATCCAGCTTTTCAATACCTCATCATCAGAGATATCACAGCAGAAAGACTGATTCGGACTTGTATGCGTCAAGCTAACCCCAAAAAACCTGTGCCTGCAAAAATAAAAGGATGCATCCTGGAGCAGATGCGAGGATTTTTCAATCAAAATTATCGTTGGAAAAAAGAACCGATATGGGATGTCGGCTTGCTGAAATATCAAGTAGAGCTTCAAAAAAGGGAGAAACTACGCAATCGATGAAATCCTTTTCGATCATGGCATTGAAGTTGAAGATAAAGAAAGTATGTCGCTTTCAAAAAAATACGCACTTCAACGGCTTCGGGAACTTCAATACAAACGGAACCGAGACCAGCCTTTTGAATCCGAAGACGGAATCCTTCTTGAAATGCAGGAACTGATGGATTTCCTGAAACAGGATCCTAGCGTCAGAAATTATCTCAAAAAAACTCTTTACGAACTTTAATTCTAAGGGCTGAAAGATCATTCATTTAAAGATGATTCTTCGGTTCTGCCAAAGATCCTCACGAACTTCCTGCCGGATAATTTTAGCGGATCACAAAATAAAAAGGAAAGAACGGGGCCAAAGGAATGAGCCTAAAAGACGCAGCCCACACGATCACAACCCGGAAGAAGTGCCGGGACCCCGAAATTAATTGGAAGGGGGATTAATCAGTGAGTTTTCGAACGTCCTGAGCCGCTGGCCCTTTTCGTCCCTCACCAATTTCAAACTCAACTCGGTCCCCTTCGTTGATAAAGGTCCCGTGAAGATCGTTTTTGTGTACAAAAACATCACTGCCTCCTCCGTCGGGCTGGATGAATCCATATCCCTTGGTAGGATTAAACCATTTTACCGTTCCTACTGCCATGATTATCCTTTCGTTTCATGGGGTCTGAAACCCTCGGAGCATCCATAGCACCGAAAAACAGACCTAAACTAAACAATGCTCCTTACCAGGAGCCACTTGATGATTATCACGAAATAATGTTCGAAAAATCATCAAACTCTTTTTATACCACATCTCCACCGCCTGCACCAGCAATAACAATCGTGCCGTCTTCTTCAAGTTTCTTCACCACTTTGATGATTTTCTGCTGAGCAGCCTCAACATCTGAAACTTTGACAGGTCCAAGGTTTTCCAAGTCATCGCGGACCATTTCTGCCGCACGGGTTGACATACTGCTGAAAATGAGTTCCTTAATCGCATCACTTGCAGTTTTCAGGGCAAGAACCATATCGGCCTGGTCGACATCTTTCATGACCGTCTGCATTTGCTTGCTATCAATAAGAGCGAGATCTTCAAATGTGAACATCAATTCTCGGATCTGTTCAGCAAGGTCCGGATTGGACTCTTCAATGGTTGATAGGATCCTGGTTTCGGTGGCTTTATCAACCGAGTTCAGGATTTCTGCAACCGGTTCTATTCCTCCAACTTTTGCGCCTCCACTGCCTGCAGCTTTCATTTCCTCAGTCAACACATCATTCATTTCCTGAACCACTCCGGGAGGAATGCTTTCCATGACAGCCATTCTATAGACGACATCGGCCTGTACACTTTCTGGTAGGGTCCTTAACACTGTCGAGGCCTGTTCCAGATTGTTCAAATAAGAAAGAACAAGCGCAATGGTTTGTGGGTGCTCATTACGAATGTAGTTGGAAATCATGACCGGTTCAATGAACCTTAAGGCATCAAGCCCTGAATCTTCTCCAGTAGCACTGAGGTTGTCGGAAAGTTCTTTGGCCCGGTCCGGACCAACCGCTTTGTTCAGGGCATTTCGGACAAAATCCGGAGAGGCATTAATGTTGACACCTTCTTCCTGGGTTACCGAATTCCGGTAAAATTCTTCCAGGACGATATCGACTTCTTCCGGAGCGATGTCTGTGAAACGGGTCATGAAATACCCTACCTGCTGGATTTCTACTTCTTCCAGGTTTTTCAACACCTCTGCTGCAGCATCCTCTCCCAATGCTAAAAGCAGAATCGCTGCTTTTTTAGGTCCGGTCAGTTTACCAACACTCATACTCTTATCTTAGCTAAGTTCAATTTCGGGACTGGGTCATCCCTGCCAGACTTGCTCTGCTGTTAGGATTTCCAGACTTGTTCCTTTATGCAATTCCCGTAGCACCATCCATTCTGTGATCAAAAAGAATTCATAAAAAATGATTTTTACCCTCTATTTCCGCTTCCATGCAGAGGTTTCTTGCATAAGTCACTTTTTTTAGACTTAAATAATAGCTTTATTTAAAGGAATCATAGCTTACAGGAACAAGCTCAGCTTTCCAGTTTCTTTTCAGAAAAATAAATCTTGGGAGGCATGCCTAACTTGCATGAACTTGTTTTGACTTCTATTCTGTATCAAGTTTTTCTCACCAGGAAAATCCTGAAACAACTTCAATTTTTCAGATAGCCCGATATCTCTTCCAAATTTTCGTTTTTGGAGGATCCATTCATCCCATTAGCCATTTTTTCTATATTGCTCAAAATCCAGAACCATGAATGCGAAAAAAGACATACAACAGCAAGCCTTTCAGGAAAATCCATGGAACGTCTATCTCTCTGGAGAAATTCATAGTGACTGGCGAGAACAGATCAAAGAGGTCTTAAATACCTACCAAGTCCCGATTCAATTTTCCGAACCGAACACAAGTCATAGCGACAGTGACGACTGCGGGAGTATTTTACTCGGCAGTGAAAGTGATAGCTTTTGGCATGACCATAAGGGTGCAGGGTTGAACAGTATCCGAAGAAGAAAATTGATTCAGGAAGCAGATATTGTTGTTGTACGCTTCGGCAAAAAATACAAACAGTGGAATGCCGCTTTTGAAGCCGGAATCGCTCACGCCCTGAACAAGTCCTTGATCCTCCTTCACGATGAGGAACATGACCATGCGCTCAAAGAAATTGATCAATCATCTGCAGCAGTTTGTCGATCTCCCGAACAGGTAGCCGCTGTGATTGCCTATTGTATCAAGGGAATCCTTAAAAACTGATTCTCAGTTTGCTTAAGTCTAAAGGTCCTTTTTTTGTTTCTTAATCTTTCAATTCAACAAACTAAAAACTCTTTGGCATTAAAGTTGAAACTTATGTTATCACTATTGTGAATCATCAATTTTTTAAGGACATATATATTAAGGATCATGATTCAGGATTTTGCCAAGCCGATTCGAGGCACTCAAAACACAAAAAGGGCATATCCACATGGTATGCTAAAATACTTTTTCCTGGTCATCGGATTATCAGTCATATTTTCAGCTTCTTTTTATGCCTTCCAAAACTGGACACATTAAATGAACAATTCTCCAAGTAAATTCAGTATTCTCTTTTTTCACGGATGGGGATCCCTGCTTTTTTATTTCAGTCGTTTGCTGAAGCAAGCTAGCCAACTAATGACGTGGAACCAATCTCTGGAACAAGAAACAATCGAAACAAATCCGGTTTAAAAATTACCAGAAACACTATATTCATGGCCTGGAGTATAGAACCATAGATGGAACTTGATGAGCCTCAAGCACTGGTTCACTTGCTCTGGTTGGGCGCTTCTGTGGACAAAGAAATTGCAGATTCAGAGCGTGAATACATTCAAAAGGTCTGCAGTCATGAAAAAATCCCCTTAAAGTTGGAAGAACTTGAGAAACATCATGAAAACAACCAGTTCGACCAAATCTATCAAGAGTGTGTTTTCACTTTCAAAGAATTACCTTTGGATGATCGATTAAAAGCCGTGGTTTATCTTTTTGAAATGCTGCTTTCCGATGAACTTTTTTTGGATGAAGAAGATCATTTTTTCAGGAAAGTACTTAGAGATTTTAATATTTCTGAAGAACAATTCCGTCATGCTCCTGCAGTGTTTTTGAATCAGCCTCATGTATTTTGAATCACCTGTTTATACAAAATACGCTTCGAAGAATTGAATCACCATGACTCAAGCAAATGACTTGGACCACCTGATCAATGAACTGTCTGTAGCGGATCAGGTTCTAAAAACCGTGGACAAGGCACAAAAACCTGACCCTGTTGTGGAAAAAGTAGTGGTGGAAAAAATTGTTAATGTTGAGAAACCAATAGCAGTTCACCGGGAAGCTAAACAACAAACCTCAGACGATTTGCTGGTTTTTTCTGTCTTTTTCTCATTTTTTGGAATTGAACTATCGGTCCTTGCAGTCACAGGGGTCATTCTAGTGATGATCTGAAGAATAAGCTGCCTACAAAAAATAGAACTAAAAACTGAACTTATTAGTTAAGAATAGGTTGAGTTTCCGATTCTATTTCCTCTCCCCCCATCATCATCACTTCCATCCTCATATTTTGCTCTTGCATTGATTGGAGGAGTTTCTGCAGGTCACTCCCCTGCGAATGAAGTTGGTGTGCTTCCTGATCACTAAACACTTCAAACAACAGGAAACCCTTTTCGTCATCGGGTATGGAACAGATGAGGAACTGCTCCATACCACTTTCATTGGCCAAACAGTCTTCACGGTACTGCATGATCATTTCACGAAAGATTTCTGCATCTCCTTCTAACTGAATCCTGATTGCCACGACAAAACTCATATTCCTATTTCAATGGATTCTAAAAGAGTATTCGTTTTAATTTAGGATTTGCCCCGAAGAAGATTCTATTTCCATTCCAGCAACCCACTGTCCCTGAAAACTGAACTCATGGTCTTCCATTTGCTGGAAGAACCACTTGGGATCATCTCCCTCTAGGTGAGATTGATGGGCTTCCTGATCTTTGAAGATCTGGGTATAGAGAAAAACATTTTGCTGCTCTAAATGTCTGCAGACATAAAATTGTTGCATCCCCGGCTGATTTTCCAGGCACTTGTAACGATACTGGTTAATCAGTCCTTCAATTTTATCGATATCACCCTCCACTACGGCGGTGACATGAACCACATAACTCATGAGGACAAGGTATTTTTAAAAGATGTTTTTTGAGCTTCGACGAGGTCAACTATACAACGAAATTCGTCTACAAAATTAGTGTGCTTATTCTGCTCTTTCCACACTTAACCCTTCTATCTTACTAACAATTTCTTTGTCTAAGTTTTCGGTTTTTAATGCTTTAAGGGTCTCACGGTAGTTATTGATCAATGTTCGATTGACTTTATGGTGATTGGCCAATTCGTTATAGAGACTCTCATCCATTTTGATTCGAAACTCTAATTCCTCGATTCTTTTTTCAAGTGCAATTACTTTTTCTATTTGCTCACTCATTGTAATTCGATTTATGTGGTGGGCCAGGCAGGACTTGAACCTGCGACCGATCGATTATGAGTCGACTGCTCTAACCAACTGAGCTACTGGCCCTGTTTTGAGACAATAATTTGATTTCCAACCCATTGGATGCTTGTTTCCAAATGGAAAAAATGATTATAAGCCCCATACCTGAGGCATCAAGACTTTTGGGGAAAGTTTATTGTTTCTCGAATGGCGGATCCTTAAGCAATGAAAAATGCAGCATCGGCATTTTCCGCTCAACAGATTGTTCTAAGAAATAAGCAAGTCTTAGAAGTAAGGATTCCTGCCATGCACCACTCATCAACTGCATTCCAATCGGCAGTCCTTTTCCATCGTAACCAACGGGCAGTGAGATCGCAGGCAACCCGGTTAGATTGGCCGATGTAATAAAACGCATCAGTTCATTAGTTGCGGCTAAGTCTGATTCACCTGCACCCATGGCATCTTCTGAAATCATAGGGGCCGTACAGGCCGTCGTTGGTGTGATCAGGGCATCAACCTGCTGAAAGATATTCCGGAAATTGTCAATGGCTTCAGCACGAATTCGTTGGGCTTTGAGATAATCTTCTCCGCGAAGCAACTTCGCTATTCTCAGGTTGATGAAGTTTTCAAAACATAAGGGGGACTTCCACTGTTCCGAAAACGACTCAAGAGAAGAACGCATTTCAGTAATGATGGTTATGATAAGAGATAGGTGCACTGCATCCAACTTAGGAATACTGATTTCATGCAAAGTTGCACCAGCTTCTCTTAGAACCGGAAACATGTTTTTTACAGCGTTTGCCACTTCTGGTTTTGAATGATGGAACCAATCAGGGAACCATCCCAAACGGATGCCTTCCAGTCTGGATTCATAAAATCCCTGGAGATGAATCTCAGGTTGCTGCTTGGTCCATTCGTCACTTTCATCAGGGCCGGCAATCTTTACATAACCAGCAGCAACATCTTCAACGGTTGCACCGAGAGGCCCCATGGTCGACACACTCCAGGAGAGAGGATCCGTTCCTGAACGGCTGATCCTGCCCCAGGTGGTTTTCAGCCCAACCACCCCGGACAAACTGGCGGGAATACGGATCGAACCTCCTCCATCCATCCCCAGAGCAAGGGGGCAGATCCCTGAAGCGACTGCAACTGCAGACCCACTACTGGAACCACCCGGAT
>LUMI01000140.1_pt1 | contig 38879 bp, 33 predicted proteins | sample 729681 | NCBI WGS metagenome assembly LUMI01 (sample SAMN03860267, study PRJNA289734) | marine metagenome | biome: seawater column; feature: ocean; material: water; isolation source: Red Sea water column Station 34 - depth 10m | place: Saudi Arabia: Red Sea | collected 2011-10-15 | depth 10 m
CTGATGAATTGCTTGAGACTCAAAAACAACTTTTAGGAGCAGATGAAAAACTTCAAGAGCAAGCTGTCAGTCTTTATATCAATGGTGTTATGAGTCCAACAACAGCTTTATTCATTGAACTAGATGAATTGTCAAATTTTTTAGTAGCTTTAGGTTATGCATCTACTGTTGTAGATTCTGCTTATGCAATTGTTGAGCAATTAAATGCTTTAGAGAACCTAGCCTCAAGTCAAACTGAATTTCTTACTCAACGAGAAGATGAAAGAGTCGAAATTGTTACAAATCTTCAAAATGAAGAGGAAAGGAAAAATGAGATTTCTATAGAAGCTGAGGAATATGCTGAAGATATTGAGGAAAAAAAGGAAGCAGTTGAAAGAGAAAAACGGCTAGTTGAATCTAAAAAAGCACAGGTTGTTAAAGCTAGGCAAAATGCACAAAGTTTATTAAATCAGGCAAATAAAGAACTTGAAAAATTAGATAAGGAACACGCTGACCTTGAAAAGCTTGAGGATGCAATTCAAGCGGATATTGAAAGGCTAAGTAGCTCTGGCGGTGTTGCCCCAGATAAACTTTCTTGGCCAGTTAAAACGGGTTATGTTTCAAGTGGATATAAATGGAGAAGACTAGGCGGTACTACTAGCTTTCATGGTGCAATTGACATTGCAGCTTCTAGAGGAACTCCTATTTATGCTGCAGGTGGTGGAGTTGTAATACTTGCAAGATATTATGGCAATGCAGGAAGAACAGTTTTTATTGATCATGGTGGTGGAATGACAACTTTATATTTTCATATGGACAAAATTTTAGTAAGTGTTGGACAGACTGTAATAACTGGAGATCAAATAGGCACTATTGGTACTACTGGCAGGACTACAGGACCCCATCTTCATTTTGAAACAAGACTAAGAAATCCGAGTTCAGCAAATTGCTCTCTCTCTTATCTTGACCCTACTTCTCGAGGAAGGGTCAATCCATATTGTTTCCTAGACTGATGAAAGTATTTGCTGAAAATCGAAAAGCCAGAAATTCATATGAGTTTTTAGATTTCTACGAAGCAGGGGTTGTTCTTTCAGGATCTGAAACAAAAAGTGTTCGAAGTGGTGGAGTTTCGATAGTAGATGCTTTTGCAAGCATTGATAAAGAGGAAGCGTATATTATGGAAATGAATATCGAACCTTATAAATATTCAGATAATACAGATTACAATCCAAAGTCTCAGAGGAAACTTCTTTTACATAAAGGTGAGATTAAAAAACTTATCGGACTTTTGTCTCAAAAGGGGTATACATTAATTGCAACTAAGGTGTTTGAAAAAAATGGATACATTAAAATCGAATTAGCTTTAGCTAAAGGAAAAAAAGATTACGACAAAAGAAAGAAAATTTTAAATAAAGAACACGCTAAAGAAATTAAGAATTATTAAATGCTTTTTCAGTTCCGACTCTAATGTCTGGTACTCCAATAAACTTTTTATCAGAATTCTTATAAATTGTGGAAATCGGACCGTATCCACCTACAAGTTTGTTTTCAACCGAAATTTCATGCCCTTTTTCTTTTAGACGGGACATTTCAGGTTCATTTAAGAATTCAAACTTAATATTAGAAGAAGTATTAAATCCAAAATACTCTATTGTCCTCTAGTTCCAGTAATAAAATCTAATGAACCATCTTTAGACCATATTGTTGGTGATAAAGTATGTAAAGGCTTTTTATTGGGACCTAAACTATTTGGATGACCTTTGATTAGATTGAATCCGCATCCTCTGTTGTGAAGAAAAAATCCATAACTTCCCACACCAATTCTGCTGCCAATTCCATAAAAATTTGATTGAATTAATGAAACACCTAGTCCATTTTCATCAACTGCATTCATGTAAGCAGTCCCTCCTCCATGAGGATTCGGAAAATTATATTTTCCTGCAGCATTCTTGTCAAAAAGAGTTACTTTATCTCTGATATATTGATCATCAGTACCTAAAAACTTCTGATCATTTCCTTGATAATCGTAGGTAATATTGTCCCTGTCTGATGCAAAAATTCTATAAGACTCAATCAATGTGTGTAGATAGTTATCTTTATTATTAATAATTTCAAAACCTTTTAGAGTACTTAGAGTTAAGTATCCCTGTGTACTCGGTGGGCTAGTCCAACCATCGTATCCATAAATTTTTTGATGGAGTGGCTCTCTCCAGGTAGCTTTATAACTTGATAGGTCTTCTTTAGTTAATAAACCTTTTACTGAATTAGAAATCTCTTTAGCAATTTCACCAGTATAAAAATATTGAAGTCCGTGCTCTTTTAACAACTCCAGAGTCTTTCCAAGCTGAGGCCTTCTGATCAAAGTGTCAATATTGTAAGGTTGATTATCTCTATAAAATGAATAGCCAGAGCTTTGTCCACTTAATTCTTCACTATGAATATTTAGAGAATTAAATAACTCTTTACTAATTTTGAATCCTTCATGACAGAGGTTTATTCCAATATCTAAAATATCTTCAATTGGGATATTTCCATACTTATTACTTAACTCCCTCCATCCTGCAACAGCACCTGGAACAGTTACTGATAAAGGGTGATTTAAAGGTATGTGTTCATAATTTGACAGTAAGCCTCGGTCAACATTGCTGCCTGAATAACCAGATGCATCAAGAAATTCTGGTTTGTTTTTACCCGGGATCCAAATGAGTGCAAATAAATCTCCTCCGATACCACAAGTCTCCGGAGCAACTATACCTTGGACGAGATTTGTCAATATTGCTGCATCTACAGCATTACCACCCTTGTTAAAAATTGAAGAACCAATTTCTGTTGATAAGTAGTGTGGAGAAACAATTACATTGTTCATGTGTCCAATTATAAAGAAGATTTCTAATTTATTATCACAGAAAGTTACTTGTATAAATCCAAAGGTTATAAAATAAGTAAGCAATTAAGGAGATAAATGAAAGATATAAATGCTCAAGAATATAACGAATTATTAAGTTCTGAAGCACCAGTTGTAATCGATTTTCATGCTACATGGTGTGGTCCTTGTAAAGTTTTAAGCCCTATTTTGGAAGAACTCTCAAGTGAAGTTGATGGAGTAGAGTTTGTTAAGCTTGATGTTGACCAACATCCAGAAATTGCTGGAGCTAATGGTGTTATGGGTGTACCAACAGTTGTAATGCTTAAAGGCGGAGAAGTTAAAGAGAGATTCGTTGGTGTACAACCAAAAGAAGTCATAAAAGAAAAAGTTTCAGCACTAATTTAATTTGCTTAAATTAATTCTTTTTTTCCAAATAGTATTATTAACCCTATTTTTGGGCGCTGGGTATTTCCTATATTCAGAGTTACAAACTTTGTCTACAGAAGTTGATAATGCTCTAACGGTCATTGCAGATATCCAATCTTTGCTACCTAAGCTAGAGGTTGCTGTTGATACAGTGATCTCACTTGAGACAGCTTTTCAAAGCTTGGCAGGAATAAGTGACCTTCTGACTATATTGCTAGACCCACTTCAAGGAAATTCATAAAATGAAAATAGATTTTTATACTACTGATTGGTGTGGAGACTGTGTAAGGTCAAAAGCTCTCTTGAAAAAATTAAATGTCGATTTTAATGAGATCAATGTTGATGTAGATCAAGAAGCAAACGAATATATCAAATCTTTACAAGTTAATCAAAGAAGGATTCCTACTATTGTTTTTGATGATGGATCGTTTTTGGTTGAACCATCAGATATTGATCTAGAAAATAAGTTAAAAGAATTAAATTACATTTAGTAATCTTTGTTAAATCTTTGTTAATCGGTCGTAAGATATTTTATTTGATATAAAATAACCTTTAATTTAAATAAGTGGTTTGTAGTGATTGATAAAAATATTGAATTTGAACAATTTGTGAATGGAATACTAGATTTATCAGGTGAAATTGCATTAAATAATTTTCGAAAAATTAGAGATTTAACACTTAAAGGAGATTTCAGTCCTGTAACCAAAGCTGACGAGGATATAGAGCAATTTATTAGAGATAAGATTTTTGAAAAGTATCCAAATCATAAAATTATTGGAGAAGAATTAGATGATTTTAAAGGTTCAGAAAATATCACATGGTATATAGATCCAATTGATGGCACAAGAAGCTTTGTTGCCGGAAAGCATGACTTCGGAACTCTTATAGCCCTAGTAATTGATGATGAATTGGTTGGAGGCGTAATAGATTGTCCAGCTTTAGGAGAAAGGTGGACTTCGTTTAGTCCAAATGAAACTAAAGTGAATCATAAAATTACGAGATGCAAAGCTGTAGATAATTTAAAAGATGCTGTTATGGCAACAACTTCCAGTCATGAATTTGGAATGAAAAAGTGGAGAGCCTATCAATCACTGGAGCAATCCGTGAAAGTTACAACAACAGGAAGTGATTGTTACAATTATGGCCTGCTTGCTAGTGGGTATGTCGACATTGTCGCTGAAAGATTAACCTCACCTCATGATTATTTACCACTAATCAAAATAGTAGAAGGAGCTGGTGGTATCATGACAGATTGGGAGGGTAAAAAGCTAGACTTTAATCAAAGCAATGTATACGTTTTAGCTTCTGCATCGAAGGAAATACATGAAATGGCTTTAAAAAAATTAGAAATCATATAATGAAAATACTTATTTGCGATACATTAAATAGCAAAGTTTTAGAAGAACTCCAATCACTTGGTGAATGTATAGACATCTCTGCATCTGAATCAAAAGATCAGGATTTAGTTTCAGAAATTAATGATGCAGAAATTGCAGTTATTAGAAGCTCTACTCAATTAACAAAAGAAATAATTGAAAAAGCAAATAACCTAAAAATAATTGCAAGGTGCGGGGTAGGGGTTGACAATATTGATGTAGAATTCGCAAAGTCTAAGAACATTAAAGTGACAAATTCTCCAACAGCAAATTTGATTTCTGTTGTTGAGCTCACCATTGCATTAATTATTAATGCAGCAAGAAAAATTAATCTTTCAGATATTCATTTAAAAGAAGGTAAGTGGAATCGAAAAGAGTTCATCGGAATGGAACTATCTGGAAAACAACTTGGAATTGTAGGGTATGGGAAAGCAGGACGTTTAGTCTCCGAGAGAATGAAAAGCTTTGGTATGTCAATTGCTTTTTATGACCCCTATGTCAAAGATTGGGATGGACCTGAAAAAAGTTTAGAACTAGACGAATTATTAAGCACTTCAGATGTAGTTTCAATACATGTAATTAAAACTAAAGAAACAGAGAATCTAATCTCAAAAGAAAAACTTGATTTACTTAAAAATAGCGCAATATTAATAAATACCTCAAGAGGTGGAGTTGTAGATGAAGATTATCTAATTGAACTCCTAAAATTAAAAAAATTATTCGGTGCAGGTCTTGATGTTTATTCAGAAGAACCACCCAATAATATTGATAATTTTTCAGACATTAATTTAATTACTACTCCACATATTGGAGCGTCTACAAATGAGGCACAATTAAAAGCTGGTTTAGATACTGTAGAAAATATAAAAAAAATATTAGCTGGAGACGATTCAGTAGCTCTTTAAATTTTTAAAAAATCTGTTGTATTAGTTATGAAAAAATACAATAATGAAAATACGAATTAGTTGTTTAGGCTGGCACCAATAACTTTTTCTTAACGATTAAACTTGCTTTTTATTGTCTCGTAAGCAGGCCACCCATATGGAATGCATCCTTCAGTTCCCTTACTTTGCTGCATCATGACAGGAGCAATAGCTCCTTCTTTTGGACAACCTACGTGTCCCCAGCCAAGAATATGTCCGGTTTCATGATTAATTAGGTAGATTCTGTATGTTTCCATATCATTCTTGAAATCCACAGCACCGTTTTGCCATCTAAAAAAGTTAAGTACAATATTTTGTTCTTTCCTACATGAGTAAATGCTATTTGTTTCAATAGGTGCGCATAACTCATCAGTTTTTTCTGGGGAAGCAAAGATGTAGACATAGTCACTTTCCTCAACACTTGTTAATTGAAATTGTTTTTCAGTAACATTTGTCCAACCTGTGTCATTGTTTAATATAAGAAATAAAATATTCTTAATACACAGTGGATCAAGACCCAATGAAGGTTCAATTTTTACAGCATAATTTAATTTTTGCTCATCTCTCGAGTTTACATTATCAAGTAGCACCCACTCATCCTCAGAATCTTCATTGATTAATGTTGGATCTATACAACCACTTTCTAGTTCGGATGTTCCAAGGTTTTTCGATTTATTAATCGCTGTATCATCAAGAAAAATTGCTGTTGTTTCTTCTTCTTGGCCTTTTTTTATATTCAAAACACTTGTTACCTCTATCAATTTTTCATTCCAAACAATGAGATCTGTTTCGATGCTTAAAGATTCAAATATATTTTCAATGTCTTTTTCGTGTAAATTTTGATAATTAGACATAAAATAATCTTTAGCATATGTGTAATGGTTTGCGAAGGTTGAACTTTGTTCGTCAATATTATTCAGTACAAACAGCCATTCTTCGAGACAATGTTCCGTAAGGCTGAACCACGATCCAAATTTTATACAATCGTCACTAATTGAGAGTAGTTCATTGTCAATAAACTCCTTTAAGCTTACATCTAGCCTATTAAATTCATCAATTTCTATTTTTTGTTGGATGGTTGTTGAAGTAACAGTAGTTTCAATTGTTGGAGTTTCGCTTTGAGGATTATTTGAATCATTTAGAAAATTAAAAGCAAAAAAACTAAAACCAAGCAAACTGATTAGTAAAATTGAAGACTTTATAGTTTGATTCATATAACTTATGTTAATCCAAGCCCATCAGCCACTCTATTTATGTAATTAAAATAAGAGATTATTTGTACTATCTCTGAAACTTCTTTGTCAACATAACCAAAATCTTTTATTTTTTGTACGTCCGATTTATCAATTTTTCCAGGATTAAGTGTTAACTTTTCAGCAAAGTAACAAATAGCTTTTTGCTGTTCTGTTAAACCACTTTTTTTCCAGTTAGCAGCTATTTCATCTACTAATTTTTGATCTTTTGTCTCCGACCGGAGATCATATAAATGCGCTCTTATTCAATATTCACACTCATTAGAAATTGAAGTAACTACTGCAAGTAATTCACGATCAAAGCGTGGAACATTTGAATTTCCAAACATTGTTGAATTATAGAGACGCATTGAATCTCTAAGTATTTCTGGAGTTTGCGACTGTATTGTTAGTACATTCCAAATTCTTCCAGCTCTTCTTAAGCCTTTTTCGTATTCTTTTTTTAAAAGTCCAGTTGAATTTTTAAAATCAAATAATTTTATGAAAGCCATATTGTCTATTTTTACTTAAAATAATACTGTATGCAACTTTCAAAAGAACTTAAAGAAGCAATTGATAATAATGCTTTCTGTGCAATTTCTACTCACTTAAATGATCGTGAAATCCAAACTCACCTTATGTGGGTTGACTATCAAGATAATTTCATACTTATTAATACTGAAAAAGATAGAAAAAAAACAGAGAACATAAGAAACAACTCGAATATTTCGTTAGTAGTTTTTCATCCAACAGCAATGTATTCCAGTTGGGAGATTAGGGGAGAAGTGACAGAAATAATTTCTGAAAAATCAGCAGATGATCATATTGATAAACTTTCTATCAGATATACAGGAAAACCATACAGAAGAGAACTAGATCAAGATTGGGACTACGACAAAATTAAAAGTAGAGAACTATGGAAGGTCACACCAAAAAAAATAAACTCTATGCTTAGACCTCAGGCAAAATCTACTTCTGAGTAAAACTTTAAAAACGGATTGTTCTCAAATGCACTCTGGTCTTCACCAAGATATTGTTTAATTAAATTCTCAGCATCTAAAGATATATCCCCACCTCTTGAATCTATGTGTCCTGATTTTCTAAACAATTCTTGAGGAATTTTTTTCATAAATCTTTTAAAATTTTCTTCAGAAATTCTTAAAAATTTTGCGAGGGAAAGTTCAACCTTGATTGATTGAGGGAGTACATTACAGCTAAATACATAAAGCGATGCAAACATGGACCAATCTAAACTTGATGGCCTTCTACCTTTTTCAAAAACTGCAAAGTCGTAATTTGGAAAGTAAGTATAAGGCGAGTATGCAAGACCTGCTTTATCAGACAAAATTTTATATATATATCGATCTAGTAATTTGATATCAAGATTTGGTATGTGTGATTCTATGCTAGTTTTACTTATTTGAAATTCACTTTCAATTGGAGAGATTTCAATTTTATTTATCGTGATTTTTCCAAAATAATTTTCAATTTCTACATTTAATTGAATATTGTTTGGGATGAAAATCAATCCGTCATTATCAGAAGAGTCGATAACTACTGATAATTTGTCATTTAATTCAAAGCTATTGTTATTAATTTTCATATTTAAAATATCTCAATTCTCAAGTATAATTTTAGAGCTAATAAAACTGTATGGGGGTGAACTGGCTTCGACTTTGAAGTGAGTCTCTCAGTAGCGAGTCGAGGGTCCTAGGGCCTCGTAAAAAACGTAGGAAAAAAATATAACTGCCAAACCTAAGTTGGCTTTAGCAGCATAAGCTGCTCGTCACCTATCGGGGCTCCCACCTCGGATAGCAATGGCGTCGAAATGTGGGATGCTTAGTTAGGATACCGACTAACTACTAAGATTAAGGTAAACCTTTCAGGCCATAGGTTCCGATAACTAGCCTGATTGTATTTTATCGGATGCACTCGGAGAAGCTGTTAGATAGCTTGGAAGGACCGGGGTTCGACTCCCCGCACCTCCACCAATGAAAAAAGTATATACACACGCAGTTATTGGCGCAGGCATTGTAGGTTTATCAGCAGCATTGAAACTTCAAAGTTTAGGGAACAATGTATTAGTTTTAGATAAAGAAACCACCCCTGGAAAACATCAGTCTGGAAGAAATTCTGGAGTCATTCATTCCGGAATTTATTACAAACCAAATTCATTTAAATCTAATTTATGCATAAGAGGCAGGGAATTGTTACTGGAATTTCTAGAGGAAGAAAATATACCATTCAGACTAGAAGGCAAAATTGTTGTAGACACTGATGTGAATAAGTTATCTTCTTTGGAGGAAAGAGCAACTCAATTAAGTATGGAAGATGTAAAAGTTTTGGAAAAATCAGATATATTAACGCTGGAGCCATACTGTAAGTTTGATAATGCTCTCCATGTTCCACAAGCTGGTGTTGTAGATTATGGTGTTGTTACAAAAAAATTAGCTTCAAAGTTTCAATCTATAGGTGGAGCAATAGAATATTTTCAGAAAATTAAATCAATTAAAACCAACAATGATTTAAAAATTCTTGAAAGTAACAACTCCATTTTCCAATCTGAATTTTTAATTAATTGTGCGGGGCTGTATTCAGATAATATTGCACAACTAGATAATGTTGAACCTGAATTAAGAATTATTCCTTTCAGAGGTGAGTATTTTACAATTACTGAAGAGAAAAGTCATCTTGTTAATAACATGATTTATCCTATCTCTGATCCAGATCTTCCATTTCTAGGAATTCATTTAACCAAGACTGTTGATAATAAAATCGAGGCTGGTCCCAATGCTGTTTTAGCATTTGCTAAGGAGGGTTATGACTGGTCAAAAATTAATATTTCTGAATTTAGTAAAACTATTTTTTACTCGGGCATGTGGAAATTAGGTAGAAGATATTTTTCAACAGGAATTTCTGAAATGTATAGATCACTTAATAAGGATGTTTTTTTAAGAGAAATTTTAAAATATATTCCTGATATTACTAAAAAAGATTTAACTCCAAGGATTGCTGGAGTTCGCGCACAAGCTGTAGGTAAAGATGGTTCACTGATTGATGATTTTGTATTTGAAAGAAAAGAGCAATCTCTTCATGTTCTAAATGCACCAAGTCCTGCGGCTACAGCATCTTTAGCTATCGGAGAACACATAGTAAAAGAGATTCGTTAAATCTTTTCACCAGTTTGAACTGACCAAAGTTTAGAGTAGACACCGTCAATATCTAACAATGACTCATGATTACCAGACTCAACAACAGAACCATTTTCTAATACATATATGATATCGGCATTTCTTACAGTTGAAAGCCTATGTGCAATAACAATAACAGTTCTATCTTTTTTAAGAATATCAAGAGATCTTTGAATGGCCGCTTCAGTTTCATTATCTACTGATGAAGTAGCTTCATCTAAAATTAGAATTTCAGGGTTTTTAAGAATCGCTCTTGCTATTGATATTCTCTGCCTTTGTCCACCAGAAAGTTTCTGACCTCTCTCACCTACAATTGTCTTTTCCTTTTGAGGTAAATTATTTATAAATTCATCAGCTTCAGACTTTTGCGCCGCATTCCATACTTCACTTTCTGAAGCATTTAAATCCCCATAGGCTATGTTCTCAATTACAGTTCCTTCAAATAGAAATACATCTTGACTGACTAGTCCTATCTTTTCTCTAAGAGATGAAAGTTCAATGTCTTTTAAACTATTTGAATCGTATGATATTGAACCATTATTAATTTCATAAAGCCTTAACAAGAGTTTTATCAATGTAGATTTACCAGAACCTGTACTTCCAACAATCGCAGTAGTTTGTCCAGTTTCAATAGTTAAATCAACATTATTTAACACATTAAAGTCATCAACATACGAGAACGAAACATCCTTTAATTCAATTTTGTTCTCAAGTTTTTTGAATTCTATATTTCCATTACCAATTTCTGAGCTTTCATTTTTCAGTGAAAATATTCTATTGAAAGATGCCATCGCTCTCTGATACAAATCAAATGTGTCACCCAATTCAGTTAAAGGCCACAATAATCTTTGCGTAATAAAGAGCAGCACTGAGTAAGTTGCAACCTTAATTTCTCCATCAAGAGCTAAAAACCCACCAATCAATAGAGTCGCTGTAAATCCAAATAATATTGCAACTCTGATAATTGGAATAAATGCTGCTGATAATTTTATTGCATGGTAATTTGCACTCTTTACTTCATTTGACGAGGTTTCAATTCGTTCTAATTCTTTAGATTCTCTAGTAAAACTTTTAACATTTAGTATTCCTGAAATTGAGTTTGAAAGGTTTGAATTTAGGGTCTCTATTGATTCTCTAATTCGTTCGTATCTGTTGGCAATAGTTGAGGTAAATTTGAATGAACCAAAGATAATAATTGGAATTGGTATAAATGCGAATGTAGCAATTAATGGTGAAATATATAAAAACGTTCCTCCTATAACAATTACAGTTGTTGCTGTTTGCAATAATTTGTTAGCTCCAGTATCAAGGAATCTCTCAAGCTGATTCACATCATCATTCAGAATCGCCATCAGCCTTCCAGATGATTTATTTTCAAAATATTTCATGTCTAGGCTTAAAACATTTTCGAAGGTTTCAGTTCTTAAGCTGTGTTCTATATCTTGAGAAATCCCTCTCCAAGTAACTGCAGAGAGATAATCAAATAAAGATTCAAGTCCCCAAATTATAAAGGTTAAAATGGCAAGAATTACTAGTTGTCTTCTCCTGTCAGGAATGCCAAATGATGCCAAAAAAGACTCATTTCCCTCCACCACAATATCAATAGCAACACCAATTAAAACTGGAGGAGCAAGGTCAAATAGCTTATTTAGAATTGAATAAACAATCCCACGTTTGGCTTTCGTCTTTTGCTGTTGTGAGTAAACAAATAAGTGTTTTAGATTACTTTGAGTCATTAATTTATATTACTAAATTACTTACTAATTTTATTAATGCCGTCTCTGATTTCTTTTAATAATTGCACTTCTTTTGATTCTGCAGCTACAACAGCTTCCTCTTCTTCATCATCAACCATATCTTCAAAATGGTTATAAGCCTTTATTACTAGAAACATCACAAATGCAATAATTGTGTAGTTAATTATTTCACCTAAAAAAGCTCCAAAACTTCCAGCTTGCATTCCAGATGATGGATCTACATCTCCAAAAAGTCCTAATTTATCAAGATTTGGAAGATTAATAATAAGACCTATTAAAGGTTCAATTAATCTCTTTGTAAACACATCTACTAATGACTTGAAAGAAGCACCCATTACAAATGCAACGCCAAGCTCTACAACATTTCCTCGATTGATGAAATCTCTAAATTCCTTTACCAATGTTCCTCCAATTGTTTTTATAAATAATAGAATACATGTAATCTATAAACCTATGAGAAAATATTTATTAACTTTATTAACTTTAATTTTAATTTCATGCTCATCTGCAGAGCCCATAGCAGATGAAGTTTCTGTTGAATCTTCCGAACCATTAACTGAAGATAGCTCAACCACTTCGACGAGTACAACAACGACTATTGCCGTGGAAGAGCCCTTTGCCTTAGATGAGTTTGGATTAGAACTAGTTGAACCACCCATTGAAATGCAGGATCAGATAAAAGAATTGATGAAATTTGTTGAAAAATGGATTGGACTTGAATTTACTTCTGATCCGGAATATCATTTTTATTCACTTAGTGATTACCAAGAATATAATGCACTTTCCTATCTTGATGACTTTGAAGAAGACTATGAAGAGGGTGAGTGGGAGAGAGCAGTTCTTTCACAAAATATGTGGGGTTTAAATAATTTGTCACCAGATGAATTATTAAATCTACAAGTTGAATTTCAAAGATGTTTTTCAGCAGGCTCCTATAACTTACTAGATAAAATTTTAAGAGTGCCAATTAAGAAAAATCAAAAAAAATTAAACTTGTATGAACAAAGCGTTGTAGTTCATGAGTTAGTCCATTCACTTCAAGGTCAGCATTTTGCTACAGACAAATGGTATGAAGAAATGGACGAATTAGATGATTTTACATACTATCCAGGTGTTGTGGCATTAATGGAGGCACAAGCAGACTACGTAGAGGGTAAATGGACAGGTTCTTTTGATGAATACGACAGACAGACTTTCAATTCACAAATCCCTAACATTACTTGTAGAGTAAGTCTTCCATCATATTTTTATATCCCAGCTGAACTGTATTACAACATTGGACCAGTTTTGGCTAAAGAGATTATTAAAAATGGCAAAATGGATGCGCTCAACGATGCCCTATATAGATACGTAAATGATGGCTTAAATACTCTTCCAACTTCTGAGCAAATTTATGCACCTGAAAAATTCTTTACTGATGAAAGATATGAAGAGGTAATTATAGATTCTATAGAAGTTGATGGGTATACATTGATTGATGAGGGAAGTTTTGGGTCTTTAGATCTAGTTTATTTAATGCAAGATAAGATAGGTCAAAAAAATGCAATAAATGCAGCAGTTGGCATAGGTGGAGGTGCATGGAAAGATTATGAAGACAATTCTGGAAATCTTTTGATGACTATAAAGATTACTGGTGATGATCAAAACGAACTTCAAGAAATCAATGATGCGTTTTTACTATGGGCAGATTCACAGGCAAGATTTAGTAATTCAGAACCTTTTGCCGGTGGAACTCTGTATGTTGGAGATACTAATTTTTGGATTTCTAAAGACACAAGTTCTATGAGACTTGTTCTCTCACAAGATTTTGAGTTACTAAATTCAATTAGTAACCAATTAAGCGACTTCTAAAAGAATGAGTACTCTCTTCATCTGTCCAACACCGATTGGAAATTTAGAAGATATCTCTGAACGTGTTGTGAAAACATTAGCTTCTGTCGATGTGATTTATTGTGAAGATACAAGAAGGGCAAAAAAGCTAACTGATAACTTTTCTATAACTACCCCTTTAAAATCATATTTTGTTGGCAATGAAGTAAATAAGATCAGTGAAATAGAGGCAAAACTTAGTGAAGGTATGAATGTAGCATTAATTTCTGATGCTGGAACACCTCTTATTTCTGATCCAGGTAATGTATTAATTCAAAAATTGATACAAAAAAATTACAATATTGTTTCTATTCCAGGTCCTTCAAGCGTTTTGACAGCTCTTGTAGTTTCAGGTTTTGAATTGAATGAATTTCAATTTTTAGGTTTTGTTCCAAAAGCAGGAAAAGAAAAGGAAGAATTTGTTATTAAATTGCTAAATTCTAAAATGCCATCAGTTTGTTTTACATCTCCAAAAAGACTCCTTAAAGATTTAGATTACTTTGAAAAAGAGGGATTGGATTCAGAGATTGTTATATGTAGAGAGTTGACTAAAAAATTTGAGACTATATACAGAGGGACGGTAAACAGCTTAAAAAATCAAATTTCAGAAAACTTGAAAGGTGAAATAACAATAGTTATCGGTCCTTCAAAAAGTGATAAAAAAATAGATTTGGATATTGATTCTGCTGTAAAAATATTATTAGATCAAAAGGTGCCAAAAAGAGAAATAGCCAAATCTTTAGCTTACGTATCAGATATGTCGGTTAATGAACTATATGAAAAGATTAAAGATCTTTGATATTGTTGACACAATCAGTACATATAAATTTTGTACCAATTTGATGTTTTATTTCTTTTGAGTCACACAGAGAACATGATCTGTGGCCTTTTTTAATAACTAAGCTTTCACCCTCAACATACATAGATATTTCGTCATTATGCTCAATATTCAATGCTTTTCTTATAGATTTAGGAATAACAACACGGCCTAAATTGTCAATTTTACTTAAGTTGCCTTTACTCATAAATTTATATAATCCTATCCTTATATAGTAGTGAATAAAATGGAAACATTAGAGGATATAAAGTGGGTAGATACCCATTGTCATTTACAGTTGATGGGTGATGAGATAAATGAAGACGATATATCTAATTTAGAGTACTTTATCATTCCTGGTGTAGATGTACCATCTTCATTAAAAGCCAAAGAGTTCTCACTAACTTATCCAGAAAAATCTTATTGGTCAGCAGGACTTCATCCTCATGAAGCTGACTCATTAGAAGATATAAAAAATGAGTTACAAGTATTAATGGAAGATGCTGATTTAATTGGTGAGACAGGCCTGGATTACTATAGAAATTTGTCATCTAAAGAAAATCAAATAAAAAATTTTGAATTTCATTTAGATGTATCGAAAGAATTAAATAAACCCTTGATTATTCACTGCAGGGATAGCTTTTCAGATGTTTTTGATACTTTAAGCACCAGAGAAACTACTAATCCGATTATTTTGCATTCATGGACTGGAGGAAATAAGTGGACTAAAAAATTTATTGACCTTGGTGTCTATTTTTCAATTTCAGGAATCGTAACTTACGATACTGCACATGATTTACAAGCTGCAGTAAAAAACATCCCAATAGACAAGATACTCTTAGAAACAGATGTTCCCTATCTAGCCCCGCAACCATTTAAAGGTAAAAGGAATAATCCAACGTATATTAAATTTACTGGAGCAAAGCTAGCAGAGCTTCTTGGCGTAACACCTAATGAACTTTCCAAGATTACAATTACAAACACAAATAAAGTAATGAATAGAGAAACCTAATGAGTGAATATTTTTGGATAGAGAAATTAAAAGATAAACCAAAATATAAACTCGGACAAAATTTTTTAATAGACACAAACATTTCGAGAAAAATCACAAAATTAGTCCAGGGCCAATTGGCTGATCCAATTATAGAAGTAGGCCCAGGGACCGGCTCGTTAACTAATGAATTACTTAAAGACAACTACAGGATTAAAGCTGTAGAAGTAGATAAAGCAGCATCAGATGTATTACATGAAAGATTTTCGGGAATACCAAATATAGAAATTTACAATGAGGATGCAATGGGGTTTGATTATCAAACTTTAACTGGACCTTGGTGGATATTTGTCTCTAATTTACCTTACAACATCGGCACACGTTTATTGGTAAATCTTATTACTGAAGTGCCTGTGATCCACAGATATGTAGTGATGGTCCAAAAAGAAGTTGGCGAGAGAATGGTTGCTAAAACGGGAACAAAGGATTATGGATCACTTTCAGTTTTATTCCAGTTGTTTACGGAAACAAAGATACAATTCGATGTCTCAAAAAATTGCTTCTATCCACAACCAAAAGTTACCTCAACCGTAGTCACTATTCAAAGAGAGAGTTTGTTTGATGAAGATATTAGGTTAAAAGCTTTTGAAATATCTAAAATTGCATTTCAGCAGAAACGGAAAAAGATTAGAAGTTCATTAAGTTCGATAGTCAATGAAGATCAACTTAGCAAACTTAATTTAGACGTAAATTTACGTGCGTCCGATTTGAGTCCAGAGGATTTTTTATTAATTGCTGAGGAATCAAAATGAAATTAAGAACATCTGCAAAAATAAATTTAAATTTAGAAATTTTTTCTGAAAAACAAGACAGTTTACATAAACTATCTTCTCTGATGATACCTATTGATTTATATGACGATATAAAAATCGAAGAATCAATAAGTGAAAATATCAAATTCAGTGATGGAAATCTCAACAATATTGAAAGTACGATTCATAAAGCTCTAAAACTTATAAGGAAAAATAACCCTTCTTTCGATAAAAGCTTTGATATTTACATAGATAAAAAAATTCCATACAATAGTGGACTTGGTGGTGGAAGTTCTGACGCAGGAGCACTAATTCGCTATCTTTGTGATAATTATGAATTAGATTTACCTTCAAATCTTGAAATAGTTCGTGAAGTAGGTAGCGATGTTCCATTTTTTATACAAGGTGTTTCTGCAGTAATTAATGGGATTGGTGAGATTGTAGAACCATTAGATTTAAATACTGACCTAGATTTATTAATTGCAGTACCCAAAGTTGGATTGAGCACTAAGGACGTATTTAATAAATTTGATACCTTGGATTCTAAAAATAGGGATACAGATACTTGGAATACAATTGAGATTTTTAATGATCTTTGGCCAGCTGCTACTGAGGTATATCCTGAACTCGTATCTTTGAGAGATGGTCTTCAAGAAAAATACCAGAATAAATTTTTTATGTCTGGAAGTGGATCATCTTTCTTTTCTTTTATCGAAGCAAGAGAAGAATTAAAACCTGAAAATGTAAATTTTAATTTTATTCAATATTGTAAAAAAATTGATTGTAGTTTGTATCAGAATGATGATTAATATAAGTTTATAACAAATGGGGGATGGTGTAATTGGCAACACATTGGGTTTTGGTCCCAACGTTGAGGGTTCGAGTCCTTCTCCCCCAGCCAGTATTTTATAAATGAGTGTATCAGTCGTAGTATTAGCAGCAGGTAAAGGGACTAGGATGAAGTCCAACTTGCCTAAGGTTTTACACAAAGTTCTTGGCAAATCAATACTCGCTCATTCATTAGATACGCTTTCTTTTATTGAAAACCAATATGTAGTTGTAGGGCATGAATCAGATATGGTTATTGATTCATTACCTCCTTCAACAAAACATATATTACAGAAAGATCAATTAGGTACAGGACATGCAGTTTCCACTGTTGTTAGGGGTGAAATATTTGTTGAAAATAAATCTGAATATACATTAGTTGTTCCAGGGGATGTACCAGCCATTGATGCTAAAGATATCCAAAATCTTATAAGCGAAGTAAAAACTAAATCTTCATCAGTAGGATTCCTTACTTCTATAGTGGAAAATCCACATGGGTATGGAAGAGTTATTAGAAATAATGAAGAGATAAGAATTGTGGAAGAAAAAGACTGCAATGATGATGAAAGAAAAATTAATGAAATCAATTCAGGTATTTATTGTTTTAATACAGATTTCTTAATTGATAATATTGACTCTCTAGATACTAAAAATGCTCAAGGAGAATTTTATTTAACTGACTTAATAGGTATTGCAAATAATCAAAAACAAGATATCGTTATAGTACAAGTAGATGAAGATTCAATTAAAGGAATAAACTCTATGAGTCAACTAAACGAAGTTGAAGACATAATGCAGAAAAAATTAATTGAAGATTTCATGGAACAGGGTGTTTATTTTCAAGATCCTACTTCGACTTACATTGACTCTGAAGTAACTATATCTTCTGGGACAAAAATATTAGCCAACACTCATTTAACTGGTAAAACTAGTATTGATGTGGACTGTGTAATTGGTCCAAATGCTCAAATTAATGACTCCAGTATCGGAAAAAATTCAACAGTAATAAATTCTGTAATAGATCAATCAACAATCCAAGAAAATGGAAACATAGGACCATTTGCTCACATTAGACCAGGTTCTGAACTAGGAGCGGGAGTCAAAGTTGGTTCTTTTGCAGAAACTAAAAAGTCAAAAATAGGTAAAGGGAGCAAAGTACCTCACCTTGCTTATGTTGGAGATGCTGAACTAGGGGAGAATGTTAATTTCTCTGCTGGTGCAATTACCGTAAATTACGATGGAAAAGAAAAGCACAAAACAGAGATTAAAGATGGAGCATTTATAGGGTCAGATGTGATGTTAGTTGCCCCAGTTACAATTGGAGAAGAATCAATGATTGGAGCAGGTTCAGTTATTACTAAAGATGTTCCATCAAAAGCATTAGGAATTGAGAGAAATAATCAAAAAAATGTCGAAGGATATGTCGACAGGAAAAAGAAAAAATGATTGAGCAACCAGGTAAGAAAAAGATGCTTCTTTTTTCTGGCTCTTCAAACGAAGAGCTTGCATCTAATGTCGCATCTAATCTTGGTACTGAAGTATCCACTGTAGAATCTAAAGAATTTGCTAATGGCGAGATTTACATCAGATTAAATGAAAGTGTAAGAGGTGCAGATTGTTTTGTTTTACAGAGTCACTCTGGCGATATCAATAAAACAATTATGGAACAACTAGTTTTAGTCGATGCTCTTAAAAGAGCTTCTGCAAAAAGAATAACTGCAGTTCTACCTTTTTATCCATATTCAAGACAAGACAAAAAGGCATTACCAAGAGAACCAATCACTGCAAGATTAGTTGCTGATATGTATATAGCTGCTGGTGTAGATAGATTAGTTTCTATTGATTTACATACTCAACAAATACAAGGATTTGTTGATCAACCATTCGACCATCTAACAGCGATGCCATTATTTGTTGAGTATTTTAAAGAAAAGTTTGATGGCCCAATTTCAGTAATTTCTCCTGACGCTGGTGGAGTTGGAAGAGCCACAACTTTTGCAAAACATTTAGAAGCTTATGTAGGTTTCGTACACAAAAAGAGAGATCCAAAGATTCACAATGAAGTAAAGTCATTTACTGTGATCGGCGAAGTTGAGGATAGGCATGTAATTATTTTGGATGACATCATTGACACCGGAGGCACTATTGCAGCTGCGTCAAGAATTATCAAAGAAAAAGGCGTAAAGTCAGTAAACGTAGTTGCCACACATGGTATTTTCTCTGATGGATCTGTTGAACAGTTAAAGGATTCACCGATTGATAGAATAATAGTTACAGATACTTTAACTCAAAATGGAAATTCAAAAGAAATTGGTAAAGTTGAGGTTCTCAGCGTTTCAACAATAATTGCTAATGCACTAACATCAATATTTACTGATGATTCAGTATCAGCTTTGTTTATGGGTGAAAACGTTTTATAGGAGAAGATATGGCTAAAAATTTAACAGCAAAAATCTACATGGTAGGTTCAACTGCAGGTGTTGAAGTTGAAATTAAAGACAAAGAAAAATTTTTGGAAGAATTAAAAAAATTATCATCTGAAAATGATTTTTACATACATTCTGACGATGACGGTGAGATAGCAATTAATACATCTCTAATTCAAGCAATAGAATTCAGTGATGAGTCAGATGGAAAAAGCAGCGCGGGCTTAGTTCCTAATGGTTAATTACTAAACCAGTTTTACGGTAGTGCCTTCTAATGGATTTACGCTCTTCCTCAGTAGTGCCGCCCCAGATACCAGAATCTTGATTGGTTCTTATTGCGTAGTCTAGGCATTCATTTACAACTGGGCATTCCATACATATTGCTTTGGCCTCATTAGCTTGTTTCATTGCTTTCATAGACGACCCGACAGGGAAGAAGAGATCAGTGTCTGCATATACGCAACCACCCTCTAACATCCAGTCTTCTTGTTCGAAGTCAATATTTAACATTTACACATACTTCCTTACTTTGTGAAATATTTCACAAGCTAGTTACTTAATAGTACTAAACTCGAATTTATATGGAGGCATTTTGAGAAAAATTTTTGGCCACAGAGGTTTACCTCGTATTTACAAAGAAAATACTTTTACAGGCATCAATAAAGCCTATGAACACTGTGATTTTGTTGAAATTGACGTTCGATTGACGGGAGATAATCAATTAATACTCCATCATGATCCAAATATTGGAGATGATTTAATAAAAAATTTATCACTTTCAGAGCTTGATATATTAATGAAAGATGGATCAATTCATGACTCGATATTAGTCTCCAGAGACCAGATTCATGGACAAGTTAATTTTGAAATTAAAACCGATACATTAGATGATTCAGAAGTTGATATTTTATTCCAAAAAATGCTCTCTATCTTTGAACCCGGAGATATTGTTTCTTCTTTCAACTGGAAAGCCATTCAATCATTTAAAAATTTATTTAATTGCAATTATGGAATTATTTTTGATAAAGAAGAAGATCTCTTCGAGGCACAAGCGCTTTCTAATCATGATGAAGCATTATTTTTTATGACACACTTTAGTTTGATTGATAGTAGAAACTTTGCTTTACCTAAAAATAAAACCGTTTTATGGACAGTAAATAATGAGGATGATTTTCAGCGATATATGGATATGGAAATTTACGGAATTGTGACAGATATTCCTGATACAATGCAGTTATATAGAAAGTGAGATTATGGCTTTAATTGATGAATTAAGTGATGCTTTAAAAGAAGCTATGAAGGCAAAAGACAAGCCCAAATTAGATGCTATTAGACAAGTCCAAACTGAGATTGCTAAAAAGAAGTCCGAAAAAGGTGAAGAAGCAACAGATGAATTAGTTCTTGGAGTTATATCTTCCTATGTCAAAAAAATGACTAAAGCCGTTGAAGAGTATAAATCACTCGGAGATAGAGGATCTGAGATGGCTGATAAGATACAGTTCGAAATTGATTTTTTAAGTGAGTGGCTTCCAGAGCAACTTAGCGAGGAAGAAGTAAATAGAATCATTGAAGAAGTACTTTCTGAGATGGGAGATGTTGATATGTCACAAATGGGTAAAATTATTGGTGCTGTGATGGCAAAAGCAGACGGTCTTGATGGTTCAGTGGTTAGTAAATTAGTAAGGGAAAAAATTCAATAAAATCAAGCTTGATTTACTAAATATTCTTAGAATTTTGAATTTAATCTTTTGCAATTAACATTCTTTACGTGAAGACGTTTAAATACATACTCGTTGCAATACTCTCAGTCAATATTTTTGTTTGGTTAATAACTTATTTTTTAAATATAAATCTTTTTACAATACTACAAATCCAAACCTCTAACCTTGCAATTGAAGAACCTCGATATAAATTAAATGCAAATTCCTCCAATGTAAAAGGCAATTTTGCAATTGAAGAACCTCGATATAAATTAAATTCAGACATGCAAGAAGATGTATTCGATAGAGTTACTTTTTACTTATTTGATTCGGAATGCAAAAGATATGGTCCTTTTGGCTTTCAAGAGGTTTTTCAAGAAATGGCAAATGGTTTAAGTCTTGAGTGTGAAAAAAAGATTCCGAATGAAAATGAAATTTTGATAAATTTACATGAAAGAAGAGAAGCAGAAAAAGCGACAGCTAAAAGCAATGTTACTAACTTAATTTACTCTTTTCCTGGCTTTGAAGGTGATGAGGAAACTAATACCAGAATTCAACTTGCTATCTACCAGTTACCTGAACCTTTAAGAAAGATTTTAACTACGGAAGTCCAAGTGCTTAATGGGTGCCATCCATATGGAGAGGCTTTATTTAATAGATGTGTGTATGGCGTTTTTGATCCAGTTGGGTATGGTGCTGATGGAAAATATGGTAACGAATGGGATATGACAATTTGGATTTCTGACCGTGGAATAGAGTCTGGGAGATTAAAAGATATTCTTATTCATGAAGCTGCACATGCATATTCTTATTTAGTTTTGCGAGGATGTGTTGTTCCAGATGGATCTAGTTTTAGAGAGTTAGCGCATAAAAGATATGGAGATGAAGAACATTTAGCTGATGTCTTTGTTCTTTATTATGGAGGAAAATGGACAAATTATGATGGACGAGAGAATATTCCAATTAGAGATCGAAGTTGGATGAGTAATATGATAGATTATTGTAATTTGTATGAAGAAGCACTAGCAACATTGTCATCATAGCCATAAAATAAATGAAAAATTAATGGTTGTTTGAGACAAAATAACATTTATCCTTACTAATTATGAAAAATAATTCTTTCACAGTAGCCGTGTTAGGTGCTGGCAATATAGGTTCAGCAGTTATTGAACGTTTGTTAGAAGTAGATAATGAAGTCCTGAATTTGAGTCTCTCAAAAGTACTTGTTTCTGATTTATCTAAAGAACGAGATATTGATGGTGGATTACTCACCACCGACTTTGATGAAATTCTTAATGACGAAAATATAGATTTAGTTATAGAGGTTCTTGGTGGAGTAGAGCCTGGTAAAGGTTATATAAAGGATTTATTAGAAAGTGGAAAATCTGTAATTACAGCAAATAAGGATATTGTTGCTGACTGTGGAAGCGAGTTAATACAAATAGCTCAAAAAAATAATGTCTGTCTTTATTTTGAAGCTGCAGTTGCCGCAGGCATACCAGTATTAAAGCCCCTAATTGAAAGCTTAAGAGGAGAAGAGCTTACAAGAGTTGCAGGAATAATAAATGGCACAAGCAATTATATTTTGACTTCGATGGAGGAAGGCAGTACTTATCAAGATGCGTTACAACAAGCCCAAGAGCTTGGCTACGCTGAGCCAGATCCTACAAATGATGTCGAAGGTATTGATGCAAAATACAAAGCGATGATCCTCTCCCTTTTATGTTTTGGAGTTTCCCCTTCTGTTGAAGAAGTATTTACAGATGGAATCTCTAATATAACTAAAGAAGATTTTGACTGGGCTAAAAGGTTAAACAAAACAATTAAATTAGTTGCCCAGATTGATAATAGTATGGATGGTTTTAACGCAAGAGTGTACCCAGTATTGGTGGACAGTAAACACCCTTTGGCCGCAATTCGAGGAGCATTGAATGCGGTTCTTGTTGAGGGAGAAAACATAAATCAACTCGTTTTTTCTGGTCCTGGTGCAGGTTCTGCCCCAACCTCAAGTGCAATCATTGGTGATGTATTCAGCGCTTGCCATCAAATGCTCAGCAGTCAAACAAACTGGTATCCACTTAGAACTCCAAAAAGTGGCAACAAAGAATTTAAAGATGTTCAATCAAGTTGGTTTATTAGATTATCAGTAAAAGATGAGCCTGGAGTTCTTGCTACTATTGCTGGATTATTTGGTGAAAACAATGTAAGTATCGAAAGTGTTATTCAAGAAGGACGAGGAGATAATGCTGAACTAGTTCTTGTCACACATGAAGCAGAGGAAAATAATTTAACTAGCTCGATAGAAAGTATTTCAAAATTAAGTAGTGTGAGCTCAGTTACTTCAACTATCAGAGTCTACATTTAAAAAGTGATTACATACCAATCGACTCGTGGGAGTAGTAAAAAACTATCATTTGAAGATATTATTCTTTCAGGTGTTGCTGATGATAAAGGCCTTTATCTTCCTACATCAACAACGCTAGAAAATTTAAGTTACCTTACCCAAGAAGATTTAACTTATGAAGACTTTGTTAAGACTATCTTTATAGCGCTTGATAAAAATTCAGCTAAATATGTTGAAGATTTATCGATTTATCCAGGGTTTGAAAGCTCTCCAACTCCAACATTGAAAGAAGTTGAGGAAAACAGATATGTTATGGAGCTATTTCATGGGCCGACAAAATCATTTAAAGACTATGCTCTCCAGCCTCTTGGAGCAATAGCAGATAGACGCTTAAGTGAACTTGGGGAAAAAGGCTTGGTAATTGTTGCTACCAGTGGAGATACTGGAAGTGCTGCTATTCAAGCCGTAAAGAACTCCAAAAATATTGATATTGTTGTGCTTCACCCACACAACAAAGTGAGCGAATATCAGAGACGACAAATGACTGAAGTAATTCAAGATAATGTTTTAAATATTGCAATAGAGGGTTCTTACGATGATTGTCAAAATATTGTAAAGACACTTTTACAAAATAATTCTTTTAATAGAAAAGTAGTTTCATTAAATTCTATAAACTGGCTACGAGTAATGGGTCAAACTGCTTATTACGTTTGGCTTACAAAGCAGTTTACATCACCAATTAACATTGCCATACCATCAGGAAATTTTGGAAACGCGTATTCTGCATGGTTTGGGAGAGAAAATGGACTACCAATAAATGAAATTTTTTGCGCCTCTAATGTTAATGATGTTTTAACTAGATTTATCTCTTCGGGTAAATTGGAACCTAGAGAAACTATCCCTTCAGTCGCACCAAGTATGGATATTCAAATACCTTCAAGCTTAGAGAGATTAATTTACAATCTTGAAGGTGAAGCCTCATCGTTTTATGATCAGCTACAAAGTGAGAAAATCGCAAACCTCACAGATAAGTCTACTGTTAAATTGCAAAACATTTTTTCATCTCTATCTTTTGATGATGAGATGATTTTAAATGAGATTGAACTATTTTATAAAAGTTATGGATGGGTAATTGATCCACACACTGCGACTGCATTGTCTTCAAGTGCTTCTTTTTCTTCTGACCTCCCAGTTGTTGGGGTAGCAACTGCTTCACCAGAAAAGTTTAGCAATGTTATTTCTAAGATTATTGATGAATTTTCTGTTGAAAATAAAAAAAATGAAGAAAAATTTTTAGTCCAAAAAGCCAATTCATTATTGGTTGAAAACACAATTAAAGAACAACTGTAAAAAAAATATTCAAAAATTTTATATTCATAGGTTAATATCTTGCGTATGACTTCTATAAAAGACGGAAGAGCATTAAGGCAACAAAATATTTATGACCTTAATAGGGAAAAGCTGATCAATACAGCAGTTCAAGTAATTAATGAAATTGGAGACATTAGAGAAGTTACTTTGACACAGATTGCAAAAGAGGCTGGCGTATCACCTGCAACTGCGTACAACCATTTTCCTGAAAGAATGGAGGATGTTTATTCAGCCATAGTCCATTCAAAAATGGATGTTGCTGCAAATATGGGAGCAACAATTGCAAATAAGTCATTAAGCCCCATCGAAAAAATAAAACAGATCCCTGTTACGTACGCTGAAAATTTAGTCAGTCTTGGGTACACTGGCAAGGTTCTTATAACTCAAATGTTTAATTTAATAAAAGTTGATAAATGGTTAGATCAAGACCCAGTCCAAGCTATTTCAGCATTATTATCATCTACTGATCAATACAGAGATCAGGCAGATGTCATTGCTCTAAATATTGCCACTGCATTTAGGGGAGCGATGTTTGAGTATGCTCTAAATATTGGCGATCAAGTGCTTTTCAATAGATATACAGAGGAATATTTCCTCAAAACAAGTGAAAAATTAGTAGAAAACATTCTTAAGCAGTACTAATTCTTTTGTAAACCCTATAAAAACTATGGAATTTCTTTGTAAATTACTTTACTTTTAATTGATTCTAGTTAAACTTAACTTAAGTTGATTAGAACCAAATCTAATCAAAATGTTGTTGAGTAGTATGAGTAATAAATTTATTTATTGGTATTTAAATTTTGCGTCTTATATTAACTCGTCAACTATCAAAAAAATACTTAAAACAACAACATATATTGCTCTATTTACCATCGTATTTATCTCATCATGGGCAGTGCCACAAGAAGAGGCATATGCAAATTCAAACTGGGAATGTAACGATTCGTTTGCTAGAGCATATTTTTATAAATTAGATTGGGATTATACATCTACTAGCTTCACTATTGACCAATATGTAGCTACAGAGACAACAACCATTCAGCGAGAAACTATAACGGTAGACTTTAGTTCTACATCGCATATTGCTGGAACGGTTAAGGGTATTAACGCGTTAGCGATGTCACCAACAGGGGTTATGTATGTAACTATAACTTCTGATGGGCATGGCACGCATCTATTTACTATCAATCGAGACTCACTCACTAGCACTACAGCTACCCTAACTGCGTTGGCTCACATTGCTGACTACACCCAAGTTGGTGATCTTGATTTTTATGACGGTGTAAACGGTTACTATGGTTTCTCATCTGGTGAATACGTAGTAAATGCAAACGGCAATGATCAGATCTATATGGCTCAGGCTGGTTTCAGGCACGGATATATTTACAATGTTGACACTGGGGGAGTTACTACTTTTTCTGATCCAGGTATGACTACTCATATTAATGCTGCTGACTTTTCATACATAGAAGACTGGGATGGGTATGAGCTTGCAACTTATAATGCTTTAGCCAACAAAGTTGTTCTTTATGATAAAGACAACAACACAGTCTCTGAAGTTACGCCAACAAATGGACAATTTAGCGGTGTCTCAGCAACACTTGCAAGCTATACCTATGTAACTCCGGAGGGAGAGATCCGTTTTATTATTGATGATGGTCTCGGAAATAGATTTGAAGTTAAAAGAACGGGAACTAATCAATATAGCGTAGCTACAAAAGGAACAACATTTACAAGTGATAACACAGACGGTGCTTCCTGTGGACCAAATGCATATGATCCGTTTGCTCCATCATTCAAAACTTCTCTTGGCGCTTGTGCAAGCGGTTACCAACAACCAACTCTTCTTATTACCAACAACAGACAAACAACCCAGTATTTTGATGTAGATTACAGAATTGCTGGTGGAGGCTGGAAAGAGCTATTAAACGGAACCCAGATATCTCCAGGTGGTCAGTTTTCGACATCTGGTGCACCAGCTGTATACCAAGGACAGACGGTGGAGTATCGGATGAGGTACGACACATCTAATCCATCAAGTGGAACAAGGTATACAGTAGGAGATTTATTAACAGGTTCTGGATGTGGTGATTATGCTGCAGGTACAGTTGATACTGCTGCTGGGACATGTGATGGAGGTTCTTCTAGGTTCAAAAGTGTTTATCAGGATATGGGACTTAATCCTGAGATGGTTGATGTATGGGGTGGAGATGCCAACAACAGTAGCAAATGGTCAGACAGTATATTTTCAGTACATTGTGGCAGATGCTAATCCAACAGCTACATCAGGGTTTACATCAGCTACGAATAGGACTATAGATTGTAAAACCTACACAGGTACAATTACTGCAACCACGAATGGAACCTGTAACAACGACTATATGTCTTATACTGTCACACTGAGTAATACAGGAAACACATCCATGTATTTTTCTCATGCAAAACGAACTTCTGTAGGCTCAAGTGCTTTTAGCTGGCAAGATCAATGGGGCCGTACAATTAATGCTGGCCAAACTTATACATACACAGCAAATGTTTATCACGGAGTTATTCCAGAATTTAAAATGGTGTATGGTACAAGCTCATATATTCACTACTCAACAGACTTATACTCCTCTGGTAACACTGAAGGTACATTCACTTCAAGAAATTATGGTGGTTCTTTAGAATCGGGAGATTCCTGGATTCGATGGACCGCAAGTAATGCTGTAGATTGTCTTTGGTGGGGTAACGGTGGAGAATCAACAAATAGCAGTGCAAATTACACTAGAATTTCTCAGAGCACTTCTCAAATATGTGATGGCTCCGGTAATGCAACCATACGACTTACAGTAACCAACTACAATGCAGCAAATGACAGCTATGGCGGTTATATTGATGTTGAGTTTTCGCCAGATAATGTTAATTGGACGGAGGTCGTAGATGGGCAGGCCCTTGCCGATGGTCAATCCCTTACTTTCTCAGCAACAGAAACTATTGCTTCGTCTTCAACAGGATATTTTAGATATCGTATTGCTGAGACAAATCCAACGGACTCAACATCAAACGCAGCTTGGGCAGTTTTTAGTAGACAAGCGAACTGTGTTGCTGACTTTACACAGTCAGCAACCTTTAGTACTTGTTCCTCTGTCGGAAGGTACTCAACTCTCTCGGTAACAAATAATGAAGCACAGACTTTGTATTTCAAAGCTGCACCTACTTTAAATTCATCTTCGTACTATAACCAATATTCTTCAAGCTATGTTGATTGGTCTAACGCAATAACTTTTTCAGTAACAGCAGGTCAAACTCTAACTTATGATGCTACCAACAGTCCAGACATGAGAAAACTTTACCCTGATGATACTGAGGGTTATATGCAGTGGGTTGTACAAGGTTCTTATATTGAGAATCCTGATTGGACTAATACAACTGCGTATCCATATAAATATACAACTTATCAATTCAACGACTGTAACCCATCAGTTACATTAAGTTATGAAGTAACAGCGTGTAGCTCAGCAGGTCAGACCTCTACATTAACTCTTACTAATAATGAGTCAGAGACTGTTTATTTTAAAGTAACACCAACAAAAACAGCTAACCCGTATACCTACAGTACCGGATCTGCATTCGATTCTTCAGAAACAACAACGTTCTCGATTGCTGCTGGGGAAACTTTGGTTTACACCGCTGCAGCAAAAACATATACCAATGAAGCAACTGCTTATATGGGGTGGAAAATTCAGAAGTCTTATACTGAAAATCCATCATGGAATACTACTATTTATGAAGAACAATTTTTAAATTCTCCATCAAATGGAATTAGTTGGTTTCACGACTGTTCCCTAGCTGGTATTTCACCAAATCGGAGTGAACATCAGTACGAGACATTCCCATCCAATGTAGTTAATAGTTGTGTTGATAACAAGCAGTGGATGGGTTGGCAATTGTACAATTCAAACTATAACGATGCAAGCAGAACAGCTCTTTGGTATGCTTTTGAAATCTCACTCGACGATGGCGCTAACTGGACTACAAATGATTTATTTTACAGAACGTATTCGAACTATCATTACAATGCTGATCTCGCAGTAGGTAATAGTGATGTTACTGGGAATTTAGCGACAGATGGCTATACGGCAGTCCAAGCTACAAATTATATCAACATGCAGTCAAGTTATAATAATTCATACATTTATCTTGGAACACGTGCATTGTCTGGCTCCGTAATGAAAATTAGATATAAAATTGCATTTGCTGAAAGCGAACTTGCAAGCACTGATTGGATTGTATGGGGCTATTATGGTAAATCTACTGAACAAAGAACAACAAATTGTGACCCTGTCATCACAACTACTGATTGGGGAACAGCAACAACAACTGATTCAACTGATGATACTTACAGCGATCTTGTCACTTTTGGAGAGTGTCAAAACACTTTAGAAATAGGAGGGTTCGCAACTGCAACGTTTACTGTCACAAGACCTTCTGGTACGCAGTATTATCTGTACCTTGCAAAAACGACGGATGGTGGAAGTAACTGGACTGATGTTGAGACTAATCTTGCAGTAGGCACCTCATATACAGATTCTTCAACTGTCAACCACGCAGGTACAATTCAGTACAAATTTAAATTTTCTTATACTAGCGGTGATTTTAGCAACTCAAAACTGTACTACTCAGCAGTAAAAACAGTTAACTGTCCTACAGTAGGAGCTAGCACAGCATCAATTGCTTTAGGCACTTGTGTCTCAGGTGGTGCAACACCATCCATTACAATTGGCAATAATGGTTGGGCAAGAGGTTACTTCCATGTTCAGTACTCAGTTGATTTAGGCAATACCTGGGAAGAGGCATTTTACGATCCAAACAACGGCAATGCTGTCATTTATAAGAGTATTTTACCTGGTGCTGTAGAAACATACACTATCCAAGATACTATTCCACAGGGAACAACAATTGTCATGAAATACAGGTATGCGGTCACTTCACCTGTCACAAGCGGCAGTTTTACGAACACATCAACGCTTCTTCTTGATTGTACAAGTGATGTTACTTCTCATTCTTTCAGCCAACTGCACTCTGCGAGCTCATGTTATAACAATGAACAGACAATTAGACTAACTTATGGTGGAAACACCAGTGATACTAACTACTTTATTTATCAAATAAAAGTAAATGACGGTGCATACTCAGTTGAAAGAACCCTTACACTCTCGGCGACCTCTGGAACAAGTACTGTCGATCTATTTGGGACTTATGGTGATGGAGACATAGTTACAATTAAGTATCACATTGAAAGCACTACAGGTGGTACTTACGCCACTGCTGTTGAAGCAACACCAATAACTGTTGATTGTGGAGTTTCAGTGGGTGGTTCAACTGATGACCCCCTCTACTTCGAAACAGACTATGTATCTTGTAGCTTATATGGACCTGATAAATTTGAATTGAAATTAAAAACACGTTCCAGTGTATCCTCTAGCACATGGGTTCATTTTCAAGTTGAGATTTCACATGATGGAAATACTTGGAAACCTTTTGGACAAATGCAGTATGCAACTGAAAGTTCATATTGGTATGAATTTCACGGTTATGGGGGCTTAACTGGGGATAATGCTACATATTTTGGTCATATCAAGCCCTATTACTTTAACGGAAACGAATATGTAGCTAGTGTTATTTTGCTTGACTCTTCGCATGAGTATCAAATTAGATATAGATATTACTCAAGCAACACGTCTACAAAGTATATGGCCAACTTTACTGGAAATTATTCAACCATTACTGTAGCTGCAGACTCTGATTGTGATAACAATGATCTTCAACCAGTTACTCTTACAACAACACAGTTAACTTGTCTTGAAAATAAGGGTCAAGTAGAGTTCAAGTTTGAAGATACAACTGTTACTCATTTAGAACCATATGAGAAAGCAAGATTGTTTTATCAATACTCTACAAATGGAGGAGTTAGTTGGAGTACAGTTGCAACTCAAACGGATGAACTGACTAACTCAATAACGTTTAACTTACCTTCGGTTCAAACAGCAAATGGACAGAGTATTAAGGTAAAATGGGGTTATATTCGATACCACGATTACTACACTACTAGCGGTTCCTATCAGGTATATGATCGTGGAAGTTCATACTATAGCTATGATGAGCCTCCAACAGAGTATGCATTTATAAAAGGATTAACAAGTACAGGTCTATATTACGATCGTTATGATGAGGGTACTAACACTAGTGGTTCAATAACTGAAAACTTCAATGCTAACTTCATGAATCATGTAATGGTAAATACCGCAGACTTGGCAATAGATTGTGACCCAGACTCTGAGTATTCACAAACATTAACAACCTGCGAGTGTGATGACGCAGGTGCAACCTCAACACTTTCAATAACTAATAACGACAACTACACCTCATACTATAAGGTGAGGTATTCACTGGATGGAGGTAATTCTTGGCTATCTGCCACAGACTCCTTAGAATCGGCGTTCGATATCTCGGTCTCTGCTGGATCAACGAACAATACCTTATCAAAATTTGTTGACGATGGAAAATCAATTATTTGGCAGGTTAAGGATACTACTAATGGTGGTGACTTTGAAGGACAAGAGTGGGAAACTGTTAATGCTAGTGCAACTGTTGATTGTGGCTGTGAGGGTGGTACTGTACAAGTCAACGTTGGACTTGGAACCTGCGGTAATGGTAGCTCTACTCCAGTAGTTAAATTAACCCCAACAAGTAATGACACTACTTATTTCAAAGTTGAATATAAAAGAAATACTGATACAGATTGGCAGTCATTTAAAACAGCGGAAGTTGTAAGCAATAATCAACCAGAGGAACACAATCTAGATGTTACCGTTGTTCATAGCGGGTCTATCCAAGTTAGATATAAAGTTTCCAAAGTGTTATCCAGCCTTGATTCTGGAGATTGGAGCTATACAGATACAAAGGTTATAGACTGTCCATTTAATGCAGTGACAGGTGAAGCAAGTTATACTGCTTGCGCAGCTGACTATAGAGCATCATCGTACAAAGTAACAAATACAAGTTCGTCAACTTCAGCAGCCAAATTCAATGTGCAGTATCAAATCCTCGATGGTTCTGGAACAGCAATTGTTCCTTGGAAAAACTCCTCAATTGTCAACGCGACGATTGCACCTGGTGTAAGTCTATATACAACAGACAACATAAAGGTATATGAAGGACAAAAAATAGAATGGAAGTACGAGGCTGTTGATACCTCAGCATCATTTACAGGTGTTTGGATAGAGGATACATCGCTTGATTACGTTAACTGTGTTATAGATGTAACAGTGACTAGTGCATTGGGTGCTTGTGACTCTGGAAGTCAAAAATCAACACTTAGTCTTAAAAATAATGAAAGTTTAAATACAATATATTTTCAAGTTTTTTACACAGTAGATGATGGGCAGAATTGGACTTTGAAGGAATCAAACTTAGCAGTAGCAGCTGGAGCCACTGATACTTCCATTACTCATGATGTAGAACATACAAAGAGAATAAGATGGCGTTATCAAGTAACCAACACCAGTAACAACTATACAGGGGCTCCTGATAATTATGTAGGTTATTCAGCTACTGTAGATTGTCCAATTTTAGATGGAACAGCTACTGCTGAGTTTGGTAACTGTACTTCATCAGAGAGAAGATCTGTATTTACGTACTCTAACTCATCTTCTGCAAACCAACCTGCATACTTTTATATCCAATACAATTTAAGTGGTGATTCCGAGGATTGGATTACAAAAGTCAATGGAACAGCTGTAGTTCAAGGTACATCTGCGACAACGTATGTAATGGTACCTAATGGCCAAACAATACAGTGGAGATATTACCCTATGTCTACTGCGACAACTCCGTCCTCTTACATTACATTAAGTGTAAGTGATGAAGTAAACTGTTCATTAGACACAGTTACATCTCTAAATCTTGATACCTGTATAAATAACGCTTCACTTTCAAGATACGTTTTAACCAATAACACAAGTAGTACAGTGTATTACCATGTGGAGTACTTTATTCAGGGAAGTTCATCATGGGTTACAGTTGATACAGATTTAACTCTAGGCGCTGCTGGATCAAATACACAGTCTGCAGAATTTACACAAAATGTTGATACTGGTAAATATATTCAATGGAGATACAAAGCAGCAACTTCATTGGCTGGATTGGTCTCTGCATCATTTGTTGATGCTGTTCAGTCTGCAACTGTTAACTGTGCAACTATAGATCCTAGTGTGGAAGTATCTTTTGGAATTTGTTACAACGATACAAAAGAAGTTAAATTCGTCATTAAAAATAGTACAAGCGCAACAACCTCAGCAATCTTCAAGGTGCAAGTAAATGTTAATGATGGTGGATGGGTTGATAAACCAGATATTACACTAGGTACTAATGGACAATTTCCACATTCACAGATTGTCCAGACAGGCCAAACAATTCAATGGAGATATAAAGTTGGAAAAACTGTATCAGACCTTCCGACTGATTGGACTACTGACACTTTAAGAACAATTACATGTACTGCTAACGATATTACCGTAACACTTGATGCAGATTGTGATGCAAACGGCTATAAGACTTCTAAATTAAATATTAATAATTCAAGCTCAGGAACTTTATACTATAAAGCCGAATACTCTACTAATGGTACAGATTGGACACTGTCTGCTAATCAAGTACTGGTCGGCTCTGGAGAATCTACATTCCTTCAAGAGTCTGTTTCTGAAGGTGAATCAATTACTTGGAGATATAAGATATCAGAAACTGGAAATGATTTCGACAACTTAGAATGGGTTCCAACTGATACATCAGAGATTGTGAATTGTACAGGTGTTAATATTCCTACACCTTATACATCTATAGGCCAATGTTTGAGCGGATCCAAGTCTTCAAAGTTCCACTACGGAACTCTTTCCTCTAGCCCTGCACCAGCTTACTATCATATACAATACAGAATTGATGGAGGAGTTTGGACAGATAAGATCACTTCATCAAATGGTCTTGTCGTAGCTGGAGCGAATACAAGTACCTCACACTCTGTAACTTCTGGTTCTTCAATTGAGTGGAGATATAAAGCTGCTTACAGTACCGCTGCGTTAGCGAATATTAGTTTTACCCCATTAGCCGGTGGAGCAATTGATGTAGATTGTGGTACTTTTATCTCAGTTGTTCACCAGATGGGTACCTGTTCTAATCAGACTGCAACATCTACACTTACACTAAACAATACTGGTTCAACTCCATTGCTCGTTACAGTGCACTCAAATATCAATTCTGGAGACTGGACTACAGAGGTTTCAACAGTTGAGATACTAGCGGGCGATCAGTTGGTGCTAACTAGAACTCTTATTAATGGTCAAACCATTAGTTGGAAGTATAAATATGCTGGTACCGTAGTAAAGCTTTCTAGTGCAGCTGAAACAACTTTTGGGTCAATACCAGCATTAGACTGTGAGACCGAAGTATTAAATCAAGTTTCTGTAAATGATACCTTAAAAGCTTGCGTTGAAGGAAAGAGTGTTTCTGAACTAACTGTTACAAACAACTCTTCTGAGACTGTTTACGTAGAAGCATGGTATGACAGTGGAAATGGATGGATAACAAAAGGAACTTCTCCAGTAATTAATGGAACTCCATTGGTCTTAGAATCCCCTGGAGCAGCTGATAATGCAACTGTAAAATGGAGATATCGTCTTGGTCTATCAACAAATATAACCAGTGCATATACAACGCGTACTGCTCTTACAGTTGATTGTCCACAAACTCATACATTGACACAAGAGCTTCAACAATGTTCAAGTATGACTAGAGATTCAAAGATCTCCATTAACAACACTGGAACTGTAACTCAATACTTCAAAATTGAATACTCAATCAATGATGGTGGTTATCAGTACCTTACAACTGTAAGTGTCGCTGCTGGACAAGTTGATACATCGGTGTATAAAAACTTAACTTCTGGGCAATATGTTACATGGAGATATGCTGTTAGTACTGTAGAAAATGACTTTTCAAACTCTTCATATCTATATAAGACCAGAACAGAAAGTGTTAATTGCACAGATGCGAACTTAGTGCCTACTCAAAATACTACTTGTACTCCAAGTGGAACAACTTCAATAAAAAATTCAACTTTTACCATTTCAAATACTTCTTCAACGACTGCACAAGTTGAAGTTGCATACACCACTGATAACTTGACATGGACTTCTTTAGGTACACAGGCAATATCTACCTCACAGCCTTACAGTACTAATAATGTCTTAACCACAAATTATATAATTTATAGATATAGAGTGTTTAATGCAACAACTCCTAATCCTTGGGTCCAAGAAGTAGTAATGGCACCTGATGAGTGTGCGACTACTACAACAACAGTTAGCGCTTACATTACTAATGAGTGTATAAGTGGCAGTCCTGTTACAAAGTTAACAATTATCAACCCTAGCTCAACTGCAGCATTTGTCAGTTATGATATATCTATAAATGGTGCAAGTTTTCAAACCGTAGGTAGTACATCAGTCACTGGTAACTTTACCTCAGCCTCTGTCGCTGTTCCAGAAAATAGTACATTCCAGTGGAGGTACAAAACATCTGCAGAGACAACCTATAAAACTGTCAATGGCACGGCTGAAAACTGTTCTCAATCTTCTTCTTTGACTGGCTATACAGATATTGTATGTGAAAGTAATGATGGAACCAAGGCAGTATTAAACATTGTAAATGCAGGAGATCAAACAATAAATGTTATGTACGACTATAAGATTAACAACGGTTCCTATCAGACTGGTGCAGTAATACCAGTTAATGCAAATGATTCTGTAAAAAGTACTCAAGTACCTTTAAACAGTGGTGATCAAATTATATTTAGATATAAGACAACAAGTGACACGCAGTATAAAGAAACACCTAGTAGATCAGAAACAGATTGTGGTAGTAACCCAATGAATCCAATGTTGGTGACATCACTCGCTGAGTGTTTCAATAATACTTCTTCAACAGCAACTGTAGAAGTTATTAACCTTAGTGATGAAGTAAAAAGTTTTTATTTAGAAAGAAGAATAGATAACGGTCCTTGGTCACAATACGAATTGGTTACTGTCAATCCAACTAGCCGAATAATAAGAGAACTTAGCATTCCAGATGGTACAACAATTCAATGGAGAGCATTAGATAGTAGTTATACACAGTTTTCACAGGACTCCCCATATAGTATATCTGCGTCTAATACTTTAGAATGTACAGTTGAAGAAGTTATCCTTCCACCAGTTAAGTACATATTTGAGCCTTTAATATCCACTAACAGGGTTTGTGATTTTGAAGATGGCGGTGCAGAGTTCGGAATTACTGTAGATAATTCTAGATCAAATGTTTCTGCAGCAGTTTTGAAGAAAATCTGGATCAATACAACACTTATTGCCGAAGAGACTGTTACTGTCCCAGCAGGTCAATCTGTTGATTTTTCTTCTATTGAAGTTGGTGAAAATAAATTCTTTACTGTTGCACTTGAAGTGACAAACACTGAAAATGGCAAAGTTCAAAAAATGATTAAGAACAAGGATGCAGACTGTATTGAAGATGAAAGACTAATTAATGAAGGATTGAATCCTCTTGATGAGATAGAGGCGACAGAAGACATAGATAATGTTATGGATGGTGACGGTGACGATCAAGAAATGGAAGACAATGGTGAGTCACTCTTGTTCCTTCCAGGTGATGATTTTGTTGAGTTTGTTTATAACGAAGATGCAGATAATCCATTTGTTCCACAATTTACAGATGAATCTCCTCCAACACCTGGAATACCGTTTACAGGTCGAAATGTTGGTGGCTTTATCATTTCTTTTGGATTGATGCTTATGGGACTAGGAGCTTTTATACTTAGAAGAGCGTATTAGTTTGAAATGGCATATTTTTTTATATATTTACTGATAATAATTGTTAATATTTTTGCAGTATTATTTGTACTTAAAATTAGAAGAAATAGATTAAATGATGCAGATGTCATTACAGATGCAACACTTGTAGAGGAAGATTCAATCCAACAAGTAAGAACTAAAAAGTCTCGCTCTTTATTTAACAAACAAGATCCAAGCACAAATATTTTTGTTGAATATGAAGAAATAGAAGAAGATGTGGCAGAGAAAGTCTTTGATGGTCAATTTCTAGATATTGCTGTAAAGGAAAAAATCGTAAAGAAAAAAGGTAATTGGTACTTATATGGGGAAGAAAAACTTGGTTATGGAAAAGATAAAGCTAAATTTTATTTACTTGAGAATCCAGACGTAGCAAGTGAGATAAGAAGTCAGTTAAGTATTGCAATTGATATAGATAATGAAATTAATCAAAGCGATTTAAAAAAATTAAAATCTGATGATTCAGGAAATGAAATAGATGTATCTTCAAATGAGATTGAGAACCAACGCTCACTTAGTTTTATAAATCAAAATTTAGAAGTTGAACTCTCAGAGGTATACGTAAAATCTAATATTCTTAAAAAAGTCCTTGAGAATGCAATTGGCACAGAGGTAATGATTAGCGTAGATGTTAGCGAGAGATTTAATCCATTAATTGCTGAACCTGAAAATTTTACTGAGGACATTGTAACTATGCTTAAAGAGGTAGATTATTTAACTTCAGCAGTTAAAAATATATCCAAAAATGCAAAATATCTCGGTATTGACGTCACAGAGGAAATGTTACGAGAGAAGTTAACATTGATGACATCTAACCGTTTTTCAATTGTCTTTACAAAAAAACCAGTTGAGAAACACAGAAATATTCCAAGACTTATATTCGATTTACCACTAAAAAAAAACCGAAGACAAAGAGAAGTAACAAAAGCAAGTAGATCTGCATCAACCCAAAACACAGGTAAAAGATCTCTTCTTCCACTTGGTGTAGGCCTATTAATAGTTGGATTTATAATTCTAATTTACTCTGTTAACCAAACGTTTTTTTCTACATCAGTTATTAATGATGAACAAAATTTATTGGAAAACAAATTTCAAGTCAGTGAACTTAATCTTTCTGAAATAAGAAATCAAAATATTATGACAGAACAATCTTTAGATAATTTGGAACAAACAGATGAATTTCAAGAGTCAATTATTTCAATTGCAACGAAAACTCTTACCAATCAAGCAGCAAAAGCAGAGTTCCTACCTGACGTAGTTGGAAGATTAACAATTCTATCCGCAAATATAAATCATTACGTAGTTTTTGGAGCGACTAACAAAAAATTAGAGTATGGACCGGGATATATTCTTGGAACTTCACTTCCCGGCTCAGGTGGAAATTTTGCAATTGCTGGTCACAGAACTACCTATGGTGCACCATTTGGTAATCTTGACAGAGTTCAGGGTGGTGAAACAATAATATTTCAAACAAATACAAATCAATATAAATATCAAGTTATTGATGTGAAAATTATTTCACCAGAAGATAATTATGTTTTAGAAAATTATGGTGATGACAGGATCACGTTAACAACTTGTCATCCTAAATTTTCTGCAAAACAGAGACTTGTAGTAATAGGGCAGTTAGAAAAAGTAGAGGTGTTTGGGTAGTGAAAAAACTGATCATTTCATTTATATTTTTCTTTTCTTTTTTTAATGGTGTATTTAATAATGGATATCCAGACACAAAATTATATGAATCTGACGAAGCAACCATAGAAGTAGACTCAGCGAGAATAGATAAAGACAATTTACAAATTTCTTGGTTAATCAATGGTATAGAAAATATTGACGAAGTAATCCTCTCAGTCCGAGAACTTACACCAGATGGATTGCTTGGAGAGCCAAAAGAATATAGTGAATTCTCAAATCAAGGTCAAAAAATTGTAGAATGGGATGGTTCAACAAATCTGTCTATCATTTTAAAAATTTTAACTACAAACTATACCCAATATAGTGGTCCGGATTGTGATTCAGTTTATTGCTACAGAGA
>LUMI01000194.1_pt2 | contig 38566 bp, 31 predicted proteins | sample 729681 | NCBI WGS metagenome assembly LUMI01 (sample SAMN03860267, study PRJNA289734) | marine metagenome | biome: seawater column; feature: ocean; material: water; isolation source: Red Sea water column Station 34 - depth 10m | place: Saudi Arabia: Red Sea | collected 2011-10-15 | depth 10 m
CATAAATGCTCCTGTACCCAACGCAACACACATCATGATGAAACTTAAATCTTTAAGAAAAATATTGATAGAATCATTGATTGTGATCAGCTCTAATTCACTTAGATAACTTGGGATGATGATTCCCCTACTCAATGCGACTAACAGCATTATGGTTCCCATCACTTTCTTGATATAATTTTGGTTGACAAAAGTTGTTCCATAAGCACCAATTTGGACGCCAAATAATGAACCTGCCAAAATAATGACTGTTAATCTGATATCAATAAGTCCCATCATCCCCCATTTGATGGAACCTATTAATCCCATACTGAATGCCACCACAAGTTCTGTTGCTGAGGCGACGAGGCTTGATGCCCCTACCACAAAAATCATTCCTGGGACTCCTATAAACCCTCCAACGGCGATTGTTGCAGCAAGCATTCCTGTCAAAAATCCAATAGGAATTATAAACCATACAGAAATTTTACTTTCTGCTATTGAAAGTTGAACCAGGGGAGGAAGTTTTATTTTTTGTAAAAATATGGAAAGTTTTGATTTTTTTTCTATGCCTCCTGATTTCTGCGTTCTAAACGCATCATAAAAGACATAACTTCCTATTGTGGTCAATACGATTACATAAGCCAGACTTACGTATAAATCAGAACCCAAGTTCCCGAAAGTAATGTTGATTTTATGTTGGATTTCAATCCCAATCAGTACTCCAAGAACAGCAGATGAAGCCATGATAAGCCCTAATTTTAAATCCACCTGACCGTATTTATACCTTTTGTATGCGCCTACTAATGCTTTTGGGAATTTGTGGCACATATTTGATGCGATCGCTACGAGCCCATCCACGCCTAGACTCATCATCCCTGGAGTTAATACAAAAGCTCCTCCTGAACCAATGAAACCACTAACAAGTCCTCCAATGAATCCTACCAGTAATAGGAAACCGATATTCAAAAAATTGAGTTCAATAAATGTAATAATTTTTTTAAAGATAACTGTTTTATTTCCTGAAACTAATTCTAATGTGCCGTTCGATTTGTTTATTTCAACATAGATCTGATCTTGATCATTTTCATAATAATATTTCTCGTCTTCGAGGATTAAATGGTGTTTTATGTTATTGTTTTCAATATATAAAATTTGATTTTTCTCATCTAAATATATTTCTAAATTGTTTTTGCCATTAGTGCTTTCCCATTTGCCTAATAAAGGATTCCCTCCTTTCGCACCATATGCGTTCAAAGAAAACAATAACAGTAATGATAAGATTATAAATTTTTTCACAATTTACTTTTTGTTTCTTTCTTTTTGAATTCTATTAAAATATTCAATAACATAGTTGGAAAATGAACCGTAAACTATTGAAATTAAAAAAGCTGTACTTATCGGTAAAAGAGCATGCCATGAGCCCAATACAAAATAATGCATCACCATTTCTTCATAATAAAATATCAAAAAATAAGAAATGAATGATATTGATCCGAATAAAAAAATTTTCTGTTTTATTGGGTCCATGATTTAAGTTGATTATAAAAATCTTTTGTTGTAACTTTTAATTAGGTTACTTTAGTTTTTTTTGATTTTTATGATATCAGATATATATAAAAAATGAAACGCCCATTGCATCTCATTTTGGACAGTCATTTAAATCCCGGGGTTTCCTTATTCTGGTGGAAGCATGGATTGAGGGTGATGGAACAACTGGTGCCCGCCGAATTTGCTTCTACCAGTAACCGTCAGCCATTGGAAAAACTCCTGGAACAGTCGGTCTGGTCAGGATGGAAAAAAGTCATTCTGATCGGCAGTCCAGCCTCGGTCCAGCGTGGATTCAATATCTTGATGCAAGCCAATGATGCCTGCCGGAACAGTTTGGAGGTGGGATTCTGGCCACTCAAATGGAGTGATCTTCCGTTTCAGATGATCCCCCAGATTTCTCAACTCGGCTCGATCCTTCAGGTGTTCAAGGCAGGGCACACATTACCGGTGGATGTCATCAAACTGCAGTACCTGAGTCCTGAGTTGGAAACGAGTTATTTTTGGAAAGGTTTGAGTATCAGAAGCCGTAATGCAGGTGCAGATACGAGATTTTATCTGGATGATCAGAACCTACATGAGGAGGGAACTTTTGACTGTAGGATTGAATTTCACAAGGAGGAACTCAGTTCACTGATGATGATTCCGGACAAACCCGGTAAAGCCTTGCAGATGAGTGTTTATCTCACTCGAAAAAATCAGGCTTCATCAAAAAGCAGTGTGCGCCATTGGATCCCATCCAGATATCAGCCTGAACAGATTTTGGGTTCAGGACGGCAAATTGAAATCGAGGGCAATTGGGCCAATCTGGAATTGAATGATCCAGAAGTCCGTGAACCGGTTCAGTCTCTTCATGTGGAAATCATACGCCGGGCACTGCCATTAATCATTCCTGCCATTCCGATTCGTAGTCGTGAAACCTTGAAGTCCAAATTATTTCAACTGGAACCACGCGGATCGGTTGCAACTCAACGTCAAAACGCTTCCAGCGCAAAGCGAAATCGTCTCCGATTTAGAAACCACAAACTCGATACACGTGGCTCCTGATTAAAAAAATATTTTTAGACGATAAAATGTAGGGAGGATGCTCGGGAATTAAGAAAGGTCAGGAAGCTTTTTCAGTGATTTTTGCGTCATCACCTGACTGAGCCTTTTCAGGCTTTGTTGATGGATTTTCTTCAGTATCCCCTTGTTTTACGGGATCCTTTGCCTGTTTCAGACCAGAGGCATTGATCCATGGAGGCATGACTTTATTGATTTCCTCTTTGCTGGTGGTCAGACATTGTCCTTCGACGATCCCGCCTTCGTGAATGATGAGGGATCCCGGGAGATTGGTGAGGTTTCCCTGGATCCTCCCCTGGGAGAGGACCTCCATGCGTGCCGAAGCAAAAAGGTCTCCTTTGACCTGGCCGTTGATTTTGATCGTTGCCGCCTTGATGGTCGCTTCAATCTTTGCCGTCGGACCAATTACAACTTCAGATTCACATTCAATACTGCCTTTAAGTTCTCCATCCATCCAGATGGGTTTTCTGCCGATGATTTTTCCATCGATTTTCATTCCTCCGCCTAGGTATGTCGGAGCGCTGCCCTTTGTTTCAGTTGAGTTTTTTTTTCCAAACAAGAATCACTCCGGTGAAAGAATCGTTGCTATCAAATCCTGGAAAGGAACAATAAATCTTAAGGTTTTGAAACAAAAAGGAGCAAGGCATTTGTCTTTTCAACTTTGCTCCTGAAAGGTTGTTTTGAGTCAATGCGAGATTTAATGCAATCTCGTAGCCTAAAAGAGCTTGTCAAAAACAGAGCGAATCAATATTTTTTACATGCTGCGAAAATACTGAATCCTAATGCCCATACAACTATTTTCAAATATCTGCGTTAATAATTTCTGAATGGCAAAAAATATAACACCCCGTAAAGAAAACTATTCCCAGTGGTATCTGGATGTGATTTCCGCGGGAAAGCTTGCGGATTATGCTCCGGTCAAAGGCTGCATGGTGATTCGTCCCAGCGGATTCGCCATCTGGGAGGCGATGCAGGCACGGCTTGACCGGATGTTCAAGGAAACAGGGCATGTCAATGCCTACTTCCCGTTGTTGATTCCCAAGCATTTTATGGAAAAGGAAGCTGAGCATGTTGAGGGTTTCAGTCCGGAATGTGCAGTAGTCACCCACGGTGGAGGGAAAGAACTGGAAGAACCGTTGATGATCAGGCCGACTTCGGAAACAGTCATCGGCCACATGTATTCCCAGTGGATTCAAAGTTACCGTGATCTTCCTGTTTTGATCAACCAGTGGTGTAACGTCCTGCGTTGGGAGATGCGGACAAGATTGTTTTTGAGAACTTCAGAATTCCTTTGGCAGGAAGGGCATACGGCCCATGAAACCGAGGAAGAGGCCCAGGAAGAAACGATGCGGATGCTGGAAATCTACCGTCGTTTCCAGGAAGAAGACCTTGCCATCCCGGTGATTCCCGGACTCAAAACCGAATCAGAAAAATTTCCAGGAGCGATTGCGACTTACTGCATTGAGGCAATGATGCAGGACGGCAAAGCACTTCAGGCTGGAACTTCCCATAATTTGGGACAAAATTTTGCCAAGGCATTCGACATCACCTTCCTGGACCGTAAGAATGAGCAGTCCCATGCCTGGACCACAAGCTGGGGAGTTTCCACGAGGATGATTGGAGGATTGATCATGACTCACGGAGATGATGACGGTTTGATCATCCCACCCAGAATTGCTCCGGTGCAGGTGGTGATCATCCCGATTTTCACCAATGATTCGGAACGTGCGGAAACCAAGGCTTTTGCCGAATCAATTGCTGAACGTCTCCACAGTCGGTTGGACCGCCTGAAAGTGGTCATCGATCACAGGGATGATCTCAGACCTGCTGAGAAATTTTTTCACTGGCTTCAACAGGGAATCCCCGTAAGGATTGAAGTAGGGCCTAGGGATGTGGCCAAGCAATGCGGTATGGTCGCACGAAGGGATGTGCGGGAAAAGGAGTCGGTTGAGTTGGAATCCATTACTGCCCATGTCTGTGATCTTCTCGAAAAAATACAGGAAAATCTCTTCCAGCGTGCACTTGAGTTTAGAGAGCAAAACACCCGTCGTGCAAAAAACTATGAAGAGTTTTGTGAGATCATGAAAAAAGAGGGAGGTTTCGTGATGGCTCATTGGAATGGTTCGCCGGAAGTGGAAGCCAAAATCAAGGGAGATACCAAAGCTACCATCCGCTGTATCCCCCTTGATCCAGATCCTGTTCCAGGGAAATGCATGGTCACCGGAGAGCCCTCTGAAAGAGAAGTGGTCTTTGCCGTGGCTTATTGAACAGAACCCTTATTTGATGAATTTAAAACCAATCAGGGTGAAACAGGAGTGAGCAGCCCTATCGTTGTATCGAATGTGAGTGATGCCTCATTTGCGATTGGTGTCGCGCATGCGTGTTTGCAACCATACGATATTGCAGACATGATTTCACTCAAGTCCTTCGTCAACAGTGAATTCTGTCCCCGGTTCATGCAGGATGATGTAAGTGAGTTGAATCTCGGACATGGCCTGGACGGTAAATCCGTTTATATCATTTCTACCCATTCTCCCCATCTTTCAAGGAATGAATTGGCGATGCGGAACTTCCTGATTGCTTCCGCAGCCAAAGAAAATGGAGCAAAATTTGTAGCCTTGGTTGAGCCTGATCTCTATTACTCCGCCCAGGATCGCGGACCCAGGACCCTGGATCATCCTCAAGTGACGGATTTTGCCTCGAGAGAAAAATTTGTCGGTCAGCCCTGCTCCGCGGAACTCTACGCGAACCTGTTGAAAAATTCAGGGGTTGATGCGGTGATGACCGTGCATAATCACAAACCGGATGTGATGAAAGGAATTTATGAGAAGGTTTACGGACCTTCCGATGAAAACAGGCTGCCTCCTTTCATCAACCTGGATATTTCTCCCATCATTGCCAATTACATCCTTCGCTCAGGACTGGTACGACTTTGGAATTATGGAGAGCATGTTGGTTTTGTTGCACCCGATGATGGTGCCGCGGAATTCGTTCAGAGGGTGAGAGAATTTACCGGGCTTCATAATTCGGCCCTCGTGACGTTCAAAAAGAAACGCATCGGTCAGCGAGAAGTCAATCTTGATTTGAATGAAGAAGTTGAGATTTTAAAAAATCGGGATGTGTTTATTTTAGATGATATGGTCCGGACCGGGGGAACTCTGGCGGCAAATATCCGTGCTCTGGCAGAATCAGAACGCTGCCGTCCGGCAAATATGTTCTTTTACTGCACCCATACCTACATTTCCCCGGAAGCCCGGGAAAATCTGAATTCCCCCTTTCTCAATCAGTTCATCACCTCCAACACCATCACCAGTGTCCTCAATCGGGACGATCAGGGCCGTTTACGGAAAAAATTTGTGGTCCTGAAAATTGAACGCTGGATAGGTCATGCAATCCGCCAATGCCTGGAATTTGGACAAAAACCGGAAACCATTTATGACACCTCATATGTTCCGGAAGCTGACAGTTTTTATGAAATTGATATTTCTAGCAAAAACCCTCTTCACAGTCAGTCGCGTTACGAGCAATACGAACTGACGATCTAAACTTCATCAGGGCAAGGAAATGCTCCGCATTAATAAACGCCCACCGAAATGAGTTACCTCAAATCCATTTTATGATCCGTGATGGGATCGAAGCTTGAAAACATCCTGATTCTCGGTATTGGAGGCGTAGGAANNNNTTAAAGGGCAATTCGATGAGTCTCAGCAGTTGGAGAGCCGCGGAGGCGGAGAGCATGGAATTGATGATCGCAGCCACCAATGACGATGCGACGAACATGCTTTCAGCATTGATTGCGGACCGCTTCGGTATCGAACGAAAAATCGTCCGGGTTCGGTCCCTCGATTTTGAGCCTGGCAGTGTGTTGCCTCCGGAAGAATTAAAAATCGACCTGATGGTTCATCCGGAAGAACTGCTTGCGCAGGAAATCTATCGTCTGGTTAAACGGGCTGCCTGCAATGACCTGATCGATATCGGAAACGGATGGATGCAGGTTTTGGCACTTAGGGTGGATGATCAATCTCCTTTGGTGTTCAAATCACCAAGAGAACTTTCGGCCATCCATGATCAGTACCATTTCCGTGTCGTGGCATTGGCCCGAGGAATTTCCACCATCATCCCCCAGGCAGATGAGACGATTCGTCCGCAGGATCAGGTGTTCATCCTTGCAAGACGGGATGACATGGAACAACTGATGAAACAGATGCGTATCCGGGACCAGGGCATCAGCAGGATGATGATCCTTGGAGGCGGGCTTGTCGGAAGGCGGGTGGCTCAATTACTGGAAAAAGAAATCGAAATCACTTTGATAGAAAATAAACACGAACGCGCGGAGGAACTTGCGGTCAATTTAGAGAAAACCCAGGTCATCGAAGGGGACGGGACTGATGCCAATGTGCTGGTGATGGCGGGTATGGACCGGATGGAAAGTTTTGTTGCAACTACTGGGGACAATGAAACGAATATCATCACCTGCTTGCTCGCCAAACACTTGATGAACCGCGGTAACCGTGAAATTCAGGGAGCCCAAGGCAAAACCATAGCCCTTGTTGATAAGGAGGATCATCTGGTTCTCTCGTCAACCATCGGACTGGATGTAGTTCTGAATGCCAAGATATCGGCGGCTAATGAAATTCTGAAGTTCATCCGCAGAAGTGAGCTGCTTTCAGTCGCTCATCTTCATGGTGTTGATGCAGAAGTGGTGGAGGTGGTTGCGTCACCTGGTTCCGAAATAACCAGGAAACCCTTGAAAAAACTTGCGTCCTATTTGAAAAAATATGAAATCATCATCGGTGGTATTCATCAGAACGGGACTTGGGAAATAGCAGTTGGTGCGAGTGAAGTCCAGCCTGGTGCAAGAGTCGTCCTGGTTTGTTCATCACGAAATTTGCGAAACGTACATAAACTTTTTTAAAATAGTTCAAAAATTGAGTTTAACCCCGAATTGAACTTGGAGGTTTTTTTATCAAAACATTCTTCCAGTTCGATTGGATTAGCCGAAAATAGAAACGATGATTTTTTCATGGATTACCCCTCATTTTTTTTAACCTCCAATTTTTTCAAATTTTTCATTTTCCTGGGACTCATCCTGTTTGCCAGTGCATGTTCAGTCCCGACACGGGAATATTCATATCCTGATGTGAACACCCTTGAACAACAGCGATTGTGTCAACTGGTATCCTTTCGAAAAACAAATCAGTACCTCGTCGCGGATAGGAAGATCATGCCGATGAAAAAAGATGAAATCATGGCTCCGGTTCAAGATACTGAAAGTGATTTACCAAAAGGGGTTTATTTTTGTGGAATCTTTCAGGCTCGTCATTATGACTGTTCACCTTACCAAACCAGCAGATTGGATGGTAAAAAATGCAGGTATCAATGATGAGTCATGACCATTTCAATGTTCTGGGTTTCAACAAAAATTTTATTTTAATCATATCTTGAAAATGCTTTTTTTCGTCAAATCACTCATAAAATTCGGTTTTTTTGAAAAAATAATGAATTTGGGGTTGACAAATTTTGTCACAACAAGTAATGATTACATTTAAATTTAAATTCGGTATAAAAATGCACGTTGTACCGAAATGAGTTTTACATGGATGTAGGACAAAAAAACCTTCCGAATTAGTAACTTCACCATCAAATAATTCCCTATCGGGATGGGGATAACACCCCAGTGAGGAGCATGGATGCCGTCACGCACTAAACACAATCACCTGACCGTTGGACTCGATATTGGGACAACCAAGATCTGTGCGATCGCGGTTGAAAGTGACAGCAAGGAAACTCTAAATGTTGTAGGAGTTGGCACGGCGAAATCCGAAGGACTCCGTAAGGGGGTTGTTGTCAATATCGAAAAAACGGTGAAGTCGATCAAAAAAGCTGTTGAAGAATGCGAACTGATGTGCGGTGAGCAAATCAACAGTGTCTACGCGGGCATCGCCGGTCACCACATAAAAGGGCAAAACAGCCGGGGCATGGTCACGGTGTATCACAACCGCACCGTTACTGAAGAAGATATCCGAAGAGTGATCGATGCTGCTCAGGTCCTGATTCCAAACGATCGTGAAGTTCTCCACATTCTACCTTCAGAATTCATTGTCGATGATCAGGATGGAGTTCAAAACCCCTTGGGAATGGCAGCTGCCAGGCTTGAGGTGAATGTCCATATTGTGACAGGATCTGTTACATCCGCGCAAAATATCATCAAATGTTGCAACCAGGCCGGACTGGACGTCGAAGATATTGTTTTGGAACCATTAGCTTCGAGCCAGGCCGTGTTGAGCCCGGATGAGCAGGAAGTCGGGGTGGTACTGGTGGATATTGGTGGAGGTACTACAGACATTACCATTTATTCAGAAGGGAGCATTGTCCACACTGCGGTCCTTGCATTAGGAGGGAATCACCTGACCCACGACATCGCTATCGGGCTTGGAACCCCTCTCCAGGAGGCTGAGGAAATCAAACACAGTGACGGTATCGCTCTTTCGGACATGACGGACGAGAACGAAATGATCGCAGTCCCCAGCGTAGGTGGGAGGAACAACCGCCAAATGAAAAAACTGGTCCTTGCTGGAATCATTGAAGACCGTTTCCGTGAAATTTTTGAACTGATTGGCCGTGAAATTGAAAAAACTCATTACCATAAATTGATGGCATCCGGGGTGGTCATTACCGGAGGCTCCTGTATCATGCCCGGGGTGGATCAATTGGCCCATCAAGTCCTGAATATGCCGGTCAGGGTTGGATTCCCCGAGCATATATCAGGGCTGAAAGAGCTGATCTATTCTCCAAAATATGCAACTAGTGTCGGATTGGTCCGTTACGGAATCACGAGCAATCAGGGAAAACTGAATTTTGTCGGAGATGAAACCAACCTTTTTCACAAGGTTTCCAGAAGAATGAAAGACTGGATGCAGGATTTTTTTTAGCGTTTAAATTGGGAATTGTTTTAAGAAATTTCGAATTGAATCTGATCAAAGACAACCATGTTACAAGCACCGCAGCAAATGGACGCGGATAATTCCAATCTATCTGAAGGAGAAGGCAGGATGCTGAATTTCTCAAACATTCAAACAGTGAGCGATGATACTCCGAACATAAAAGTGATTGGAGTTGGAGGAGGTGGTGGAAATGCAATCAATCGGATGATTGAATTGGACGTAAAGGGGGTTGAGTTCATAAGCGCCAATACCGACCTTCAAGATCTGCGTAAATCGAATGCCAGCATCAAGCTCCAACTGGGAGCTGAATCGACCCGTGGACTGGGTGCCGGTGCGAAACCGGAAATCGGTCAGACCGCTGCAATGGAAAGCATTGATCAGGTACGGGACACCATCCAGGGTGCTGACATGGTATTCATAACTGCCGGAATGGGTGGAGGTACTGGAACAGGCGGTGCCCCGGTGATAGCCAAGGCCGCAAGGGAAGCACAAGCATTGACTGTGGGTGTGGTCACAATGCCCTTTGGTTTCGAGGCAAAACGTCGACGAAAGGCGGCAGAAGAAGGAATCGAGGAACTGCGAAAAAATGTTGACACTCTGATCGTGATTCCCAATGACAATCTTCTTGGGGTAATCGATAAACGAACACCGATGATAGAAGCCTTTGGTTTTGCAGATGATGTCTTGCGTCAGGGGATCCAGGGGATATCCGACCTCATTACCCGAGATGGGATGGTCAATCTTGATTTTGCTGATGTCCGAACGGTGATGGAAGATCAGGGTAAGGCAGTAATGGGCACCGGTATTGCCTCAGGAGAAAACCGCGCAAGGACAGCAGCGGAACATGCGATTCATAGTCCTCTATTAAGTGACAGTAAAATTGATGGTGCCCGTGGAATCCTGATCAACGTAGTAGGCAGCGAATCAATGAGCCTTCACGAGGTCACGGAAGCATCCAACTATATCCAGGAACAGGGTCATGAAGATGCCATTATCATCTGGGGAGCATCCATCAATCCGGAACTCCAGGATCAAATTATGATTACCGTGATTGCCACTGGATTTGAGGAACGTGAAGAAGAGCCTTCACAAACTGCAGCCCATAGTCAGGGTAAAGTATTCTCTTTTGCTGAGCAGAAAGCTCCGGAAACAAATGAAACTTCTGAAGAAACTGCTAAAGAGTTGACGGCAGCACAAGCATCCACAAATGCTCCGGCATACCTATCATTAGCTGAAGCTTCAGCCGCGAGTATTTCTACAGAGCGTTGGGATCATTTTCCTGAAGCCAAATCAGAATCTACAGATATTTCTGAAACCATGGAATTTCGAGATGATCCTCCTTCAGTTTCGGAAGAGGTGCCGGAATTCCGAACTTCCAACTCTGATGCCGATCCGGGATGGACTTATTCGGATTCAACCGGATCCTCGGAAAACCATCCTGAGGTTGAAGAAGCGGAATTAAATGCATCTCCTGAAACTGAGTCAAAGGAGGAGTTTCAATCAGATTCCTGGAAGCCAGCCTTTATGCCGATTTCCGCAACGGAAGAGAAACCGGTTGAAGAATCGAGGGAAGAGTCATTAGAAGGGCTCTCGGTTCACACCAACCCGAATTATTCTTCTGAATCGGTTCCGGAGGAAGGTCCATTTTTCCCGGATTGGGCGGATAAAAGAAACGATCCTGAATTCAAACACAATCTCGACATCCCTGCATTCATCAGGCGCCGAGGGGCATAGAAGAGGACTTTTCTGTAAAAAATTTTAAAAAAGGGGCTGGACAATTTTTTTTTATGCCGTCCTTTGATGATATAAGAATTCCCATCCTGCCAAAATCAGTCTAGAAAACAGCTTCGCCCAAAAAAATCTTCAGATAATTTCAGTAAGATTTTAATCTTATCCAAGTTGCTGAACAAAAATCTTGAGCTTTCTTCATCTTTAACAGAAGCTCATTTTGAATTGAAACATCTTGTTTCAATGACTCCGTTTTTCTGAATAGTGGTAACGAGTTCGTCTTAGATCCTTCAATCCTTTCGAGTCACACTGAATACCGGATTGATAAAAAGGAAACGGAAAACTATTTGATATACAACTGCAGTTAGTGACAAAAGTATGAAATCAAGCCGACTGGCATTTTCTATAGCCCTGGGTCTTACCACTGGGCTTTTGATTTGGTCTCTTCTTCAGTTGTTGAGATTTTTTGCAGAGGGCAATCCTCTGCCCGGAATGGATTCTTTCATCTATGAAGGAGCATTGATCGGTTTAGTTCTCGGAGGAGTTCTCCCAGTTCGTCACGCACTATGGAACCATCATGCTCCATCACTGATCCTTTCCCCTTTAGCCCTTGGAGCGGTTTTGGGAATTGTAGCCGGATTGTTGTGTTTTGGTTTGGGGCAAAGTTTACTTGGCTTTCAGTTCTCTCCTGAATGGGTGCGATTGTTCAGTTTCGCGTTCCTGGGAATTTGTCTGGGTGGCATTATTTTATATGTTCACCCTTCTTCCGATTGGCCGATAACCAGGATTCTTTTATGTGGGATCGGGGGTTTGGTCATTGGAGTAGTTATCGAATTATCCGTAATGTACCAGTTGATGATACCTTGGCAATTGAGTGGGTTGCTGTTGGGAGGAGCTATTTGGTTCCTATTGTTGGGTATTTTGGAAAATTATTATGTCGATTCATACCTGCGAATTTTAACTGGCAGGCAAGAGGGACATGTCTATCTTCTTGACCAACAAAGGCATTCCATCGGTTACGGGAAGACCAACGATCTTATTCTTACAGGTCATTCTGAAGTGTGTAAAGTCCATGCAAAGGTTTTTAAACAGGATGGGCAATTGCACCTTGAAAATGAAGATCCGGATGGGAATCTTTCTGTCAATTACAGATTCGTCAGTCAACAGTCCGTAAAAAAAGGCGATATCATCAAACTGGGTTCAGCATTACTGCAGTACCATGAAGTTTGATGTCTTTTTTAAAAAATTGGTTGCTGGGTTTGATCCTGGCAATACCACTGCTTTGCAGTGCATGGATTGTTGAAACCCTTCAAGCTAAGGGTCGCCTCAGTGCCATCAATATCGATTCGGGCCGTTGGGCAGGAGAACACCAACTCTTTCTCAAGTTAGGTCGTAATCCTGCTGGAGACAAAGACTATTTCAGCAGTGATGATCTAGTTTTATCGATTAATGGTGAGCCTGAGCATGAGTTCCGGCTTGTTCCGATTGGCCCCCAGAACCCCCTTCAGATCAGGATTCTCCTTCCATTTGGGAATTCTTCTGAGTTCCTAAGTTCTGAGATTCTAGAGTCCATTTCCAACAGTTTTTTTCAAAAAACTTCCTTCATCGATTTAGACTTCTGGAAAAGCGAGGAAGAGATAATCAAATTTTCGGAATTAGAATCTCTTCCCAAAACTTCTTTTTCTTCAGAGACCATCCAAGATTCAGACTTATCCCAAAGGTTGGTTGAAGCCATTCGGGATTTTGAAACAGGGAAGGATCTGAAAGTAATGGTGATGTTCCTCCCTTCATTAAAAGCAGGAGAGGAACAAGAGAACTTATTTTCTACTCAGCAGATGGATCAGTTAAGGAGAAAACAAATCCTTCCCTGGTTCATCACTTCTTCAGTTCCTCCGGAAACAATAACCCGTGAGCTTGAAAGCCTTGGGGGTGGGGTTATTCAACTGGTCCCCGGAGAAGTCAACGAATCGATTGAAACCCTCCGAAACGAACTGCTAAGTCATTATGTGCTAACTCATCAACCTGGTTGGATTGGGAACGTGCCCTATCTGCTGGAATTGAAATTTCGAAATGAACAGAAACCTGTCATCAGGCAGGTAATTGATTCAGGTAAAATCATGCAACAATTATCAGAACCTTATCCGTTATACATTATTCTTCCCATATTCATTCTGTCGCTATTACTTCTTGTTCTGCTTTGGTGGTTAAGACGTCCACGTCTCTCGACAACAGGAAGAACAGGGTTTGTGATTCTCAACCCTGAAGAAAACTTCCGTTTTCTCGAAATGCCCGAAGGAGTCAAAAACCTTGAATTTCTCAACAACCTCCAAACCAATCGCGAATTGCGTCTTTCTTCAAATTTAAATCGGGTCAATCTCATCAAACAACAAAAAACTTTTTTGATTGAAGACAAAAATTACAAGAATGCTTTATTGATCAATCGTAGACGTTCCCACCGAACTTTGCTTTGCAACAATGATGTTTTGGATGTAGGTGAATTGGTCCTGCTTTACAAAAATCCTGAAGCACCTCCTCAACAAAACCGAAAGGCTCCTGTTCGGGATAAAGTCACTCCTGTACCAGGAGATAAGCCTAAAGGCCCCCTCCGACGCGATACTCCTGTATTGAATTTCAATGGTTCAAGGCAAGAATTCCCCCTGGTGCGAAACATCACCACCATAGGCTCCTCCTCTGTAAATGACATGGTTTTGAACAGTGAAGAAGTTGCTCCGAAACATGCAAGAATCAGCAGAATCGGAGGACGATGGCAACTTCAAAACCTAAGTATGCAGGAATTTACCATGCTTAACGGAAGAAGGATTGAACAGCGGTTTCTGAGGGATGGTGATGAAATCACGATAGGAGATGCTGTCTGCCGGTTTAAACTCGTCCGGACTCAACCTGCTTCAAAAACACAGAAAAAAAAGGAACCTGTTACCAAGGCAGGTTGAAGCGATTGAGGGAGGAAATTGGATTGTTCTTTCGTAAATCTATCAACCGCTTTTAAGAAGGTAGTGAAAAAACTGGAAGCTTCCTCCGATTCCCTCGATAAAACCGGTTTCGTCTGAAATTCGAAGATAGAGAGTGTCAGTCCCATCCGGCACTTTATAATTAAAACTGAACCGTCTGATATTGGAAAGACGGTAACTCTTGACAACTTCGAGCTTTTCATCAAGAAGGCTGATGATCGGCCTCAAATTGGTTTTTCCAATCCTGAACCACCGGAACTCAAGCACCTCTGAGGATTTGAGGGTTTCCAACCGAAAGGTCGTACTGTCCCCTCGATTTTTGATGTGGTCATAAACCACAGAGCGTTGAGGAAGAACATAGGTGCTGGTGCTTTTCCGGAGTGGGACACTCAATTCTGGTTGAGGAGCTGACCTGGAAATCTCATCATCCAACATTAAATATTCTTCTACTTCCTTTTTGGGAGCATAGGCTTCTAAAAATCCTGAACCCTCCAACCAGCGCACATCGACAAGCAGTGTCTCTGAGTCTTCCCAGCGGATCGATTTTTCCTGGAAGGTACTTCCCAGTCTTTTTCTTAAATTATGGGCAGTATTTTTTTTCAGGCCAGAATACTTTGCTTTGTAAACAGAAGTATTCTGCTTAAACGAATAGAGAACAGGATTCTGCCATTCAGGATGGTTGGTAAAAACTTGTTTGATTAGGGTCTTTTCCTTAAGAGGGTTGTTCAGACCGCTTATTTTGATTCTGACTTCTTTCCCTTTTTTTTGGGTTGTCGGAATTTTCCTGAGTACTTGATGCCACTCAAGCATCAACTGATCAAGCATCTCCGGGATCAGTTTTTCAGGAGAAGCCGAGGCGTAATCCATGCTGACCTGAATCTTGGCCAGCCCGACCGGATTGATAGCATCCCATAACTGCAACATGATTGAAGCGTTTCCTTGATCTGCAGATAAATTTTCTGAAACCGGAGTCAATTTCAAAGAAATGACCAGTGGCACCTGATGGATTGTTTGATTGTTTGAATTCTTTTTTGTCTTTGTTTGTTTAGCCTCACTTTGTTCTTTGAAATAACCTCCAATACTTTGGGGATCAAGAGATCTTTCCCATTTCATCAGTGAACCGATTTCAATCCAATAGGGTTTCAATCTTTTCTGTAGTTCCGATCTGAAAAAATTAATTTCACTGGCAGTGCTAAATTGTATATCGGTCACGTAAATCAAACGTGCTTTCCGGGGAGGAAAACGTTTTGATTGATGCATTAATCCAAGTGGGCGGAGGGCCATCATAAGGCGTGAGCGGAAGATTCTGCCTTCCAACACAATTTTGAACTCTTTACGGTCTTCGGAGGTTTCTTCTTCAATCACCCTGATCGAATCAATCAAACGATCGGTATCTTTGAGGAGATGCTGTTCAAAAACATTTTTGAGTATGACCATCGAATCATCGTCAAGAAAACGTGCCATGGCGTTTTCGACCAACCTTCTTTTACCTTTTGCTAGAGCTTCTTTTTTAGCTTGGTCAAGATTTTCACGTTTGACTTCAACAGACTGACTGATCTGGTCAATGATCAGGTTTTGTGCCTGGGTTTGATTGGAAATCCCAATGGAAAGGATCATCAATGAAGCCAAGAAATGAAATGTGACACCCTTAAACCGGATGTGACTCAGCTTAGGGAGCAATGGGTACAAATTAAATGCTTGGAAAAATTTTGGCTGAAGCTTCAAACGTATGGGACTCATATGATTTGTCAAATAAACAGGAAAGCTCTGTTTGAAGGATTATTTTATCCGGACTGTTGCTGGAATTCTTGAAGTTCCTGTTTGATTCGTTTCAGCTTGTCTTCCAGTACCGGCATTTCATCACCATTGAGATTGAAATAAAATTTTATTTTGGGTTCGGTCCCTGATGGACGTGCAATGATGCGATTCCCTTTTTCCATTTCCAGTATAAGAACATTGGATGAAGGCAAACCTGGACCTGGCTTTTCGGATTTGGTTAACAAATCTGTTTCAATATTGTTCAAAACATCAACTCTTTTAAGGCACCTTAGCCCGCCAAATGCGGAGGGAGGGTTTTGCCGCAAGTCTTCAATCATCCTGAATATCTTCTGCTTCCCCTCTTCTCCTGGATGGCTGATGGTAAAAAGGGAGTCCAAGTGGTTCCCATGACGTTGATAAATCAAGTCAAGTTGATCAAAAGCCAGACTCCGTCTTTATCTCCAGTGTGGTTTCCGCAGAGGTAACCATGGCTTTCTTCCATACCGAAAATAAATTGTTTCCCGGATTGTTCTGCACGTAAAGCAGCATCCCTGATCCATTTAAAACCAGTCAGGGTTTGAATCACTTCTAGTCCATAAAATCTTGCCACTTTAGTCATAAGCGGAGAAGTGACGATGGTGGTCACTAGAACTCCATTAGGTGGTAAACCGCCTGTCTTTTGCAGTGAGGAAAGCATTTGATCCAGCAAAAGTACCCCGATTAGATTCCCGTTAAGCCACTGCCAATCACGGTTTTTTCCCCTGACCATGACGCCAAGCCGGTCTGCGTCAGGGTCATTGGTAAGGATCATGTCATCATCATCATTTGCCTTCTCCAAAGCCAATCCAAAGGCTTTTGGATCTTCAGGATTCGGGGAAGGTAGTGTGGGAAAATCACCGTTAGGAACCATTTGTTCCGAAACGGTTTTCAAACGTTCAAAATTTCTCAGTTCAAGAAGTTTTGGAACCATTCTCCCTCCAGTGCCATGGAATGGAGAATAAATCACTCCAAGTTTCTTGTTGGCATCTTTGCTGCCCAAGGCCATGGGTGCTACTAGGTCGATGTAATATTGATCGGATTCTTCTCCAATATACTGCAATAGACCTGTTTTTTTTGCCTCACTCAATTCCATGTAAGGAATCTCTTCAATTCTGCTGATTTTCTTGACCTCCTGAATAATGGCCTCATCAACTGGAGGAATGATTTGTCCCCCATGCGACCAGTATACCTTGTAGCCGTTATCAGATGGGGGATTATGGCTGGCTGTGATGATGACCGCTGCCTGTGCTGATTGCCGAATCAGCTCACATGAAACCAAAGGGGTCGGAGCAATTTCAGAAAACAGAAATACCTGGATTTTGTGGGCACATAAAACTTCTGCGGCTGCTTCTGCAAATTGTTTCGATTGGTTACGGGAATCATATCCAATCACTACACCTGCATAGGAATTCCCATTTTTAGATCCCGAACCCTGCGCTTCGATCACTCTCGCAAGTCCTTCCGTTGCCTGCATTACCGTGTAACGGTTCATCCGATTGGTACCAATTCCCATCGGGCCCCGCAATCCCCCTGTGCCGAATTCAAGCACACTATTAAAGCATTCTTCGATTTCCTTTTGATTATTTTCTTGGAGCATCCTTTTAGCATGATCTCGAGTCTCAGAATCAAAACATTGATGTTCAGACCAGTAACGGACTTTATCAAGAAGTTGGGTGCTCATGTTTATTTTAAGAAAAAAAGGAGGGTTGATTGCGAAGGTTCTTGAAAACCCTGTTCAATTGGGGATCATCTGTAACATTTTCGAATCATCGGCATGGATCGTCAAAGCTTCCTTACTTTCAGGATGAGTAAATGTGATCTCCATTGCATGAAGTAGCTGTCGTGAAACTGGGAAATTAAGTTGGTCGAGGTAGCTTTGTCCTTCTTCCAGCCAATTCAGAAAGCCATCATCCGCCAATCCATAAAGTTTATCTCCTGTAACAGGACAACCGATGTAGTGAGCGTGGACTCTTATCTGATGCGTCCTACCTGTCATGGGGCGAATTCCAACCAGACATCTTTTGTCCAGGTTTTTGAGAAGATGAAAGTGAGTCGTACATGGTCTCCCTTCAAATTGAACCCCCTGCTTGATCCGGATCGAACTTTTCGGATCAGAACCTATCGGCATGGACACAATAACATCATCTGCAGGCAGGCTGTTTTCAAGTATGGCTTTGTAAAATTTACGGGTTTGTTGTTCTCTGAACATTTCTGCCATTTTTTGGGCAGTCTTTTTTTGTTTTGCAAAAAGGATGACTCCGCTGGTTTCCCGGTCCAAGCGATGGAGGGTGAAGAGTTTTTTCCAGCCGTACTTTTTTTTTGCGAGATTGACCAGGGTGTTTTTGTAATACTTCCCGGAAGGGCTGGTAGGAAGATTTCCAGGTTTGTTGAAAGCTACCAGGAAATCGTCTTCAAAAATCTTGTCAAAGCTGCTGTCAACCTCGGGCTCAAGAAAATCAGGCCGCAAATAGAGGATTTTCTGGTGATCTTTCAGTAACTGGAAGGGATCAGCATTACGACCATCGACGGTCAATCGTTTTTCACGGATGTTTTCGAGCCACTCTTCGCGGTCAAGATAACGAAATTTACGGAGTAGGAAATCGAGGAGCTTTTCTTTACGGCCCTCGATGCGCATATAACGGAAAGACAATTCTGTATGATTTTCCGTCATGCGGAGAGCCATCTTAGTCCTCTTTCAATAAATCCGCCTTTTTCTTCAAAAGATCTTTCGCTTCCCAGGATCTGATTTCGAACAAGCGCCCTCCAACTTTTTGATTAAAGCGCTCCATTTCTTTTCTCGAGTCAGGACTATCGGCTTCAATCTGAATTGACATTCGCAGACTCATGACATGATTCCCTTCAGGATTTTCATTTTCACCAATTTGAAGGGCATAGATTTTCCCATCTGCCAGCGTTGCCTCTAAGTTGGTCAACTGAGTTCTCCCTGTCGAATTGTCTGAAAGCTCTCCTGTTAAGATTTTTGTAAAACTCAATTCCTGAAGTCTTTTCAGAATATCATTGATTTCATCTTCTTTTAATTCTGCCTCTGGAGAATCAGACATGCTCCAACTGTTGCTTTGATTATCGTAACTAAGGGTGAAATCCGAATCCGAACTGTTTTGGAAGTCTAATTTCTGAATCATCTTCTCATCGAGACTCGTAAGCTCTTTGTTGAGCCAATCATTTGGATCCGTGTCAATGTCGAGTGTGTCCGGTAACAGATAAACCTCGTCTGAATCGGCATAACGAAGATATTGTCCGCTTCCCTGTTCCCTGCTTTTTCCAAGCAGGATTTCAAGCAGACTGGAATCATCTCCGCGAAGAAGACTCACAGCTACAGCATGTTTTTCATCTTCCCATTGTTCCTTGGACTCAGGGGGGGATAAAAGCTGAAATAAAGCATGACGCTCGGGGTTATCCGTCACCAGATCCCCAAGCCGGAGATCGGTCAATTCCAGAAGAAATTCCTGAATTTTTTCCCCGGAGAGAGGATAGTCCAAGCCGGTTTCTTGCCATCCTTGTTGGGACTGATGAAGTTCAAGTAAACCTTCTGAGGAACGAACTTGGATTTTGTTCAGGTTTTTCGTGTCAAGTTGTTTGAGCAGTATTTGTCCGCTTAATTTTTCCGTGCCTTGCTCTGCACCTTGTTCATAGAAATAAAGAGCAATTCCTAATCCGCACAAAATGACGGCTATCAGACTAAGTGGTTTAATCATAATTTTTTCGTAATGTAATTGATTCGGCCTAAGGCTTAATTGTATTTATTTTCTTTCAGATTTGTCTCTTTGGAGGTCAACCTTTTCCCTCGCAGATCATTAAGAATAATATTGAAGCGACTGTTTTTATACAGGATTTTATCCAATTGCTCAAGAAAATTCAGAAACTGAACCGATTTCATGAATGGTACAAATGGAGGTACAGGGACAGGCTTCAGCTTTGATGAGAAGCCAGCAGTTTTTTCATCTCTTCGAGGAGCGGTTTTTTAAACTCCGATCGTTCCATGGCGACTTTAATTGAGGAGACGAGGTATCCCAGAGGTTCTCCGAGGTCATAACGGGTTCCTTCGAACTGAAGTGCCGAAACCTTTCCTTTTGCAGCCATCAAGTTTATGGCTTCGGTTTGAGTGAATTCTCCCTGGTGTTTATGACGGGTGTCGCTTGAACGCAGGGCATCGAAGATATCGGGTGTGTAGAGATAACGGCCATAGGTCGCAAAAGAACTTGGTTCTGTGCCGCTTTCAGGTTTTTCCACCATAGAACGAACTTTCATTCTTTTCCCAGTATTTTCAGGATCGATGATCCCGTATCTTTGAAGTTCATTCTTAGGCAACTCCTTAACGGTCAGTATCGTATCCCCACAAGCTTTCCAAGCATCGATCAACTGTTGAGTCAGGGGAGGATCACCAAAAACAATATCATCAGGATAGGCGACCACGAATGGTTCATTGTTGACGAAGGGTTCAACAAGCATCAGTGCATTGCCAGTACCCATCATGTATTGCTGGCGCAGTGTGAAGATGTTGGCCGTGGTAGGTTTGATCAGTTCCAGTTTTTTATGCTGATGGGATTCTTCAAAGGCAGAAGAGAGTTCGACTTCCCGGTCAAAATAATCTTCAAGAACTTTTTTCCGCCTTGAGGAAACAAGCAGGATGTCCTGAATCCCTGAATCGACCATTTCCTGGACAATGAAATCAATCGCGGGGCGATCGATCAAGGGAAACATTTCTTTGGGGATCGTCTTCGAGGCAGGTAAAAATCGAGTGGCATAACCCGCGGCAAGAATGACACCTTTCATCGGTTTACTCCTAAAATAATCAAATTGCTCTGCTGTTGATTGAGCTTTGTAGGTAATGAAGAAAAATACATGGACAAAATCATTTCAGAGGAGATCATGGATTTCAACCAAGTTCCTTGGAAACCTCGATTTCATCCAAGACTTGAATTCCGAGGGTTCTTGCTTTTTCCAGTTTGGATCCTGCATTTTCTCCTGCAAGGAGGAAATCCGTTTTGCTGGAAACACTTCCTGTCACTTTTGCGCCTGCGGCTTCAATCCTTTCTTTCCAGACTTCTCGGGCCTCAGAAAGCGTTCCGGTAATGACGAACACTTTGCCTTCAAAAAAAGGAATCCCGGAACCTTCCAAAGGGAACCGTGCTTATTCGCCAAAACCGAGGCTGTTTTCTCGCCGACATGGGGGATTCCCAGGGCGTGGATCAATTGTCCCAACTTGCAGTCTTTAGAATGTTCGATGGCATTCAGCACATTTTCCGCAGATTTGGTCCCCATTCGTTCAAGTTCTTCCAGATCGGAGATATGAAGGCGATAAAGGTCTGCAGGATGGCGAAGCTTCTTTTTCAAAGTAAGCTGTTCAATCAGTGCCGGTCCCACGGTGTCTATGTTCATTGCTTTTCGTGATACAAAATGAAGCAATCGCTCGTTAAGTTGGGCGGGACAGTCTATATTCGTGCAGCGCCAGTCAACTTCTCCTGGTAATTGGGAGACTTCTGAATCGCAGACCGGACAGCTTTCAGGATAGCGAATGGGCCATCCTTTTTCCGGCCCCCGTTCGGATTTTACGATTTTGGGAATAATCTCCCCTCCTTTTTCCAGGATGACTCGGTCCCCAAGATGCAAGTTGAGCCGGTCAACCTGATCATAGTTGTGGAGGGTCGCACGGGAAACGATGGTTCCGTTTAGTTTTACGGGATCTACCAGGGCCACAGGAGTGAGTACTCCACTTCGACCGACTCCGGTCTCTAAGGAACGAATGATCGAAAATGCCTGTTCAGCAGAAAATTTGACTGCAGTTGCCCAGCGAGGAGATTTTGCTGTAAAACCGAGTTTTTGTTGGAGCTGAATATCATCGACTTTGACCACTATCCCATCAATTTCGTAAGGCAGTTCGTCTTTATGAAGTTCCCAATACCTGCAGAATTCAATGACTTCATCGATGTTTTTACAGGTTTTGGTTTCAGGATTGACGGGGAACTGCAGATCCTTCAGTAGCTGTAGGTTTTCCGAATGCTTCGGTTTCAATGGCCCATCCGCAAGCAAGTAAACAAAAAGGTCCAATTTTCTTCGCCGAACTTCATTGCTGTCTAACATTCTCACAGAACCTGCAGCAGCATTTCTTGGATTTTTAAATTCAGGTTCCTGAGTAAGTTGTCTTCGTTGATTCAGTTCTGAAAAATGTTTTTTTGACAGGTAAACCTCCCCCCGGACTTCAAGATCAAGCGGGCTCTTCAACTTCAGTGGGAGTTTGGAAAGTGTCTTCAGGTTTGGAGTGATTTCGTCACCCTGGCTTCCGTCTCCGCGAGTTACTCCTGCCTGGAGTTCACCCTTTTCATAAAGGATGGAAAGAGCCAGTCCATCGATTTTCAGCTCACAAACATATTCAAGTTTTTCATCGTTGAGGAGTTTTTGCAGACCTCTTTCCCAGTCCCTCAATTCTTCCATCGAATAAACATTGCCGAGGCTTAACATTGGGCTTCGGTGAGTCCGGGTAGGAAATGATTCCTGGGGTTTCGCCTGGACCCGGATCAACGGAGAGTCGTCCAGGATCAGTTCAGGAAATTCAAATTCCAGTTTTTGTAACTCTTCTTTAAGCTGATCATATTCTTCATCTTCGATTTGTGAGTTGCCGCAGTAGTAGGCTTGTCTGAAGCGTTGGAGTTGACCGCTCAAATCTATGACGCGTTTTTTAGGCTGGAATTCTGTCATTTCATTTCGAATATCTTGAGCAAAGGAAATCAAACCCGAAAAAATGAACCTTGATGGATTAAGAACGGAAGAATTGGACTTTAAATTTAACTCAGGACTTTTGAATTTTGAAAAAATGAGTGATGCTTGGACGGCTTATCGAGAATTAGTATTAATCCACAAATCTAGTGGAGGCCCTCTCAAAAAACCATCCAAAATTACAGATTATAACTGGGATTTTTAATAAAGTACGAGGATGATTAAAGCACAATTTTTATTCTGAAATCCTTCCATGATTCTAACCTGCCTCGACCTTGAAGGGGTTTTGATTCCTGAAATTTGGATCAATCTTGCGGAAAAGATGGGAATTGAGGAACTCAAACTGACTACCCGCGATATTCCGGATTATGATGATTTAATGCAATATCGAATCGGAATCTGTAACAAACACCAGATTCGTCTCGATGACATTCATGAAGTGGTTCAACAGTTGGATCCATTGGATGGCGCAGTAGAATTTCTCTCATGGTTAAGAGAAGAAAGTGAAGTGGTGATTCTTTCCGACACCTTTCGTGAATTTGCCAAGCCGATGATGAGCAAACTCAATCATCCGACTCTGTTCTGTCACAATATCGAAATCGACTCCAACCGTCAGATTTCAGGGTATCGTCTCCGGCTCAAGGATCAAAAGAGGCACGCAGTTAAATCATTCAAAAGTCTCAACTTCACGGTGAATGCTGTTGGGGATTCTTATAATGACCTTCCGATGCTTGAAGAAGCGGATCATTCGATATTGTTCAGACCTCCGGCTCGCCTGCTAGATGAAAAACCGGAATATCAGGTGGTCCATTCTCATGAAGAACTCAAGAGCGAATTACAAAATATTTTCTCCAACCATGGTTCTTGAGTGATGCATAGAAAAGCTCGACGCCATCAAAAAAATCATGAAATTCTCTTTGGAGTGCATCCTGTTCGTGAAGCAATTCTGCAGAAAAAAAGAAACTTTCAAAAACTCTATTTGAATAAAACCAAAGGAGCCAACAAACGCTTGCAGGAAATTCATGATCTCGCCGGAAGACAAAAGATCCTTATCGAAGAAGCAGGAAATGAGCTATTGGAACAATTAACCGGGCGGACTTCTCATCAGGGAACTGCACTCCAGTGTTCTCCTCTTCCTGAATCAAGCTGGGAATCTTTAAAGTCTGAGAAAAGAGAATCCCTAGATACCCTTGTGGTTTTGGACCAAATCGAAGATCCCCAGAATCTAGGAGCGATCATAAGGAGTTGCGGATTTTTTAAAATGAAAGCACTGGTTCTTCCGAAGGACCATTCCTGCTCCATTTCCCCTGTAGTTTCAAAAGCTTCTGCAGGAGTTGCGGAGTGGTTCCCTGTGATCAGAGAAACCAACATCAACCGCATGCTTGAGAAGAAGAAAAAAGAAGGTTATTGGGTGCTGGGGCTTGATGCCCAAGCGGATGATGAAATTGATAGCCTCAAGGTTGATCGTCCTTTTGTCCTTGTACTTGGTAATGAGGGGCAGGGCCTGAGGCCCCTTGTCCAAAAAAACTGTGACTTGATGTATCGTATCGGAGGGAATTCTGATGTCGATTCACTCAATGTGAGTAATGCTGCAGCCATTGCCTTGCACAAATTCTATACATCCAGTACCAATTTGGGTCTGGTTCCTGAATTGCAAAGCTCCAAAACTTAACCTGAATCGTTCTGAATTTCCGATACCATGCCCCGTTTTCGCCTAGAAACTGCTCTCAAAGTCCGAGAAAGGCTTGAAAAATTGTACCAGAAGGCATTGGCGGAGCAGGTGCAGATCCAACAGGAACTGCGTGATCACAAAAAATTGATGGAAGGTGCGTTGGAAACTCATGATCTGAATCTCAACCAATCTAAAAAATCTGGATTTACGGTCATGCAGCTGCAGATGAGTGATCATTTTAAGGAGCGTTTGGGTCTTCAAATGGAAGTCAACCAGAATCAGTTGAAAGAACAGGAGCAGGTTATTGAACTGAAACGCCAGGAATTGACCCGGGCAACTCAAAAAAAGAGAGTTCTTGAAATTCTTAAAGAAAAACAGCAGCAGCGTTTTGAAGAAGAAATGGACCGACAGGAACGTCAGGAAGCGGATGAAATTGCCCAGGGTTTGCGTAGGTACTCGGTTCAGTGATTCGAAAATGGAAAATATACTTCTACTGGACCATCATTCTGTTTCCTAAAACATTAAAGATTTATGAATCGTGTTTTGAAAAAAATTAAAAATATCAGTCTATTATGCTTCTTCTTTATGCTGATAATGCAGGTACGGCCCGCTTATAGCATACCCTCCTCCCTTGAAGAGTTTCAGCAGATGTTTGGAAATCTCTGCTATGAATACGGGTTGGATTTTTGTGCAAGTCCTCCAAAATCTGAAGAAGAGGGGAATAAGCGCAAAGAGTTCACAGAAACCGAAAAACAGATCCTAACCCGGCTTTCCCGTCAGCAGTCAAGAATGCAGGAACGGGAAATGGATATGGATCGAAGGGAACAGCAACTTAAAGCTCTGCAGGAAGATGTTCAAAGACAGATCAGTCAACTGGAAAAACTTCAGCAGGAAATTGAAAGAGACATTGAAAGCAAGAAAACACAGGATGATGCGCTCCTCGATAAAGCGGTCAGTTTTTATGCTAAAATGGATGCAGCAACAGCTGCACAGTCGATCAATCAGCTTGAAACCAAAGTTGCTGTGTCCATCTTGATGCGGATGAAAGAAAAACAGGCAGCGGATGTACTTTCTAACATCCCTCCTGACCAATCAGCAAAATTGATTGCTGAAATAGCAAAGAAAAAATAAACGAATTTGAGAGTGATTGGGTTGCTAAAGAACCCGACAGTTTATCAAATAACTTAAGAATAAGTTTATTTTTATGAAATTATAATTGTTTTGTTCAGGAAGAACAGAACGTATTCAGTTCAATTCGGTTTAACTCACTGGAACAGCAAAGTTGCTGAAAACCATGCGGTGATAAAAACCAAACCAAGGAACGGTTAAACCACCATGATTGCAGTAAATCAGGTACTTACACCGAAAGTAACCCAAGGAACGGTTGCTGATGAAGCAGTTGCAGATCCTGAGATTCCTTTTTCCAATACTCTTGATGAGTTGCTTGAAGATTCCATGACGGAATTTGAAGCAGAGGATCTTTTACTGGGTGAACTTGAGGAGGGTCAACTTATGGCTGAGCAAGGGCTTGGAGAAGAAGCAATTCTTGTTGAGGAAAATATCCTTGAAACCTTGACGGATGATGAAAATCAGATTGCTCTAGCAGTTCCCATGGCTCCTGAATTTGTTCCAGATTCTCAGACTAGAACTCAAACCCAAAATGGAGAATCGATCCATCAGCAGTCAGGCCTGTCCAGACTTGAAGTCCTTCAGCAGGGCAAACAACTGAGTGAAGAGTTTTTGTTGGTTCCTGAACAAAGGGTTGATAACAAGGCACCAGATAAAAACATACTTGCAAATCTGCAGAATTCCCAGGAAGTGGAACGGCCTTTTGCAGAACTTATTTCTGAATCAAAATCTGTTTCAAAAGTCAATCTTGACGAATCTTCATCAGCACATCCTTTTACCAACATGAAGGATGTTTTTCAGAAAACTGAACCAGTGGCTGAGGTCGGAGACAAGTTGGATCAGATGCAGGCGGTTTTAAAACAACAGTTCCGGGCAGAAAATATTGATGATGTTCAAGCAGAAACTCAGCAGGAACAGATCCTCAATGCAGGACTGATCAAACCCGGAGAACAAGTTCAGGCTGCAGCTACAAGGGTTCCAATTGAAAGCAGAATACGCATCGGCTCAGAGCAGACGGAAAGTGCGTTCAGCCTGAAATCAGGCTTGGAGCCTGTTCCAGGACTGGAACCTGTAACAGCGAGCAGCAATTTTCAATCCCAACTCATTTCAAAAGTTGAAGGGGCACAACAGACCCAAAACAATGTCCAGGCTCCTGAACTTCCATTTGATGTGGAACAGGTGATGGGGAGGGTCAGGGTATTACGTGAGAACGACTCCCAGCAAATCACTTTGAGGCTGCAACCGGACCATCTGGGTCAGGTCACCATGAAAGTCCGGCAGACGGGTGGTGAGCTTCAGGTTGATATGCGAGTGGACAACATGATGGCAAAACAGATCATCGAAGCCGGTTTCGACACCCTGAAATCCCGATTTCTAGATCAGGAACTTGCCTATGATCAGCTTTCTCTCAACATTGAGGTCGATCAGCGTTCGGCGTCTCAATACGATCGAGATCAGCAAAATTCTGGATTTGGTGAGGAAAATGCATCGCGGTCACGCGGAGAAACGGAGCAGGAAACAATTCCTGATCCGATGAATTCAAGGCCAATCGTGAATAACGATAGTGCTCTAAACATTTACGTCTGAAAAAGGTTTTCATGACTCCAAGCTCTGTTAATCAAGCCATCCAAATCAATAAAACCGGGTTGAGGAATGCTTCAGCCACCAACAGTATGGGTGGTAAAGAGCTTGGCAAACAGGATTTCCTGAACCTGCTGATGACACAGATGGCGAATCAGGATCCTTTGGACCCGATGAAGTCCGAAAATATGATGCAACAACTGGCGGCGATGGGCACTGTTGAACAGCTACAGAACCTCAATAACCAGACAGCACAGTTGATGGCGCTGCAACAGGATATTTCCCGGGCCACTTCAGCAAACCTACTTGGTAAAGACGTTGAGATCGGGTCCCAGTCTCTTGGCATCACGGAAGGTAAAATTTCTCCCGCAGCTTACAGACTCAGTGGAGATGCGAACCGGGTGCAGGTGATGGTTCATGACGCTCAAGGTGAGGTCATACGTAAATACAACATAGAAAATCTTGCACAGGGATCACACTCATTTGTTTGGGACGGACGTGATGACGATGGTGACTTAATGCCGGATGGCAGTTACCACTATAATGTGTATGCCAAAACCGAAAGTGGTGAAGATATCAGTGTCTCGTATTCCAAGACCGGGCAAGTCGGAAGAATTCGCTTTGAAGGAGCTAAACCGATGGTTGAGGTCAACGGTGAATGGTTGCCCGGCAATGACATCTTAGGAATTGATGATCTTTCTTCCAGTCGATACGGGAATGCATTGCCATTGCCCATACGTCAGGAATTGGATAGCAGAAAGCCTAATTTTGAAATGTTGGATCAGGTTAAGCCGGTCCAACTGGATTAGTCTGTGTTTTTATGATCAGAAACGATCAATTATTTAATTCATACGATTCAGATTTTTTCTGGAAAAGGGATTTTTAGAATCAACTGAAAATAAACTTTATTTAATATCACGGAGAATCACGAATGGCGTTACTTGGATCATTGGCTACAGGAGCCAGCGGTGTTAAAACCCAGGGCAAATCGATGCAGGTCATCGGTAACAACATTGCCAACGTCAACACCTTCGGCTTTAAGCGCAATAATGTTGCGTTTGAAGATCTGATGGGGAATCAGTATCCCCAAGGTGGATCTTTCACCCAGGTCAGTAACGGGGTTAAGATCGGCAGTGTGGAGATGGAATTTTCTCAAGGTGCATTTGAGACCACCGCGCTTGCGACCGATATGGCGATTGGAGGCGGTGGCTTTTTCACCGTTATCGATCCAGCTACTGGTGCCGAAGCCTATACCCGTAACGGACAGTTTTCCTATGATGTTGAAGGATTCCTTTCAACCGCTCGGGGAATGCGGGTCCAGGCACTTGAAGTGGACCGCAATACCGGTGAAAGTAAGGGGCTGCCTGGTTCCTTGAAAGTGCTGGGATTGGTAGATCCGCCAAGTGCTTCTGGAAATGGTGCGAATGGAACAGGTGTCCGGGTTGCAGCAAACCTGGATGCCAATGCAAGTGTCAAAGATGTGCCGGTCGATCCGACCAACATGCTTGACACGATGTACAATTTTGCAACCTCGACCACCGTTTATGATCCCTACGGAAATACGCACACCGCTACCATTGCTTTCCGCAAACGTCCTGACCTGCCAGAGCAGGTAGATGCCGCGACAGGACTGCCTATCCCTGGAACAGGTGTCCGAAACCAGTGGGAATATTACATGATGTTAGATGGCGCTTCCTTAGGACAGGTTCCGGGAACCCAAATTGCGGTTGGAGGCGGATTCCTGCAATTCACCGATGATGGAAAACTCATTGCTGCTACCAGCGGAAGTTTTGAAGCCCAACCAGGAGGAACTGGGCCAGATGGTCAACCACTTCCTGCGGGACCTCCCAGGCTTGTTCCACAACCAGTTGATCCGGCCAGTGGTGTGCCTCAGTTTGCAGTTCCGTTCAACGGTGAAGAACCGATTATCTTAGGAGTCCATCTGGGAGATGGTTTCAATCCGGATGATCCTACCGATCCACGGACCGGACTTGACGGCATCACGCAGTTTGCAGGTCGTTACAATGTATTGCGTACTTCCGCAGATGGAAATCCCTCAGGTTCCCTAGACAACATCTATGTTGAGAGTGATGGAACCGTGACCGGTGTTTTTGATTCTGGTTATACCCGGCCGATTGGTAGAATCGTTCTTACCAAATTTGACAATTCTGGAAAATTGGCCCAAATCGGCGACAACCTTCTCCAGGAAACCCTGGGTTCAGGTAAAAAAGTTACAGGTGAACCGGGAACCGCCGGTTTTGGGGAAGTCCGAAGCATGAGCCTTGAACAGTCGAATGTCGATCTTTCCCAGGAATTTGTGAAGATGATTGAATCGCAGCGTGCCTTCCAGGCGAACGCCAAAACGGTCAGCACCTCAGATGAGATGATTTCTGACCTGATCAACATGAAGCGTTAATCAGATTGAGGAGGCTGGCTTCCGCCAGCCTTTATCCCTCCTTTTTCCCCTCCTGTCTGCTTGAAAGCAGAAATTCAAAAAAGATATCTTAGTTATTCTTATCTGCGTAAGCTGGATGAATGTCTACCTTTTTCAGCCAGTTGATGATGTGGTTTTCAAGAATTTTCATGCATTCATCAATATTATTTTTTTTAAGGGCTTCCAGAATGCTTTCATGCTGTTCATGTGATTGTTGAGGTTGTGTCTCGACTTCTCCGGAAATGTAGTTCCTCAAAGCCGCGACCCGCGCATTGATCATCCGGTAGGTGTCTTTCATGTAACGGTTTTCGCAGTGATTGAAAAACGACTTGTGGAATTGATCATCCAATTCCAGGTATTTCATCTGATTTTCTTTTTTTTGGTTTTTTCTCATCAATTTGAATAGTCTTTCCAGATCCTTGAGGAAGGGTTCTCTGTTTCTCTCATGAGAATATCTCAAGGCAAGTGATTCCAAGGCAAAACGTAGTTCGCATAGTTCAATGATCTCCGGCTTTTCCATGGAAAAGACAAAAGTCCCTTTCTGGGGTACGATGTTGACCAGTCCCTCCATGTTGAGAAGTGAAAGGGCCTCCCGGATGGGGGTCTTGCTGACCTGGAGATTCTGCGCCAGAAAATTTTCGGACAAAGACTCCCCCATTTTAAGACGGCCTTCAACAATAGCCTCGCGGATTCGCTCTGCTGCAATTTCTTTCAAAGATTGTGGTCGATTGATTTCTTCCATAAACTTACTCCAAACAATTAAAATCTTATATATAAGTTTGATATATGATCTAGAATAGAAAATCAAATTTTCTTTAAAGCCATTTGAGAATGAAAAAGATTGTATTGGAAAAATTAATGCCGATTAATTTATGGTTATAACAAATTTATGAAATATCGATTCCAGTTAATACAAATCAATTGTCTTTGATTTTATTAAAGAAAAAAATGATTGATGAAGTAAATAAAATGGAAAAAAAGTAAAAAATATTTGGTAAAAAATAAAATCTTATATAGAGGAAAATCAGTGAATAAAATTTCGGTCCTGGCAATCGATTTAGGAGGAGAATCCGGGCGGGTCATAAAAATGGATTTCGATGGGGTTAAATTTTACCTGGAAGAAATTCACCGTTTCCCCAATCTTTCTGTCGAAGCATCAGGCACCACCTATTGGGATGTGCTTTCTCTATGGCGTGAGATCCAATCGGGGATTGCGAAATCGAGTTCTGTCAATTCTCTTGGGATCGACAGTTGGGGGGTGGATTTTGCCTTGCTCGATTGTCATGGAAAGCTGCTTAGTAATCCGCTTCACTACCGTGATAAATGCTCAGAAGGGATGATGGAATGGGTTTTTCAACGTGTCTCCAGAAAAACACTTTTTGCAAGAACTGGGAACCAATCCATTTTACTCAATGGCCTCTACCGGCTTGCATACCTGGCAAAGATGAAGAGTCCGGTTTTAGAGGCCTGCGATACTTTTTTGACAATTGCCGACCTTTTCAATTACTGGTTGACTGGAAACAAATCCTGCGAATATACCCATGTTACGACGCAACAGCTTTACAATCCGAACAAGCAGGATTGGGATTTTGAAACCATGGAAGCCCTAGGAATTCCCGATAAAATTTTCCCGGATGTCCTGAAGCCTGGAACAAAAATCGGGAATTACCAAAAGATTCCCGTAATCCTACCTGCCTGTCATGACACGGCTAGTGCAGTAGTTTCAGTGCCATCGAACACACGGGATTCTGCATTCCTCTCAAGCGGAACCTGGAGTTTGCTCGGGATCGAACTGGATGAACTGATTCTCAATGATCAGGCTCTTGAAGCGAACCTCACCAATGAGGGAGGTTACGGAGGGACCAATCGTTTCCTGCAAAATATCGCTGGATTGTGGCTTGTACAGCAATCGGTAAAAACCTGGGCCGAAGAGGGGAACCCCGTGAGTTACGAGCAAACCGTTTTCATGGCGGAATCCGCAGCTCCTTTCAAAGCCTTCATTGATCCTGACCTTCCAGAGTTTCATCCCCCGGGAGATATGCCTTTGAGGATAAGAGAATTCTGCCGTCAATCAGGACAGTATGTCCCGGAAAGCAGGGAAGAAATACTTCGTGTCATTTATGAGAGCCTGGCTCTGAAGTACCGCTATTTTCTTGAAATTTTGATCAAGGTCTCCGGGGTGGAAGTAAAAACCCTGCATGTGCTCGGAGGCGGATCAAAGAACCGTTTGCTCAATCAGTTCTGCTCCAATGCCATGCAGATTCCAGTTGTCGCAGGTCCTGCCGAGGCGACCTCCATCGGTAATGCCATGGTCCAATTGATGGCTCTTGGCGAGATAGGAAATCACGAGCAAGCCAGGAGGATCATCGCAGAATCAGCGGACCTGGAATACTTTGAGCCAAATCAGGGAGGAATCTGGAATGAACAATTTGAAAAATATAACGAGGTGATCATTGGAACGATGAAAACGTACCATGACATGAGATGATCCGACTTGGAATGACCTCTCATACTTTAGATGATTGAGGTGTCCTGAATTGAAAATTTCCAGGCTTTCTAGAAATTCTTCATTTAAATTTTTTGATGCATTTACTTCTAAATCATAGATCATGGATGAAACTGAACTAAATATTCGTGAGGAAATCATTCGTACCGGAATCAGGATGAATGAGTTGGATATCAACCAGGGAACCTCAGGAAATATCAGTGTAAGATGGAAAGAGGGGATTCTCCTGACTCCAACGGGGATCCCTTATGAGGAACTTCAACCGGAGGATATTTGTCACCAAAGTTGGAATGGAAAGGTAGAAGGGAAGTTGGAAATTTCGAGCGAATGGAGATTTCATTTGGCTATCCAGAAAAACCGTAAGGATGTTAATGCTGTCGTTCATACCCACTCCAATCATGCAACCGCATTGGCCATCCAGGAAATGGAAATCCCTGCCATTCACTACATGGTGGCAGCCGGAGGGGGGCCGAACATTCGTTGTGCGCCCTATGCTACTTTTGGAACTGAAGAATTATCCCAGCATGCTTTGAAAGCCCTGGAAAACCGGAAATGCTGTCTGCTTGCCCATCATGGAGTGATTGCAACGGGGGCGAGCCTTGGGAAGGCCCTTTGGCTTGCAGGGGAGGTGGAAACCCTGGCCAAACAGTATTTGCTGATTCTGTCCACGGGAAGAGAAGCAAAGCTACTTTCCGGGGATGAAATCGAAAGGGTTCGGCTAAAAATGTCGGATTATGGTTTGAAAACTGGGAAAGCCAAAGAACAGGTAAAATAGAACAGGGAGTTGATTGGTCCAAATTCATTCAAAAAATGAATGGAATGATTTCACTTTAATTTTGAAAAATTGAGGAACACAAATGAATCAAATTGATCTGAATGAAAAGGTTGCTGTTATCACAGGAGGCGCCCAGGGAATCGGCCTGGCAATTGCGGAAAGAATGCTCGATTCCGGAGCTTCGGTTTCCCTCTGGGACCGTGACCAAAAACTGGTTGAGGAAACAGCCCGCTCACTTGAATCAAGGGGCAAGGCAGAGGCGGTTGTGGTTGATGTTACCGACTTGGATTCGGTTAAGTCGGCTACCGAAAAAACAAAAACTTCTATGGGATCGATTGATATTTTGGTCTGCAATGCCGGAATTGCCGGTCCCACGGTCAAAGTCTGGGAATATCCTCCGGAAGAATGGCAACAGGTGATTGACATCGACCTGACCGGAGTTTTCTATTGCCTGCATACTGTATCCCCGGTAATGATCGAGCAAAACTACGGCAGGATCGTCAATGTCGCCTCGGTTGCCGGAAAAGATGGGAATCCCAATGCTGCACCTTATAGTGCCGCCAAAGCAGGAGTCATCGCCCTGACCAAATCATTGGGAAAGGAATTGGCGTCCTATGACATCGCGGTGAACTGCATCACTCCTGCAGCAGCAAAAACAAGGATTTTTGATCAAATCAGTCAGCAACACATCGATTACATGTTGAGCAAGATTCCGCGTAATCGTTTTCTCAAAGTCGAGGAGGCGGCGTCGATGGTGACCTGGCTCTGTTCAGCAGAGAATTCATTCACCACCGGCGGGGTTTTCGATCTCAGTGGTGGACGCTCTACCTATTAAACCTACTTATTCCGGTTCCTTAAGAATCAGAATTTTCAATGAGCTCAGATCCGCTGCTTCAGCCATACCGCATCAAGCACCTTGAGTTACGCAACCGGATCATGTCCACCGCCCATGAACCGGCGTATTCCGAGGATGGGTTGCCCAAGGAACGTTATCGGCTTTACCACGCGGAAAAAGCCAAAGGCGGACTGGCGCTGACGATGACTGCAGGATCAGCGGTGGTTTCTGCTGACAGTCCGGAAGCTTTCGGGAACCTCCATGCATTCCGGGACGAAATCGTCCCTTGGCTTCAGGAATTGTCCGATGCGGTTCATCAAGAAGGGGCGGCAGTGATGATGCAGATCACCCACCTCGGACGAAGAACGAACTGGAACAAGGAGCATTGGCTTCCTGTGCTTTCCGCCTCTCCGGTCCGTGAGCCTGCTCACCGTTCTTTTCCCAAGGAGGCTGAGGATTGGGATCTGGAACGCATCATCCGTGATTACGGCTCTGCTGCCGAACGGATGCAGGCCGGGGGGCTTGATGGAATCGAGATTGAGGCTTACGGTCATCTCTTCGACAGTTTCTGGTCCCCTGCCACCAACCAGCGTGAGGATGAATGGGGAGGCTCTCTGGACAATCGTCTTCGATTCACCTGGAGGGTCTTGGAATCCATCCGTGAACGGGTCGGGCCTGATTTCATCGTCGGCTTGCGTATGGTTGCCGATGAAGACTGGAAACTTGGTCTTTCCCGGGAAGAAGGGGTCGAAATTGCCCGCAGGCTGGTGCAGAGCGGAAAGGTGGATTTTCTCAATCTCATTCGAGGACATATTGAAACGGACTCAGTCCTTTCCAAGGTGATTCCGATTCAGGGCATGGCTGCTTCACCCCATCTTGATTTCTGTGGGGAAGTTCGCAGTGAAGTGAAGATCCCGATCCTACACGCAGCCCGAATCCAGGATGTCGCAACTGCGAGGCATGCGATTGCGGAAGGCAAACTGGACATGGTCGGAATGACCCGTGCTCATATCGCCGATCCTCACATCGTTCGTAAAATCATCGAAAAACGTGAGGATGAAATCCGACCCTGTGTCGGTGCCACCTATTGCCTGGATCGGATCTACGAAGGGCATGAGGCACTCTGCATCCACAACCCGGCGACAGGGCGTGAAAAAACAATGCCTCAAGTGATCACCAGCAAGGCACAACAATCCTACAAAGCAGTTATTGTCGGAGCAGGACCTGCCGGTCTTGAAGCAGCCCGAGTGCTGGGAGAGCGAGGGCATGAGGTGGTTCTTTTTGAAGCATCGGATGAGCCAGGGGGGCAAGTCCGGCTCGCATCACGGGTTCCCCGACGTAATGAATTGTCCGGTATCATCGATTGGCGTGTTTCCATGTGTGAAAAAGCGGGAGTGGAAATCCGCTTCAACCGCTTTGCGGAAAAACAGGATGTTCTTTCAGAAAATCCCGAAATCGTGATCATTGCAACAGGAGGCCTGCCGAATACGGACATCCTTGAAGGAGCGGACTTCGTTCAAAACACCTGGGACCTTTTGGGAGGGAGCATCAAACCTGCAGAAAAGGTCCTTCTTTATGATGACAATGCCGCTCATCCTGGCCTGGCCGCTGCGGAATGGATTGCGGATTCCGGGGCTGAATTGGAAATCATCACCCCTGAACGTTTTTTCGGAGCGGACATTGGCGGTCTCAATCATGTTGCTTATGCGGAAGTGTTCGACCGCTGCGGTGTTAAAATTACCATCAGTAAAAGATTGAAGGCGGTTCGACGGGACGGATCAGGATTAGTAGCGCATATCGGTTCGGACTTTTCTTCAAGGATCGAAGAGAGGCGAGTCGATCAGGTCGTTGTGGAACATGGCACCCTGCCCTTGGATGATCTTTATTTTGAACTGAAACCCGAAAGCCTCAATCTGGGAGAAGTGGATTATGCTGCTCTTATTGATGGAAAACCTCAGGAACTCAGGACTAATCCTAAAGGCGCCTTTCGGCTCTTCCGCATCGGTGACGCGGTTTCTTCAAGAAATATCCATGCTGCGATTTATGATGCTCTGAGACTCTGCATGACTTTATGAATTCAACTTCAACCTTTTCACGCCTTTTTTCACCGGTTGATCTAAGAGGGAAAACCCTCCGCAACCGTATCGTTTTCGGAGCCCATACAGCCAACATGGCTGATCAGGGGATTCCCGGTGAACGGCATTTGGGTTATTACCGCGAAAGGGCGATGGGCGGAGCGGCAATGTTGGTCATCGAACCGGTACCGGTTCATGCGGCCGCAGTGCTGACACGTGGCAATTTCAAGCATAGCTCCGACGAGGTGATTCCCCATTTCAGAAAAATCACAGATGCCGTTCACGAGGAGGGGGCACTGATCCTACAGCAATTGTATCATGTGGGTCAGCATGGAGATGCGGACAATTCCTATCATCCGAATTGGTCCCCCTCGGGAATGCCGAGTTATCATGATTCCGACGGGAGTCACTCCATGACTGAGGCAGAAATTGAGGAAACCATTGAGGGCTTTGTTCAAGCAGCACGGCGATGCTGGGAATCCGGATTCGACGGGGTCGAAGTCTGGGCCGCCTATCACGGAATTGTAGACCAATTCTGGACCCCCTGGTCCAATCGGCGGGACGACCAATGGGGAGGTACGCTGGAAAACCGGACCCGTTTTTCAAGGGAAATCATCACCCGTATCCGAAAGCTTTGCGGAGACGATTTCATCATCGGTATTTCCGTCAGCGATGAACCTGATTTTGAAGTTGCTCTGCAGCGGGAATCCCTGGCAGAGCTCATCGCCCTCCATGACCGTGATCAACTCATCGATTATGTCAGTTGCGGAACCGGAAGTTATTTTGATTTCTACAAGCTGATGCCGACTTTCCTTTACCCGGAAAGACTGGCCACCGAGTTGTCACAGACCCTGAAAAGTGCTGTTAGTCATGCCCTGGTGACCATGGAAAGCCATGTCCGTACCCCTGAAAATGCGGAAGCGGTGCTTTCAGCCGATCAGGCTGATCTGGTTTCCATCGTCCGCGGACAAATAGCCGACCCTCACCTCGCCAATAAGGCAAAGGAGGGACGGCCTGAAGATATTCGGCCCTGCCTTTCCTGCAACCAGATGTGCTGGGGAAGGCGTTACCGTGACTACTGGATCTCCTGCCTGGTCAATCCATCCACCGGACGTGAATTTGAATGGGGGGGAGACCGTTTTGAGAAAACAGCATTTCCCCAAAAAGTTCTAGTGGTCGGAGGGGGGCCTGCAGGCCTTGAAGCTGCCCGTGTGGCTGCGGAACAGGGACACAAAGTGACGTTGACCGAGGCATCAGACCGGCTAGGTGGACAGTTTAGGCTCGCAGGGATGCAGCCCAGACGGGGGCAAATCCTGGATCTTCTCGACTGGTATGCCCGCCAGTTGGAGCAGCTTGGGGTTGAAGTCAGGTTGAACACTTTTATGGAAGCGGGAGAAATTTCGTCTTTTTCAGCAGACCTCATCCTGCTTGCCACCGGATCCTATCCTCCTGATACCGGTTTTCAGAAAGCCATTCCCCATATAGAACAACTTCCGGGAATTGAGGATGGAGGTTTCTTTTCCGCAGAAGACGTAATGGCCCGCCGTGCCAGACTGGGAAAGCGTGTGCTGATTTTGGATGAAGGCGGAAACTGGAAAGGATGCGGAACCGCGCTCAAAATGGCGGAGGAGGGACATCAGGTGGTCTTGATAACGCCTGATCCACTGGTGGGTAAGGAACTTCAACGGACCGCCGCCGACTATCCTCTTCGACAGAAATTGGCTCAGCTGGGGGTTCGTTTCATCCTAGAATCGGCGATCACCCGCTGGACTCCACAAGGTGCCGAGATCTTGTCATTCCTGGATGGAAGCACCTCTTTTGTGGAAGCCGATTCCCTTGTTTTCGCCACGCCCAATCTTGCTGAGGATACCCTCGCCAGGGAGTTGGAAGACTCCGGATTAAAATTCCTTAATATTGGAGACAGCGCAGGACCGCGCCAGGCCCCCTTTGTTATTTCGGAAGCTCGCCGTGTAGCCCTGGAAATATAGACTTTTTCCAGAAAGCAGTCCGAACCTACTCTCAAACATTCCAATCTTTTTTCCATAGGTTTTATCCGATTCAGGAAGAATAGCTATATCAATAGCTTAGCATTTCTTTGCCGAAGGTTAAGTGCCTTTGGATAACCGTTTCGATAACAGCCGAGGTTCAAGTTCCAGGGGCCTCGAACCGGAACTGCTGAAAGTGTTTAACGGTCAGCTTTGGACTTCCAGCGAAAGGGGGTGTGGGTGATTGAAAAAGGACCTGCGTCCATGGGACTTGTTTCTTTGGAGGGTTCGAAGCGGCACTGAGTTGGTGTTTTGTTTGATCAGCGGGATCATAACTCGCGTGTCGGGGTTCGAATGTTCTCTTCGCTAGCATTTTTTCTAGCAACACAATATGACCTGATTTAGTCTTGAATTGGTTTATTTCTTGACCAGTCAAATGTTCCTTCATCCCGTTCTAGGACTGCCTGCTTCCAGCCGACTTGCTCCACGCGGGCTTTGAAGTTCAAGCCCTCGGGTGAATGGCGGGTGATGCCGTCAAACACGGTGGCAAGGCGCTGTGTCTGGTTGATCTTTTCCTCGACAGCGGAATTGATCACCATCTTCTGCATGGCCAGTTGGTTGATGGGAACGGTCGCCATGCGCGTTGCCAGTGCCTCGACTTCATCATTCAGTTGGTCATCGGGCACGGATTTCAACACCAGCCCTATCTCGGCGGCCTCAATCCCGCTGATCTTATCACCTGTAAACATCATGCGCTTGGCCTTTTCAGGTCCGATCCGATGCACCCACATTGCAGTCGTCGGACAGCCCCAG
>LUMI01000101.1_pt1 | contig 38323 bp, 34 predicted proteins | sample 729681 | NCBI WGS metagenome assembly LUMI01 (sample SAMN03860267, study PRJNA289734) | marine metagenome | biome: seawater column; feature: ocean; material: water; isolation source: Red Sea water column Station 34 - depth 10m | place: Saudi Arabia: Red Sea | collected 2011-10-15 | depth 10 m
CGTTTCGATTCAATGGAGTCAGTTCCACACCTCCATTTTTAAGATCATAAATGACCTTCCCCGAAGGGAATCTGCCTTGAAGGGTGTCTTTGACGGTTTGAAAAACAACGACATTGTACAGCTTTCTCGTGTTGGTTAAAACACGATTTGCTTCAGAGAAATACGGATCAGAACCGGAACCGATGAGCAGAAATTTTGCTTCATTCGAAGCCGCAATCACACCAGAACCAGCGTCTCCTGCAAGCGTGTATATAATATCCGAGCCTTTAATGTTCTGATTGAGAGCGAGTTGTTTTCCTGCATCAGCATTCTTGAAACTCCCGGCAAATCCATACCTGACTTGAATGTAAGGATTGATGTATCGGGCTCCCTGGAAAAAACCAGCCATGGAAGTTTTCACGGATGGAATCTCCTGTCCAGCCACAATACTCAGCCTCCCATTATGCCGAATTGGGAAGCGTGCGTTTTGATCTTGGTCCAGCATAGCGGCCAGTGAACCGGCCAAAAAGGACACCTCCTGTGAGGCAAATACGACTGAACCAAGATTCGGCAGACCTTCCAATTCAACATCGGTCAAAACAAATTTGGTTCCTGGGAACCTTTGTGAAGCTTCGATGAATGCTTGCTTCATCAAAACCCCATTTCCAATCACCAGTTCATAACCTCCTTGAACATAACGTCCAATGATTTTCGAGTAATCTTCTTCCTTTGCTGCAGAGACGGCACTTCCCTTAATCCCCAGTTCTTTTTCCGCCTGAACCAATCCCTGGTAGGCGAGTTGATTGTAGCTTCTGTCATGCATACCAAAATCATCCATCACCAAACCGACCTTAAGAGAAACAGCATGCAATCGATTTCCAGGATAAAAGCAGATCCAAACCATGACCGAGATAAAGACCATGGCTCGAAGATATTGCAACGAGCGTTTTATTCTTGGATAGACCACGTATGGCTTAGAAGAAACAAATAGAGGATTAAAAGATTTTTCATAACACACCCAAAAATCATAATAGCATCATGATCTGCTAAACGATGAGAAATTTTTGGGACAGAGAATGAGTCTTCCTGAAATAAAAACTCAGATCCTGCGTGCAATTCGCCGAGTGTGATAAAAAACCCTTTTAAGAATGTCGATCATAGCAATTTCGATGCGATAGCTTCCAATCGCATCGTCCTTATTTCCAAGAAGTTCAAGAGACTGTTCCTTCTTGAAGGATTCCGCAGTTTCAGAAACATGATCTTTCATCTTACTCACCTTTTTTGCCAGGGCAGAATCCTGATTTTCCAGGGCGTTCATGGTCGTTTTGAAGGCTTTGACCGTCTCATTGATCATTGGCTGGAGTTTTAGCAAAGACTCCTGGTCCAACTTGATTGCGTTACTTTCCATCTTCTTTCGTATCTGCAGGATTTCAACATGAAGAAATTCAGACATGTTTTCCAAATGGTTGACAACCGAAAGCAGATTCATCAGTTTCTGACTCTGTTCCGGGCTTAGATCTCCAGAATTCAGATTTCTCAAATACTCGAGGGTCATCGATTCCAATTGTTCAATTTCCCTCCGTTTTGTTTTCAGTAACTCATGTTCCCTTTTCTTACCCTGGCTTAAAAAAACCAGGATGGCAGACAACATCTCAACCACCCGGTTTCCAATACGCATACACTCATGACCGACTGCCTCAAGCGCCAACTCGGGAGTCTGATATAAGGATTCATCGAGGTATCGAACCTTGAGGGACTCCGGCTCTTTGGGCTTCGGTTTATCCGGTAAAATACGATTCAGAAAATGGGCTAACTGTGAGGTAAATGGTAAAAAAATGATTGCCATGGTGACATTAAAAAAAGTATGTGCATTGGCAATTTGCCTTGGCACCACCGCTGCAAGAGCATCCTGAACCGGCATCGATGGATCGGCGACAGGAGAAAAGGATCTCGCCAAGTCCGCAAAGGGACTGATGAAAGGTAAAATCAAGATCACCCCTGCCGTATTGAAAAACACATGGACCATTGCCACCCTTACTGCTTCTCTCGGTTTTCCTATCGATGCTACTCCGGCAGTGATGCAGGTGCCAATGTTCGCACCAAGAGAGAGGGCAATTCCCGCTTCGAGGGTAATGATACCCTGCATCGCGAGAACGATCACCACCCCGGTGGTGGCGGAACTCGACTGAACCAATGCTGTAAACAGCGCTGCCGTGAGAATACCCAACAATGGATTTGACATGTTGGCCATCAAATTGATGAAGTCTTCATTCGTCCTCAGGGGTTTCATCGTCCCACTCATAACCGACATCCCGTAAAAAACCAGTCCCAGCCCGAGCAGAATACCCCCGTACTGCCTGATGGCTTCCTTCTTCGAAAAAAACAACATTCCAAAACCGACGGCGATCATCAGAAGCGCATATTTTGTCACTTTGAAGGCAATGATCTGTGCAGTGATGGTGGTCCCGATGTTGGCACCAAATATGATGGAGACAGACTGGGAAAGGCTCATCAAGCCCGCAGAAACGAACCCCACCAGCAAAACGGTGGTCACCGAAGAGGACTGAATGATCGCGGTGGTTACAGTTCCAGTCAGCACTCCCAAAAAACGATTCTTTGATAAAGCCGCAAGAATCAGCTTCATTTTCTCTCCAGCAGCTTTTTTCAAGCCATCACTCATCAATTCCATCCCGTAGAGAAAAAGGGCCAAGCCTCCCAGAAGTCCCATCGTGATATTAAAAGGGTTCAACTCCTGCCCCTTAGTCTCTCCTGCTGCTCCCATGATTGTTAAGGGAACCAAAAGCCCACAAAGCCAAAACAATGAAAAAACCTTTTCCTTAATCGAAAACATCATTTTTCCTTCCTGAAAATCTTTCCTTTCTGAATAAACGGCTAAAACTTATTTTATTAGAAAATGGTTAGAAATCGATTTAATTTTTGGAGGTCTATTTCTCCCCCAAGTGGACTTTAAAGTATGGCTTGTTTTCCCCTTCTACTGGGAATGTCTTAGGGGAGAGGATCCGTAATGATGGTCAGACTCAGTGAAAAACTTTATTTTGTTTCTGCACTGAATTCGATCATCAGGTTTTGGATCTCTGAGGTAAAGGAGGATTCTGTGTTGTCACCATCGGCCATGATCATCAATCCGACGGTTTGCTGCGGACTTTCAAATTGAAATTCGGAGTTTTTCCAACCGCTTTCAAAATCTTTGCTGGGAATGGAGATCATTTCGACTTTCTTGCTGAATGGATTTTTCCAACGTTTTCCCGGAGCATTTCTGGCTCCCGGAAGGAGAAAAACCACCCTGTCCGCAGAATGATTTAAAACCTCTGCAGCCTTACGGATCCATTGGGGACTTCCGAAAAGATCGATGAAATCCGATTTGCTTTTCAAAATCAATCCCACCCTTATGAAAGCATCGTCTCCTTGCTTGCTTGCTTCATGGACTGCATCTTCGACCTTCAACAACCCTTCTGATTTCCAGTCAAATTGAACTCTTTTGATGTTGGTGATCCTTTCAAAAGGAAACAGTAGAAAAGAAGCAGACTGGTCAACCTTCACGATGATCCGATCATCCCTGAAACTGAAACGGTTGGGCTTAATGCGTTTAAAATTGATCGGTGTGAATAATTCTTCTGATAGTTTCAGTTTAAGAACTGTGCTGTCCAACTCCCTTGGAAAAGAAACGTTCTGCTTTAAAGACTCTTGGTTTTCATGATTTTTCAAAATACAGGAAATGCATAGGAGTGAAGTCACTCCTAAGAGCACAGACCACAAAATTACTTTTTTGAACTGCATGTAATTCATTGACTGATTGAGCTCTTAGGAATTCATTTTAAAAATTATTTCATCCTTCTGAAAGAAGCTTTCGGAGTGCTTCACGGTCCCGTCTCAATCTTTCTTCCAGGGGCAAATTCAGGATCCCAATCGGTCTTCCTGGAGAAGAAAATATTTTTTCTTGAATGTCCATCTGCTCTTCCTGCCGAATCGTTGTTCTCGACTTTTGGCCCAATACATCTTTCAGCAACATCAAATAAGAAAGCAGAATGACGACCAAAGAGAAGACCGGGAACATCAGGTTCCATTCCAAGCCTTCAAAGAATTCGAGTTGATTCAACAGTTCCAAATCAGTTCCTTGGAGAAATCAAACATAAATCATGCAACTCGTTTTTTTGAAAGCAGAACAAATTAAGTCTCAGGAATCAACCGGGAAATTAAGGAAGATGGTCGGGTAGGATGCTTTGCGACTCAAAACCAGACGGATGGAATGCCTGAAATAAATTTGATAAATACCGCTTCTTCCTAGTAGGCATCAGGACTGGGAACGTTCGATCAGATCGATGCTCTGATGGGCGGCCTGTTCGAGAATGGATGACAGTTCCAGAGTTTGAAGCTGACGATCCTCCATCAGGATGTTTCCATCGACCATGACGGTTGTGACATCAGATGCCTGTGCAGAATAGACAAGCAGGGCAAGCGGATCATGGCATGGAACCAGATGCGGTTGACGGATATCGAGCATGATTAAGTCTGCTTTTTTCCCGGTTTCAAGAGAACCTACTTCCTGATCAAGTTTCAGCGCTTTGGCGCCATTGATGGTCGCCATGCGGATGACCGTCTTTGCCGGCAATGCTGTGGCAGAATTGTTGACAGCCTTATGAATCAGTCCTGCAAGGTGTATTTCCTCGAAAAGATTGAGATTGTTGTTGCTTGCCGCACCATCCGTGCCGAGTGCTACATTGATGGAATGTTTCAACATCTTCTCCACCGGAGCAAATCCGTTTGCCAACTTCAGATTGCTTCCGGGATTATGGGAAACAGAGACTCCATTCTCACTGAGCAGTTTAAAATCCTCTTCTTCAAGATGGACGGCATGGGCAGCCAAAGTCGGTAAACTGAAGAGTTCCAAATTCAACAAATGCTGAACCGGAGTACATCCATGAAGTCTTCTGCTTTCTGACAACTCATCAGCGGTTTCTGACACGTGAATATGGATCCCGCAGTTTAACCGTCTCCCCTCAATCAAAATCTCCCGAAGATATTCAGGACTGCAGAGATACGGTGAATGAGGCCCCAGTTGTACCGTGATCCTTCCTTCTGATCTCCCATTCCAATCTTTGTGAAGCCTGCATCCCTGAGCCAGTAAGGCCTCACCATTTCCGGAAACATCAAAGAGTGCAGAGGTCAGGCAGGCCCGGATACCTGAGGATTCGACCTCTGATGCAACCTCGTCCATATGAAAATACATGTCATGAAAACAGGTGGTACCGCCTCGGATCATTTCAGCGATTCCAAGTTTTGCCCCGAATCTCACGTCTTCAGCAAGCAGATGATCCTCAAGCGGTTTGATTTTCTTGAACAACCAATCACTGAAAGGAAGATCATCGGCATAGTTTCGCATCAAGGTCATTGAAAGGTGGGTATGGGCATTGATCAGCCCCGGCATGACCAGTTTGCCTTTACCGTCGATCACCCGATCTGGAATGAAGTCCAATGGAGCTTTACCGACTCCAACAATGTTTTTCCCAGAAACGGCAAGATCGGCATGCTCCAAAACCTGGTCCTGATCGTTGACAGTGACGATCGTGGTATTCTTGATCAGCAGTTTCATCGACTTCAGGCAACCCAACCGGCAAGGTATTGTTGCTGGTCTTCGGTCAGAGTGTCAAAGGAGACTCCGGAAGACTCGAGCCTGATTTGTGCCACTCTCTGATCGATCCTTTCAGGTACCGGATAGCAACGGTTGGCGAGTTGTTTTTCCTGTTGCACCAGATGCTGTGCGGACAATGCCTGGAGTGCAAAACTGGTATCCATGATTTCCGCCGGATGTCCGTCGGCACAGGCAATATTGACGATGTTTCCATTTCCCAATAAATTCAGCCAACGTCCATCCTGCAGAAGAAATCCTTCCACGTTCGTCCTCATCTGCTTTCTGTCCTTTGACATCCCGGATAACCCCTCTACGTCGATTTCCTCCCAGAAGTGTCCTGCGTTGGCCAAAAGCGCATTGTCCTTAAGCACCTTAAAATGCTCTTTTCTTATGGTGTGGCGTACCCCGGTGACACTTAAAACCACATCTGCCTCTTTACAGGCTTCCATCAAGGGCATCACACGGCATCCGTTCATCAATGCGTCACAAGCCTTGACCGGGTCCACTTCACAGACAATCACCGATGCACCCATCCCCTGAGCCCTCAACGCACAACCTCTTCCGCACCATCCATAGCCTGCCACCACCACCGTTTTCCCGGCAAGAACAAGATTGGTACTGCGCATCACCGCATCCCAGACGGACTGTCCGGTGCCGTGAACGTTATCAAAGAGATATTTGCAGCGGGCTTCATTGACGAGCATCACCGGAAATTGAAGCTGAGCAGCCTTGGCCCTTGCCTGCGCTCGCAGCACACCGGTGGTCGTCTCTTCGCAGGCACCTAACATTCCTTCCAACAGGTCGGTTCGCGTTTCATGAAGGATTTCCACCAGATCTCCTCCATCATCGATCACCAGATGTGGTTTTAAATCGAGCGCCATCTCCATGTATTTCCGCATTTCACTGGGTTCTGCCCCATGCCTGGCATAGACCTTCAATCCTTCTGCGGCAAGCGCCGCCACGACATCGTCTTTGGTTGATTCAGGATTACTTCCGGTGACAGAAACCTGGGCTCCGCCTGATCTCAGGACCAGGGCCAGAAATGCCGTTTTTGCTTCGAGATGAATACAGACGGTGATTCGCTTTCCTGCAAAGGGTTGCTCTTTCTCGAATTCAGATTGGATCTTCCGCAGAATCGGCATATTCCTGCGGACCCATTCAATCTTTTGCAGACCTTCTCCTGCCAGTTCAGGAGCCGCAACGATATTTTCATGCATCACTTTCACTCTTTTTCATGTTTTGTATCGCCTTAAAGTCTAGTCCAATCCTTTGAAGATAAAAGATCTTACTGTGAAGTCTTTCTGATCCTGGAAAACAGTTCATAGACGATTTTTACAAGTCCTGATAATATAGCTTTTTTGTTTGTAACAGGTGAGAGGAGCAAATGGACCTACAGTCTGACCCAATTGAGGTCAGCGATGAAACAGAATCGGCAATCAGGGAATACCATAAAAACGGTGCTTCGGTCATCCGTGGGATACTGGACCAGAAATGGATTTCTACCATGCGTGAAGCCATTCAAAGGGTTCTCGACCATCCCGGAAGCGCATCCGTGGAATACACTCCGAAGGGAGAAGAAGGCCGTTACTATGGAGATTTCTTCCTCTGGCGCCGTGATCCCGATTTTGAAGAATTCATGCGTCATTCCCCCTTGCCAGCAATTGCAGCAAAGGTTTTGAAATCCAATAGTATCCGTTTTTTTTATGACCAGTTGCTGGTCAAAGAACCTCTCACCAAGGAAAAAACCCCTTTCCACCAGGATCTTCCCTACTGGCCTCTCAAGGGAGAAGACATCCTTTCCATCTGGGTCCCTTTTGATCGTGTCGGGCTTCAACAGGGAGGAGTACGTTTTCTCAAAGGATCCCATCACTGGAAACAGCGTTATGCTCCCACAGCCTTTGGGAAAGACAGTGGTTTTGCAGAAATTTACGCAAAAATGGGTTGGGAACCACTTCCGGATTTTGAAAAAAATGACAACACCTATTACTGGCTGAACTGGGAAACTGAACCCGGGGATGTGATCCTCTTTCATCCGCTGGTCATTCATGGATCAGGAGGGAATCAAAGTAGCAACCAGCGCAGGAGAGCCCTCGCGATGCGGTTCCTGGGAGATGACGTCGTCTGGGATTCACGTCCGGGAACCTTCATCGAAAAAGAAACGATTCAGGAGATCCTTCCGGAACTGAATCTAAAAGACGGTGATCAACTGGAAAGTCCCTGTTTCCCCTTGATCAGGACCTTTTCAATCCAGCCTGAGACAGAAATAATGAAACAAAACAGTTTTCAAGAAAATTCAATAAGGAATTCATCCCATGAGTGAAGCACTGACCTACGACGACGTTCTGCTGGTTCCATCCTATAACCACTGGGAATCCCGAAAAGTGGTCGACACTAATATCACCGATCGGTCCGGTTTGCTGAGCCTTGAAATACCAGTAATGACTTCCAACATGGACACCATCACCGAAGTCGATATGGCAAATTTTATCAGGAGCAAAGGAGGGGTCGGGGTGCTCCATCGTTTCATGTCAATTGAAGAAAACGTGAAGATGCTTGGAGTCTGCAACTCGCCCGTATTTGTGTCTGTAGGATGTTCAGAAGAGGATCTCCAACGGGCAGAAGCTCTGCGTGATGCGAATGCGGGATTTTTCTGCATCGATGTCGCCCATGCCCATGCGAAGTATGTCGGTCGTACCCTGAAAAATCTCCGTGAGATGCTTGGTAAGGGAGCCTGCATTATGGCCGGCAATGTGGCGACTTATGCAGGCGCAGATTACCTCGCTTCCTGCGGTGCTGATATCATTAAAGTCGGTATTGGCGGTGGTTCCGTCTGTACCACCCGGATCAAAACCGGATTCGGTGTGCCTAATCTGACGGCAATCAAAGATTGTACAAGGGTTGACCGTTCAGTCGTCGCGGATGGTGGAATTCGTAATCCCGGTGACATCGTCAAGGCCCTTGCCTTTGGTGCCGATTTTGTGATGATCGGCAGCATGCTGGCTGGAACCCGACCCACTCCGGGTAAAGTCATCACCCGCACCACCGAAAGTGGTCAGGAGTTGAAGTTCAAGATGTATCGAGGTATGGCAAGCAGTGAAGTCCATGAAGACTACCACGGAGGATTAGCCGATTGGAAAACTGCGGAAGGTGTTTCGATGGAAGTTGAATACCGTGAAACCGAAGAAATTATCATTGCAGACATCGTAGGCGGATTACGCTCGGGCATGACCTATGCCGGCGCCGCTTCGATCAGCGAACTACAACGCAAACTGGATTATGTCAGGATTACCAACGCGGCAAGGATTGAAAACCTTCCCCACCGAACCATTCAATAAAATCATTTTGAACTCCAATCTCTCTTTACCATGAACCAATTGAATACCGAAAAACGAGTCATGATCGGAAGTTTATCCATCGACCCTGCATTGGAAGCGCTTGTTCGTGAAGAAATCATGCCTGGACTCGGATTGGATGCCGAGGATTTCTGGAATTCCTTCTCCCATATCCTGAACGACCTGACTCCACGCAATCGTGAACTCCTCGAAAAACGCGACCGGATCCAGCAGCAGATCGATGATTGGCATCTGAACAGAATGGGGAAACCTCATGATCCGCAGGCTTACCAGGAATTTCTCCGTTCGATCGATTATCTCGTCCCGGAGGGTCCTGATTTTAAGATCACAACAACCGGCGTCGATCCCGAGATTTCTCAGATTCCCGGACCGCAACTCGTCGTTCCGGTCAGTAACGCACGTTATGCACTCAATGCAGCCAACGCACGATGGGGCAGTTTGCTGGATGCGGCCTACGGAACAGACGTCATCCCTGAAACTGAGGGGGCTGAAAGAGGAATTTCCTACAACCCCCAGAGAGGGGAGAAGGTTTTTGGATTCGTTCATGGCGTCCTGGACGCCTCGGCCCCTCTGGCAGAAGGTTCGTTCAGCAGGATTACAGGATTTTCCGTGGATCAAGGCAGACTGAGGATGACACTGGAGGGAGGTCACGAAACAGGACTTCAGAATCCGGAACAATTCGCAGGCTTTAACGGTTCTCCTGAAAATCCGGATTCGATCCTGCTCAAGAAAAACGGACTGCACCTGGAAATCCAACTGGACCGCAATCATCCTGTCGGCAAGGACCATCCAGCAGGAATCTGTGACATCCTCCTGGAATCCGCCGTCACCACCATTCAGGATTGCGAGGATTCTGTGGCTGCGGTTGATGCTTCCGACAAGGTCCATGTCTACCGTAACTGGCTTGGGCTGATGAAAGGTGATCTTTCGGCAAAACTTGATAAAGGCGGGAAAATGATCACCCGCACCCTCAATCCTGATCGGAAATACAAGACACCCGAAGGATCAGAAATGGTGCTCCCCGGACGTTCCCTGATGCTGGTTCGAAATGTTGGTCACCTGATGACCACCGATGCCGTGTTGGATGAACAAGGAAATGAAATATTTGAAGGTATGCTGGATGGAATGATGACCGCACTCATTAGCCTCTATGATTTACGAGGCCTGGGAACATTCCAAAATTCCCGTAGCGGAAGCATGTATATCGTCAAACCCAAGATGCATGGTCCCGAGGAAGTAGCGCTTACAGTCGAACTCTTCGGAAGAATCGAAAAAGCCCTCGGCATGGAAGAAGGTACCCTTAAAATCGGAATCATGGATGAAGAACGACGAACCACCGTCAACCTCAAGGAATGCATCCGTGCTGCAAGGGATCGTGTGATTTTTATCAATACCGGTTTTTTAGACCGAACTGGAGATGAAATTCATACCTCTATGAAGGCCGGACCTATGGTTCGTAAGACTGACATGAAAGGTCAGAAATGGATCCAAAGTTACGAAGATTGGAACGTTGATGTCGGCCTGGCTTGCGGCTTTTCCGGGAAAGCCCAAATCGGCAAGGGCATGTGGGCGATGCCGGATGAAATGGCAGACATGGTGAAAAACAAAATCGGGCACCCCATGGCCGGTGCCAACTGCGCCTGGGTCCCATCCCCCACTGCTGCCACTCTCCATGCCATTCATTATCATCGGGTGAATGTGCTTGAACGCCAACAGGAACTCATGGAACGTGAGCCTGCAAATTTAGACGATATCCTCAAAATTCCTTTAGAGGAGCAACCAAACTGGTCAGAAGAAGAAATCCGAAAGGAACTGGAGAACAACTGCCAGGGAATCCTGGGATACGTGGTGCGCTGGATCGACCAGGGTGTTGGCTGTTCCAAGGTGCCGGACATCCAGGATGTCGGCCTGATGGAAGACCGTGCGACTTTAAGAATCTCCAGCCAGATGCTTGCAAATTGGCTGTTGCATGGAATCGTCAGCGAAGAACAGGTGACCCAGGCACTTGAACGTATGGCAACTGTTGTCGATCGGCAAAATGAAGGAGATCCTCTCTACCAACCGATGGCTCCCTCCTTTGAGGGGATAGCCTTTCAGGCTGCCCGTGATCTTGTCTTTAAAGGAACAGAAATCCCCAACGGATACACCGAACCAACCCTTCATGCAAGGAGAAGGGAATTGAAATCCGCTTAGTCTGAATTTTAAACCAGGAAACAATTTAAGAATCAGAGGAATGCCGGTAGATCACGGCAGGCTCTTCCATGAAAATCGTTTCTTTTTCTACCTGGGCTCCCAATCTCTCGGCAAGGGCACGGGAACGATGGTTTTCCGGATCGATGATGCTGATCGGTGCTTTGATGCCAAAATCAACTCCTGCCTGCTTGGCTTTTTTTGCGGCTTCGTACGCGATTCCACGCCCTTCGTAACCTTCGAAAACTCCCCAGGCCAATTCCTCCTCGGGATGTTCGATGTGTTTCAGAAAGCCCGTGTATCCGCACATGATTCCTGTTTCTCGATCTTCGATATGCCAAAATCCGTAACCTCGGATCTGCCAGTGTCCTGCTGTTCTCAGCAAAGTCCTCCAAACATCTCCGCGTTTGATAGGACCTCCCAGAAATTTCATACGAACTGGATCCGCAAAAAAAACTTCCATCGGCTCAAGATCTTCAAACTTTGGAGCACGGAGAATAAGACGCTCGGTTTCCAGAGTAGGGATTTCAATCATCAGTTCATTCCTTAAATTTTCAAAAATAAAGAGTGGGATTCAGGTTTCATTTTTAATTCAGCGGAGTTTAACCGGATTGGTGTTCAACACAAACCGATTCAACTGAAAAGATGAGGGTAATTATCAGAAATGAAAGTGCTCTACCCTGATCGGATCAGAGCATGGAGAGTAAAACTCCGGCGGCTACGGCAGAACCGATTACCCCGGACACATTCGGTCCCATCGCATGCATCACCAGATGGTTTTGGGGATTGGCCTGTAATCCGACATGGTTGACCACCCGGGCGGCCATGGGCACCGCAGATACGCCTGCCGCACCAATCAAGGGATTGATTGGCATTGATGAGAGCCGGTTCATTAATTTTGCCAGCAAAACCCCCGATGCGGTCCCGATGGCAAAAGCGATCACTCCAAGAATCAGGATCCCTACTGTTTCAAGATTCAAAAACTGGGTCGCCAGCAATTTACTCCCAACCCCAAGACCGAGAAAAATCGTTACCGCATTGATGAGCGCATTCTGCATGGTATCTGAAAGTCGGTCCACCACCCCGCATTCACGCGCAAGATTTCCCAACATGAACATACCGATCAAGGGTGCTGCGGATGGGAGCAACAAGCCACATAGAACCAGAACTAGCAAAGGGAACATGATCTTCTCCCGGCGTGACACATAACGTAACTGCCGCATTTCCATTTTCCGTTCCTTTTCCGTTGTCAGCAGTTTCATGATCGGAGGTTGAATCAGGGGAACCAAAGCCATGTATGAATACGCGGCAATCGCTATCGAACCCAACAACCTTGGAGACAGTTGACTGGAAAGGAAAATCGCCGTTGGACCATCAGCACCGCCGATGATACCGATTGAAGCAGCATCCCTGAGACTGAAATCGATACCGGGAACCCAATTCAGTGCTAATGCGCCAAGCAATGTTGCAAAGATCCCGAATTGAGCGGCTCCTCCCAACAATGCAGTTCTTGGATTAGCCAACATCGGCCCAAAATCCGTCATGGCTCCAATGCCCATAAAGATCAGCAGCGGAAAAATCCCGGTGGTGATACCCATTTCGTAGACATAATAAAGTAATCCGCCCGGTTCACTCAAACCTGCCCCTGGAATGTTGGTGAGTATCGTACCGAATCCAATCGGAACCAGAAGCAGGGGTTCAAATTTCTTCTGGATACCCAAATAAAGCAGAATGAATCCGATCAGCATCATCAAAACCCGGCCGATCCCTTCCGACCAGTCCATCTCCTGCCCACGGATTATTCGTGCCAATCCTGTGGAATCCTGCATTTGTTCAAACATTACCCCAAGACTGGGATCCTGAAATTCTGATTTCTCTTGAGAGTTTGTTTCAATGATCAAGGGTTGAACCTGAAGCACCCCCAGAATTTCACCATCCTTGAAGCTTCGATAGGGCTCCATTTTCCACTCGGTGATCCTCCCTGAAACTCCTGCACGCAGGGTGAGTTTGCTGCCATCCGCACGTTTCATCACGGCCAGGATGTCTCCTGAAAGCACAGAATCTCCAAGTTTCACCCGTACTTCAGAAACCTGCAGAGGTCCCCGAGCGGTGATGGTGACACGGTCGGGAACCGCCTGAGAATAGACTAAAAATGGAAAGGCGGTGAAAAGAATCAGGAAACAAAAAAAGCGTTTAAGAAAAAATTCTGAGATCAACATTTTTCCCTTATTCCGCATTTTTATATGTTTCCCTGAAGGTTTCCTGAAAAAATTTATCAATTCAACTGTTCAGGGTTAGCAGTGGAGCCCCAGCCTGAACCGTATCTCCTGCTGAAACATGGATCTCCGCCACGGTCCCCGCAACAGGAGCCTTGACTTCAGACTCCATCTTCATCGCCTCCATCACCAGCAGTGTCTGGTTTGCATTCACGGTTTCTCCTGTTTGAACTTCCAAGCGCAGGATGTTTCCTGGAGTCGGTGCTTCCACAACCTGACCTGATGCTGAGGGGGCCTGTTGGGGTGCCGGAATCGACGCAGAAGAACTGACCGTCGGACTCCCACCGCTTTCTGCAACCTGGACCTGGTAGGCTTTACCTTCAACCGTAATGGTGTATTCACGGGGTCCTAAAGCAGGTGCTGCGGTTGAAACAGACTTAGGAGCCGCTGTCTTTTCTGTCTTGGCAGTCTCAGCACTCTTCCGCCGGATATTTTCCTTGGCCTTGCCCAGCAGAAAATCAATCCCCTTGCTTTCACAACTTGAAGCAATGAACACGTTTTCATCATTAACGGGCAAACCATTTTCCTGGAGGGTTTTCTCTGCCCCAGGTCGGCCATCCTCGAGGATATCCAGAGGATCTTCCTTGAACACCGGTTTGTCGAGCTGCTCGGAGGCAAGCTTAACGATTTCCGGATCTGGTTCCACAGGTGTTCTGCCGAAATAACCAAGGACCATATTCCCGTATTGTGGATTGATCTTCTCCCAGCGTCCCTGGGTTGCATTAAGATAGGCCTGTTGGAAATAAAATTGTGAAACCGGGGTAACTGAGGTACCGAATCCTCCAACACGGATCACTTCCTCCATTTCCTTGATCACCTTGGGATAAAGATGCAGGGTTCCGGTATCGCGCATCATCATCGTATTGGCGGTTAAGGCACCTCCCGGCATCGGAGAAAAGGGAATCAACGGAGATACCATTCTTGACTCTGGCGGGATGAAGTAGTCGCTCATTGCTTCCTCAAATACCTCCTCAACTTTAACATACTTGAGGGGATCGATATCCAGGGTGAAGTCGGTTCCTTTCATTGCATGCCACATTGTAAGAATATCCGGCTGTGCCGTCCCTCCACTGACTGGACTCATCGCCAAATCAATTCGGCTGATCCCCGCATCAATGGCTGCCAGGTACTGGCTGATGCCGATCCCTGCAGTATCATGGGTATGAAGATGAAGAATCATGTCCTCAGGAACGGTTTTTCTCGCAGCTTTGATGGTCTCGTATATTTTACGAGGGTGAACCGTTCCACTGGAATCCTTGAAACAAACCGAATGAAAGGGAATATCCGAATCAAGAATATTCCTGAGCATTTTTGAATAATCATCAGGACTGTGTGCCCCCTCACAGCCTGGAGGCAGATCCATCATCGTGATGACAATCTGGTGATGAAGTCCTGCTGCGGCAATCCTTTCGCCGGAATAACTCAGATTACGGAGATCGTTAAGCGCGTCAAAATTGCGGATGGTAGTGATACCATGCTTCTTGAACATCTTCGCATGCAGGTCAATCATGTCCCTTGGCTGTTGATTAAGCGCTACCACATTGATGCCGCGTGCCAGAGTCTGTAAATTTGCATCAGGTCCTACCGTCTTGCGGAAGGAATCCATCATGTCGAAGGCTGATTCGTTACAGTAGAAAAAAAGACTCTGGAAACGAGCTCCCCCGCCGGCCTCAAAATAAGTCGTTCCGGCGTCCACTGCTGCTTCCAAAGCAGGCAGAAAATCACGGGTTGAGACCCTTGCTCCAAATACGGACTGAAATCCGTCTCGGAATGAGGTGTCCATGAATTCGATGCGTTTCTTTGCCATGGCGATTTTTTATATCAAGTGATGAAAAGCTTTTGACGCTCAGCCTCGTATGCGGATACTGCTGCTGCCAAAACCGCTGCAGGAACCACTGGTTCTTGGAAAGCGTTCTGTTTCTGGGTCTTCCTTTCCTGCTGAATCCTCTGGGCTTCCATTTTGGTGTGTGAACGGTTGAGGAACTCGATGAGCATGATGAACAGCATCATGAGCAGTAAAAAGAGCAGGACCATCAGCATCCCGACGACCATTAGTTTGAGACCGGCACTGAACATCTGAGTGTTTAAGAATCCGAATAGATGAAAAACGATTAAACCATGATATAATTCATGATTCATTTATAGGATAAGGTATTTTACGTAAGCTTCCATCTACTTTTTTAACCAGCTTTTCCTTAGTAGAAATTTTACAACTGGCATCCTAAAAACTGAAACTATGAGACTCAGTACAGAACAGTTGGATTCATTCGAAAAACAGGGTTTTCTTGTCCTCGAGAATTTTGTCTCTGCCCGGCAGTGTGAAAACCTTCGTCAGTGCGCCAAGGAACTGGTGAGGGATTTTGAGGTTCCTGGGCAAACAAGTATTTTCACCACCAACGAGCAAACCCGTCACTCAGACGCTTATTTCCTCGAGTCCGGAGATAAAATCCGTTTTTTCTTCGAAGAAGAAGCCTTCGACCCAAAAGGGATGCTTGTTCAGGAAAAAGAACTCTGCATCAACAAAATCGGACATGCGATGCATGACCTGAATCCAGATTTCAACAGCTTTTCCCGTAATCCTGAACTTGCTGAAGTGGTTAGGGATCTTGGAATGCAAAACCCGCTTCTGCTGCAGTCGATGTACATCTTCAAACAGCCCAGGATTGGAGGCGAAGTCCATTTTCACCAAGATGGCACGTTCCTCTTCACAGAACCCCTCTCAGTGAAGGGTTTCTGGTTTGCGTTGGAAGACGCGGACCGAGAAAATGGATGTCTCTGGGCGATTCCAGGAGGACACCAGAATCCTCTGAAATCAAGATTTTTTAGAAATGAAGAAGGTGACGGAACCGAAATGGAAATCTGGGATGACACACCCTGGGACCGGAACCAGGCGATCCCATTAGAAGTTCCCCAGGGAACCATGGTCATCCTCCATGGAAAACTCCCGCATATGAGCGAAGCCAACCGATCTAACCGAACACGTCATGCTTACACCCTGCATCTGATCGAAGCAGACGCAGATTATCCTGATTGGAACTGGTTACAACGGAATTCCAAGCTTCCCCTACGTGGATTCGTCTAAGTTCTAACTAAATCAGCCCAGGAATCCGGTTCCTCCAGCAATCGGAAGAGTCCCTCGGATGCCGCAGTCAGCAACTTTGCTCCTTTTTCTGCTGAGGCCGCGGAAGGAAAACCAATCACCCCATTCGGGCTCATGCTCCTGAAAGAATTCCAGCGATAGGCTCCAGGCCCCATCATCTTCAATTCCGCAGGTCCATCTGCCTGCTGCAGCGCATCCTGGTCGACCAGATCCGGTTTGAGATGCAGCAACATCGATGTTTCCGCTTCTCCGGCGTGGCGGACATTGCTTTGCTTTTCCAGAATCTCAGCAAATGACTTTGCCACATCAGGCAGGGTCCAATAGGTACAGACCAGAATCCTCAAATCCAGTTCCTGCTTGAGTTCGGCAGCAATCACGTGAAGAGCATGAATATTGCCTCCATGGCCGTTGACGACACAGATCCTGCGGAAGCCATGACGTTGAATGGATCTGCAAAGGCAACGGATCAGGGCATGATAAGTAGAATGATCCAGGGTGAACGTCCCTCCGAGGTCCATATGATGTTCCGCTAGTCCGCACCAGACCGTTGGGGCAACGACAGCTTTTTCGGGAGGATTGAATCGGGAAGCAGCACCCAGGCTGACCTCCGTTGCCAACAAGGCATCCACCTGAACGGGCAGATGAGGTCCATGCTGCTCGGTTGAACCCACGGGCAGGATGACCAGACAATCTTCTTGAGCCAAGGCTCTCAGTTGCGGCGCCCTGAGACGATTCCATTCCATTACTGACATTCTGTTTTCTCCTTAAGGATTAAGTTGATGGATCTTTGAATGCTGAACTGATTTGATGATTGGAACCAACTATAGAATGCTAATTGATCCAAGACAATTCCATCTTCTGATTCAATTTCACCATCATGAAACTTCAGGAACTGCAGCAACTTGACCGGGATGACCCCCTTCGAAATTACCGCAGTCTTTTTCATCTTCCTGAAGGAGTGATTTATCTTGACGGAAACTCCCTTGGTCCTGCTCCAAAAGAGGTATTCCAGAAAATGGAAAAAGTTCTGCACCAGGAATGGGCAGAGGATCTGATCCGAAGTTGGAACAACGCAGGTTGGTGGGAATTGACCGACCGACTTGGGAGCATGGTGGCCAAGTTGATTGGCGCAGATGATGACGAAGTCGTGGTTTGTGATACCACATCGGTGAATCTTCATAAGGTTCTTCACGCAGCCCTTTCCCTCAAATCCGGACGCAACAAAGTAATTGCCGAGGCGGATTGTTTCCCGAGCGACCTTTATGTGCTCGAAGGAGTGAAAAGCCTCCGTCCTGATCTTGAAATCCTGCTGGAAGGGAGAGACGGTTCCAGCATCCACGAAATGCTTGATGAACAGGTTGCGGCGGTTCTGATCAATCATGTGGATTACCGAAGCGGAACCATCCGTGATATGGAAAACTTGACCCGTCAAGTTCAGGAATTCGGCGGGCTCACTGTTTGGGATCTCAGTCACAGTGCAGGAATTTTCCCAGTTCAACTCAATCGTTGCCGAGTCGATTTTGCGGTGGGCTGCACCTACAAATACCTGAACGGCGGTCCCGGGGCACCTGCCTATCTCTATGCGGCGTCCAGACATCATACTGCCTGCAACCAGCCTCTCAGCGGATGGTTTGGCCATGCCAGGCCTTTTGACTTTGAACGCCACTTTGATCCTGATTCGGGCATCCGGCGTTTTGTCTGCGGAACCCAACCGATTTTATCCTTACGGGCTCTTCAGTCCGGTTTGGAGATTTACCAGGATGTCAGCCTCCAGCAGGTCCGTGAAAAAAGCATGGCCCTCACCGATCTCTTTATTAAGCTATTGAAGAATGAATGTGCTGCCTGGGAACTTGAAATCATAAGTCCGGAGGATGCTTCACAACGTGGAAGCCAGGTAGCGGTCAGTCACCCACAAGGCTATGCCGTCATGCAGGCGCTGATCTCAAGAGGAGTGATTGGGGATTTCAGGGCTCCCAATCTGATGCGTTTCGGATTTGCTCCGCTTTTCCTGAGTTACCAGGATATCCATGATGCTGTCAAACAGTTGAAACAGATTCTGGAATCAAAAGAATGGAATCAGGAAGCATTTCTCCAAAAATCCAAGGTCACGTGAATTAAAAACCTATCCATGACAAATCCGGAAGAACGTTATTATGAAGATTATCCTTTGGGGCAGGTAATGGAATTCGGCCCAGTCGATGTGAAGCAGGAGGAAATCATCGAATTTGCCCAGAAATACGATCCCCAGTATTTTCATACCGATCCCCAAAAAGCGGAGCATTCCATCTTCGGCGGACTGATTGCCAGTGGTTGGCACACCGCCTCGATGGTGATGCGCTTGATGGTCGAACATTACCTTTCTCCAAAAGCCAGTCTTGGTTCTCCGGGAATCGACGAATTACGCTGGCTGAAACCGGTGTATCCCGAAAACCAACTGCACGTCCGCACGACGGTCCTTGATTGCAAACGCTCACGCAGCAAAACGGATCGTGGTATCATCATCACTCTGATCGAGGTCTTGAACCAGGAAAAGGAACTGGTGATGAGTTTCAAGGCAACCAATTTCATGCTGATCAATCCAGATCCTCGATGACTCTCCGATTGCATCAGGTTTCAGCTACGGCTTGAAAACTGCGGGTGGTCCAAGCAATATCAGAGGTTAATGATAAATATTTTTAGTATTTATTTCAGGAACTGAATTCCCCACTGATTTGAAACTCCACGACCAGAAGGACCATGTTTGAACTCATTCTTCACCCTTTTGCCTTGGGTCTCTATGTCGGGGTGTTTTTCTGCATCTACATTTTCTTCAGTGAAATGGCCAGACGCAGGCACCTCAAATTGAAAATCAAGGAACTGGAAGGGACCAACGAAAATCTGAAAAACACCCTTCACACTCAGATGAGCATCACCGAAAAAGGGAACCGCTCCCGCGAAGAGGAAGTGGACGATTTAAAGAAACAGAATGAAAACATGCGCATCACCCTCGCCACCCTGCAGACGAAACCAGGAGCAGCAGAACTGAAGATGCTTTACACCTTTGATCGGGCCATTTCGATCATGAACCAGAGAACCCCGGGATTTTCCGGAGTCTGGGAAGGAGTGATGCTGGAAGCCCAGAAAGAAGTAGAGGAAAGCACCAGCGGAATCCGCGGACTGATTCGAAAAGTCTTCAAACCATCGGTCATGCTGAGCAATGCGCCGGTTACAGAGGAAAAGGAACTGAAGATGGTTGAAGAATCCGGAGAAAAAAACGAATAGACGAATTTTTTTTCCATGACCTCTTCCTCAGAGACGGAATCTTTTCAGATCCGGAACGCATTTCCTTCAGATGCCGATTCGATCATCGCCTTCAACCAGGCGATGGCCAGGGAAACTGAAGACCGAACTTTGGAAGACCGGATCATCCGTGCCGGAGTCCAGCGTATTTTCGACGAACCGGATCAAGGGTTTTACCTCGTTGCAGAAAGTGAAAAAAGGATCATCGGCACCCTGATGGTGACCCGGGAATGGAGTGATTGGAGAAACGGGCAATTCTGGTGGATCCAGAGTGTTTATGTTGAAAAGAGTTTTCGGAGAAAAGGGGTTTACCGAGAAATGTACCGTTTCGTCAAAAAACTGGCTTCATCCCAGCCTGACATCTGCGGATTCCGGCTCTATGTCGAAAAAGATAATCTCATCGCCCAGCAAACCTACCGCAGCCTGAACATGGAGGAAACTCCGTACCTCCTCTTTGAAGAGGAACTCCCGAAAACGGAGTAAAGCCTTTTTTACCCCAAGGCAAATCTCCATCTTCATATCCTGAATACATACAATAAAAACTCCTCCCATGAGCCCCAAAGCTCTCAAAGACGCGATCCGTCAGAAAGCAGGGGAATTGGGCTTTGAACTGGTTGGCATGGTTCCGGTCCAGCCCAGTAAAACCCACGAGATCTACAAGGCCTGGCTGGAAAAGGGCTATGCCGGGGAGATGGCTTATTTGGAAAGGCATCTGCCGCTCAAACAAGATCCCCGAAATCTGCTGCCTGAAGCCCTTTCCTTAGTGGCTCTGGCCTTCAACTACTATACTGGAGATCATCCCGAATCCGATGGTTCCAAAGGGAAAATCAGCCGTTACGCCTGGTCGGAGGATTACCACCAAATCATGCATGAACGGCTGAAACAACTCAGTGATTTCATCCTGGTAGAACTCGGACTTGGAACAAAGAGTCGAGGATTGGTGGATAGCGGGCCCATCCTGGAACGGGAATATGCCTGGAGAGCAGGCTTAGGATGGTTCGGGAAGCATTCCAACCTGATTCACTGGAAAAAGGGATCATGGTTTTTTTTGACCGAGTTGCTGATCGATCTCCCCCTCGAAGCGGATCAACCCTTCACCCGTGTCGATTGCGGTACTTGTACCCGATGCATTGAGGCCTGCCCAACTGAGGCGATCGTGGCCGACCGTGAAGTCGATTCACGGCTCTGCATCTCCTACCTCACCATAGAACTCAAGGGATCCATTCCCAGAAATCTCCGCCCCAAAATGGGAAACTGGATTTTCGGCTGCGATATTTGCCAGGAGGTCTGCCCCTGGAACGGTAAAGCACCTCTCAGTATGGAGAAAGGATTTGCCGCAGAGGACTCGGCAAGGACTCCGGATCTGGGAAAGTTGATGGAATTGAATCAGTCAGAATTCCGGAAACGCTTTAAGAACAGCCCCGTGCTCCGCACCAAAAGGAGAGGTCTTTTGCGGAACGTAGCAATCGCACTCGGCAATTGGGGAAATCCACAGGCAATTCCAGCATTGGAACAGGGGCTCCTTGACCAGGAACCCTTGATACGCTCCCACTCCGCCTGGGGCCTGGGACAGGTTGCAACAAACAAAGCCTATGACATCCTGGAAAATGCGCTGACTTCCGAAGAAGATCCTCAGGTCCTTGAAGAAATCCGGGAGGCCTTGTCTGCCTTCAAAGAAAAAACGGATCCAATCTTATAAGAAACTTCAGCGATAGTGCCGCAGCGAAAGGCTGAAGAGATCGCTTGCATCACCAAACTCACTCTTCCCTCGTTTGCGCCTGCCGATGGAATAGCTTCCAGCAAAGTTGATCCACCAGTCTTCCGCCAGGTTCCAATCCAGTTCCGGAAGTTTCAACGAGGACCCATCATTTCCATTGTGCATCGAGGAAAAGCTGAATGACTTAAATGAGTGTGCATTATCAGAAAAAACACCAAGACATCCCTGCAGATGAGTCTTTGTTTTTTAATATTAACCATTGAAATTCTGTGGTGATTTGGCGGGAAGGGTTTATCCTTGTTACAAGAAAAACCACTCATGCCTATGTCTTACGGAAAAGCCGATCCTCCCTCGAGTTCTGCGAAGCCTCATTTAGCCATCCGCAATCCTTCGGAATGGATCATCCGCTTTGCTCCGCTGGTCCGTGAGGGTGGACCGGTGCTTGACCTGGCTGCGGGAGGTGGGAGACACGGAAGGTATTTTCTGGAACGGGGACATCCGGTGACTCTGGTCGACCGTCAGACTGAGGCCCTGCTGGACCTGGAACCAGATCCACGAGCGACCGTCATCCAGGCCGACTTGGAAGACGGATCACCCTGGCCGCTCAATGAGAAATTCGCTGGGGTGGTGGTGGTCAACTACCTCCATCGACCGTTGACGGAGAACCTTCTGGAATCCCTGGAACCTGGAGGGTTATTGATTTATGAAACCTTTGCACGGGGAAATGAAAACTTCAGCCGGCCCCGTAATCCGGATCATCTCCTAAAATCAGGAGAACTGCTCCAGGTGGTTTTGGGAAGACTTCAAATTATCGCCTATGAACATGGAATTCGGGAGAAGTCTCCGTTACAGGGAGTGATCCAGAGAATCTGCGCGGTTAACAATCTCGATCAATCGGTGAGGGAGGACAGAGAACCCCAGGTGCTTAACCTGGAACCAAACTGAGTATTCCGGAAATTGAAAAACTGGAATTTAAAAAAAAAAGGACAGGAATCTGCTAAAAAATTTCAGACGAGGAATTCTACTTCAAGCACCTCTACCTCGATGCTTCCTTTGGGAATTGGGATGACCAGGGTGTCACCCTCCTTTTTTCCAATCAGGGCCCTGGCAATCGGTGAATTGACGGAAATCTTGTTCTGTTCCAAATCAGCCTCGTCTTCACCGACGATCTTGTAGCGTTTTTCTTCTTCAGTATCTACATCCACGAACGAAACGGTGGCTCCAAACACAATCTTGTCACCCGACAGTTTGGAGACATCAATCACGTTGGCAGAAGCAAGTTTGCCGTTGAGTTCCTGAATCCTTCCCTCGATGTATCCCTGACGTTCCTTGGCGGCATGGTATTCCGCATTTTCTGAAAGATCCCCATGGGCACGGGCCTCGGCAATGGCATTGATCACATCAGGCCGTTCAACCGTGGTCAAATGCTTCAACTCCTGCTTCAATAGATCATAACCCTCTTGGGTCATTGGGAAGGTACCATTCATAAGAAACCTGTTTTGAATTAGGAAAAGACCGCGAACCCGTTTGCAAAACGAATCATTCTAATGCAATACCAGATTTCTGCAAGTGGGGAAGAAACTAGGAATAAAGGGGAGCGAGGATCAATCGAACTGCGGATTCATCACCCGATCGTACTGCTCACGATAGATGGATATCATGACACCTGGGTCATCATCGGGCATGTTGATGATGATCAGACGTGCCAATTCCTTGTTCATATCCATCAGGTTTTGCAAGGCGTTATAATGAGAAACCCGACGGTCCCAGCATTTCTTTACCGAATTGACAGTATTGCGGGAATCCCAGGCGGCATAGTAGGCCTGATAAAGCCGGTTGTCATTGAGTTCCTCAAAATACAAAGCCAATCCTGATTTCGCTTCACCGTACTGCTGGAAAGCCCGGTTGACGACCCGGTCTGCGCAGGGAGGCCTAGACGTTTCCTGCCCTGTAAAGTTTGCTAGTTCTGCGCAACCCTGAAGCAGGAATGCGAGGCCAAGGACAAGAAAAAATGTTTTTGAAACCGACGGATAAGACATGTTGTTTTTAACTGCCGAACTGATGTTTTTTTTAAATTTGCTTCTTTATCGGCAGAATTCAGATTTGCTTTAATCCCTTTTTTAACGAAAAGTGATTTCCAGCTCTCCAATGGATTCGATACGTCCCTGAAGCAGGTCCCCGCTTTGAACCGGCCCCACCCCGGCAGGCGTGCCGGTAAAAATCAGATCTCCCGGAACAAGCTCAAACATTTGTGATAATTTCATGATCACTTCAGGAATGGCCCAAATCATTTGTGCCAGGTCTCCTTTCTGACGTGTCGACCCGTTCACATCAAGCTCGATGAAACCCTGCTGCGGATGTCCAATTGCTGATGACGGACGGATGGCGCTGCAGGGAGCCGAATGGTCAAAGGCTTTTCTTTGCTTCCGCCTGCAGGTCCCGTCGGGTCAGGTCCAGTCCCACCGCATAGCCGAAAACATGGTCCAGGGCATCATTTTGCGGAATGTTTCTTCCGCCTTTGTGAAGCGCCGCCACCAGTTCGATTTCATGATGAAGATTCTGGGTGGCACTGGGATAGTCCAGAAAACTTCCGGAAGGCACCACAGCATCTGCAGGTTTGCAGAAGAAAAAGGGTTCCTCTCGTTCCGGATCTGCGCCCATCTCGAGTGCGTGTTCCGCATAATTTCTGCCGACACAATAAATCCGATGCACCGGGAAATACTCAGAGGCTCCTGCAATTTCAACAAATGCCTGGGGTTTGGGGTTGAAAACGAAATTCATGAAAAGTCTTCAGGAAAAAAGGGTTATAGATTAAGGTCCTCAAACGTCTGGCCTTGGGCAGCCATGGTTTTGAGCAGTTCCGAGGGTTTCCAGAAAAAGGGATCTTCCACGGAAAATTCCTCGATGTCCTCGACGATTTTCCGGATGCCATACATATCAGCATATTTCATAGGACCGCCACGGTATCTTGGAAAACCATAACCATAGTGTTGAACGACATCAATATCGGAAGGACAGCGCGCCACCTTTTCTTCAAGAACCTTCGCCGCTTCATTCACCATCGCTCCGATATACCGCCGAATGATTTCCTCCGGGCTGTACTCCCTGGCCCTGATCCCTTTCGTGCTCCGTTCCCCGGCGATGATGTCCAGCACTTCAGGATCCTCAATCCCAATTCGTGATCCTTCTTCATAAAGGTAAAATCCCCGTCCGGTTTTTTGACCGAACCATCCTCTTTCACAAAGCCGATCGGCAATTTCGACATAACGTTCCCTTGGATCCCGCGTGGTAGCCTTCCGTTTCCGGTTGGCCCAGCCGATGTCTCCTCCGGCAAGATCGAACATCTGAAACGGACCGATCGGGTAACCAAAGTCCCTGACCGCCTCATCGATCCGGTAGGGGCTGGTTCCGTCTTCCATCATGTATCCCGCCACTTTCGAATAGGCGCCAAGGATGCGGTTACCGATGAAGCCTTCGGAATTTGCCGAACGAACCGGAACTTTCCCCATCCGGTTTCCTAAAGCAAATCCTGTTGCCAGGACCTCATTGGAAAGTCCGGAGGGAACTACGATTTCAAGCAGTTTCATGATGTTTGCCGGAGAGAAGAAATGCAGCCCGAGAACCTCCTCCGGCCTGGATGTGACCGATGCTATCTCATCAATATCAAGGTAGGAGGTATTGCTCGCCAAAACCGCCCCCTGACGGGCATACTGATCGAGTATGCGGAAAACCTCCTTCTTGACTTCCATTTCCTCAAAAACCGCTTCAATCACCATATCCGCGTCAGTAATCCTTTCAAAATCCGTGGAGGGGATAAATCGTTCCAGGACTTCCTTCTTATCCTCAGGCCCCATCCTGCCTTTGCTGATATGGCGGTCATAAACCTTTTCCACATTCAGACGCCCTTTTTCCAGCCCTGCTTCATCACGCTCGACCATCATCACCTCCAGGCCTGCATCCAATGCCGCCACCGCGATACCGCCTCCCATCGTTCCTCCCCCGATGACCGCGAGCCTTTCCAGTTTCCTCGGCTCGATTTCCCGGAGTTCAGGAATCTTCCTGCAACGCCGTTCGGCGAAAAAAGCATGGATCAGCCCCTTCCTCTGGGGACTTTCCAGGCATCGGGCGAAGCTTTCCCGTTCATATTTCAACCCCTCCTCAAAAGGAGTGGACAGAGCTTTTTCGACGCAGTCAATGATCTGAAAAGGTGAATAAAGCCCTTTTCCTTTTTTTTGCCATGTATTTCTGTGCTCCCCTATGGCCACATGGTTTGCCGCTTCGTCCTGCAGTCCCTCCGTCCTCTCCCGAGTTGGGATTCTCGGGTGTTTTCCTGCAGTTGTCTCCAGCATGAAATTCATGGACGCAGTGATCAGTTCACCGGATTCCTCGACCCGGTCGATCACTCCGTACGCTAAGCCTTCCCCAGCAGAAACCGGCTGACCGTTCAACATCATCTTCAGTGCCTTGTCTGCACCGATGATGCGAGGAAGTCGCTGGGTTCCTCCGGATCCGGGAAGCAGTCCCAGATGGATTTCCGGCAGACCGATTTTTGCAGAAGCTGTCGCGACACGGAAATGCGCAGAGAGTGCGAGTTCAAACCCTCCGCCTAAAGCCGTTCCGTTGATCAGGGCAAACACCGGCTTGCTGCAGCTCTCGATGGCGTTGCAAATCTGGGGAAGCTGGGGTTCCAGGGAGGGTTTTCCAAATTCCTGAATATCTGCTCCGGCAGAAAAGAACTTTCCAGACCCGGTGATCGCCAGGACCTTAATTGCAGGATCCTCCAGGGACTCCCTGACGGCTTCCATCAATCCCTGCCGCACTGCATGGGAAAGAGCATTTACCGGGGGGTTTTGAATCTGGATCAGGGCAATGGATTCTTTTTTATTCAGGACAACAACGTCATTCATGGCTGAATCTCCGATTCTAATAAAATGTGAGATGAACTCGATTGAGAAATCATTATGACTCAATATCAATCACTTGTCAGATTCCTGTCATTCCAGAAAGACTTCTCCAAGTCTTCAACGATTCATCAACGGACAGAGGCCTGGACCATTACGTACTTCAGCCATCCTTGCCGCAAAACCTTATTGCCGAGCCAGGCAGTGGCTCTGATTTTCCACCATGCCGGTTTCAACTTTTCCCGAAGCCCTAACTGCACGGATCTCCTTTTTACAAATGAGGCGAAGCCTCCCAAAACCTGCACTGTCATGTCCACGACCTCGACTTTCTCGAATTCCTTCTCTTGAGCCTCGCGGATCAGATCCTCCTCATTCCTGAATTCACGGCTGTCCACCTCTGCCAATTCAAATAATTTCCTGAGCCAGCCTCCAGGAGGTTTTTGGGAATTCAGGCAGAAAAGATGGAATCCGATCCGCCCACCCGGTTTCAATAAAATTCTGGATGCTTTGAGCAAATCCCTGAGCGAGTCAAAATGATAGGCTGCATCGACACAGAGGATGGCATCATAACCCGCTTCCCCCTTGCATTGCCCGGAAAACACCGATGAAAAAAAATCCTCAGCCCTCATCTTGATCAATCCATCCAAGTTTGAAGGAGGATCCGATTCGATAAAATCATGGCATTCCCTGCGGTATTCCAGGGCGTCACAGTGCTGAACCCCAAACGACTTGTACCAAAGCCTTAAACCCGCACCATATCCGCAGGCCAGTTCGAGCAACCGGTCGTCGGCTTTCAGTTCCAGGCAATCCCCAAGCCTGAACGCCAATTGATGACAGGCTTCCCGGTAATCCTCTGTGACTGACCAGTCTCCCAGGTTGATCCATGGTGCAGGAATCCATTTATCCTGAAGCAAAGAATAGTCAATTCCTGAGCCAACCTCAGGCCAAAGCTTATTTTTTAAAAGCATCAGGTTTTGAACCAAAAAATGTTTTTCAATAATTCCTTAAAATAATTGATTTACTCCATACCAGGATTTTCATTATCCGTTACTCAAACATTCAAAGAGGCACAAAAAAGCACTCCAAAAAAAGTATTCTGTAAAGAATATTGATTTTTTGGGATGTGGAGTTTTTCAGAATCTGGAGCAATCGGCCTGGAAAGTAAGACTTGAGTCTGAATAGCTGAAAAGCCCCTCCCTGCCAGAAAATGAATTTCCGGGATAAAACTCAATTTCTCCCATAGAAGTAGCACCAACAAGCCCTGCCCGGGCAAGGAAGAACAGGCCGTTTTCATTGATATAAAAGATTTCTCCAGGATTGAAGAAACCCAACGGCAGGAAATGGATTTCATTGCCTTTGATCTGGAATCTGAACTTATCTTCAGCCAGTTTTTTGCTGGATTGTCCGATTTGACAATAAAAAAGTGCGGAAGAGGATGCCTGCCCTGTGACGAACCAAAGCAAAAAAAGTATAAGGAAGGAGAGCTTCAACAACGATTTAGTCATAAAACCCCATGCAATTGCAATCTTTGACCGTTTTGCCATAAGCATATTTCCTCGAAGTCACTGATGGAATCTGAACCAGGAATGCGAAAACCAGGAACATGGAAAGCATCAAGGGGAATTACATCAAATCTGATTTGAAGAACCGACGCATGGTTTCCTCAACTAAAAACTCATCTCCAGGTTTTGATATGTTCAGTCCAGCATACCTTATGCTCTACATGATCCGCACACTTGACGATTCCTTTTTTCGAGTACAAACCCGATTGTTTGGATGAACATCCAAACAACATGAAGACAAACAACAAAAAAGGTAGTACTAGCCTCATTGACACCTTTTATTGAATAAATGCGTGAACTAAACAATCCTCCAGCCTGCAACTCAAAAAAAGTTGAACTTAAAAAGGCTAGAGGGTTTCAACAATTTTGTCACAGTCCGCGATGATATTGATGAATGCATCATCACTGTAACGGATATGGGTGATCATCAACTGCTTATCATTTTTCAGCACAAATTTCGTCGCCATGTCATAAGCACTGATGAACTGGTTTCCATCATACGAACCCATGTATTCGATAAAATATTTCCTGTTGCTGAATCTGGAACTCCCTGGTTCTACCTCAATCATCCCCTCCAACACTTTAAATTCAAACTGGTCCAATGCCTCCTGGCTTGAACCTTCCCGGTTTAAAATCATGTGCTGGATCTCATCACAAAAATAAACATCTCCTACATTCGCCAAACCATTAGAACCCAATGCGGTCCAGAACAAAACAATGAACAGGATTCTCATGACATTCGATTTTAACGGAAGGTATCCTTAATCAGCATACATTGCCGAACACAATTGGATTCAGCAAAAACATTCGCAGCCTGATAATTCGGACATTTTGTCTCACACTCTGCATGAGTCTGGTCTAGATAGATGTTGTAATCAAATTCCTGCTTTCCCGACGAACAGGACAACAAGGCCATTGACAGACAAACACAAATCAGGCATTTCATGCAGAGGATCATACAATGTTCGTTCCTCACATGATTTGATTCTCGAAACACTTTTTGGACTGAAATGTTAAGAATTTCCAGTTCGAAGTCGAATACTAATTAAATTCATATTTTGAGGAAGTCTCCCAACCACAATAAAGGTTGAATTTCAATATAGTCTAATAGTTCAATCCCCAATCAAATCTATGAGAATGATTCAAAAAGTATCAATGAAAAATGATTTTCCAAGAATCTTCGATTTTTTTCATTTTTCAGGTTTTCTTCTCAGGCAATTAAAACGTGCACACCATCTCCAGTTTCAAAAACAACATTTATATTCGAGTTATTTGAACGGTTCTGGAAGGAGCCAAAGGCTTGAAAACTCGAAATACATAGACTGTTGATCTTTAGAATTGTAGAAGGAATATCATTAATTGCAGGTTGCCTGATGAAAAGAATCAAACTTACATGAGGCTTATACTTACTCTAATTTATAGATCAACGTATATTTGCAAATTTTCCAACCCCATGCGGATGAATGATGAAAAGGATTCTTAACATAGCCCAGATAGGCGCGCCGGTTTTGCGTGAAAGCACAAAGCGACTAAAAAGGGAAGAGTTGCTGAGTCCTCCAATCCAGGAATTCATAGATGATCTGATTCATACCATGAGAAGTGCCAACGGGGCTGGCCTAGCAGCCAACCAGGTGCATCAGTCGCTGAGAATTTGTGCAATCGAAGTCAAGAACAATCCACGCTATCCCTATCGGCCGAACATTCCTCTGACCATCTTGGTGAATCCCGATTTATCTCCGGCAAGCGAACTGATGTTCGACAACTATGAGGGATGTCTCAGTGTCCCCAATCTGAGGGGCAAAGTGAAACGGCACTGTGAAATCCGGGTTGAGGCAATGGACCGTTTCGGCAACCCGATCGCAGAAACCGTCAGGGGAATGACGGCGGCAACCTACCAGCATGAAGTCGACCACCTTGATGGCAAATTGTTTGTGGATCATGTCGAGGATTCTAAGAGTTCACTCATCCTTTCGACGAGTCAGGATAGATATTTCGGCAAATCACCCACTCCGGGAATGATCAGGTGATGGGGACAGAGCTTTAATTGATCGTCACTGTGTGCTCCCGTGAGGACTCCCACTGCCAGTCCTACTTTGGCCTCTGCGGCAGCATTAAGGTCTGATTGCGTGTCTCCAACTGCAGCAACCCTGGAAGGATTCCGACAATCCAGACGTTTCATCGATTCTAAAATCAAATCAGGCGCGGGTCTTCCCTCGGAAACCTCATCCCCGCAGACCAGGGTATCTGCAATATCACTCCAACCAACCCTTTCAAGAATCATCAGAGCATACTTCCTTTCAAAACCGGTATTCAGCGCAATCAGCAGATTTTTTGCTTTCAGCCAACTAAAAGTCTCTTCGGCCCCGGGAATCAATCTTACTTCTTCCCTGTCAAACATCATTTCCAGTTTTTGTAAAAAATCCTTATGAATTTTCTGGATCAGGTCTTCTGTCGGGTTTCCAAGGTGTTTTTCTAGGAGGTTTCGAATGGCTTCGATTTTTGAAAGTCCTCGAATGCTGCGGATTTCTTCATCTGTTAATTCAATTCCTTCTTCAAGAAACCCCTCTTTCAAGGCAACCGGGATCAGGCCTCCAATTTGAAGCGTCGTTCCTGCCATATCAAAAACCACCATCTCCAGATCTTTGTAAGATTTCCTATCACTCATGGTCAAATCAATCGCGTGAAGTAGGTTGGAAAATTATTTATGATAGGATTTTAGATGAACGAATTGTTTGATTATACAGGAATCCAGTTTTGAACATATATGAATTAAAAGAACTCCATGAATTCCAGATCTCTTTCCATCATCACTCCCGTTCTACTTCATGTATGTGATGTGTTATGTTCTTAAAATTAGAGAAATATGCAATTTGTCTATTCCTTGTTTTAAAAGTTTAAATTAAAAAAAAGATCTCCATACATCGTGTTTTCTGAAAACAAAACAGCCTACCTTCTTTTGATCATTACCACCTTGGGTTGGGGTTGTAATGCGGTGTTCGCAAAACTGGCGGTGGGTGAAGTCTCCCCAATGCTCCTGGTCAGCATTCGTTGGCTGATCACGATGGTTCTGCTGGTTTGTTTATTTTGGAAGAAACTTCAGGAGGAAAGGGAGATCATCCTCAGCCATTGGCGTTATCTTTTTATCATTGGAACTGCGGGGTATACAGGATTCACCACCTTAATCTACCTCGGGGCACATTCCACCACCGCCGTGAATATCGGGATCATCCAGGGATCAATGCCAGCCATGATCCTGATCGGCAGTTATTTGTTCTACAAAACCCCTGTCAATGTTCCGCAAATTCTTGGGGTTCTCATCACCATCGTGGGGGTAATCATCGTCAGTACCGCAGGTGATGTAATGGTTTTAACGAATCTGATGTTCAACCATGGTGATTTACTGATGCTGATCGCAGTCGTGCTTTATGCGGCATACACCCTGGGCCTGCGGAAAAATCCAGGATTGGGTTCATTAACCTTGTTTGTCACCCTCTCGATCGCCGCTTTTGTTTCATCCATCCCGATGACGATTCTTGAAATATTCAATGATCAGGCACATTGGCCTACCCTCCGGGGATGGATCATCATTATGATGATCGTCATCTATCCTTCCTTCATCTCACAGATTTCTTTTATCAAGAGTGTTGGATTAATTGGACCCGGTAGGGCCGGAATCTTCGTCAACCTGGTTCCCATCTTTTCCTCGATCCTTGCGGTCAACTATCTCGGTGAAACTTTTGAAAGTTATCACAGCGTGGCCCTGTTACTGGTTTTTGCTGGGATTTTTTTGTTTGAAAGGTTCAAAGCTGTTTGAGGAAGTCAGTTGAAGGGGGGCTCTGATAAAGTCATTTTTCCGACCAATCTGGGAAAGCATTATTTCTTGCTCGTTTTCTGGGTGTTGAATTTGAGCAGATGCATTAGAATTTTTGGGGATAAATAATGGTTACATTGGCAAATCGGGTAACTCATCGCTCTATGTGATGGGATATGATAGAAAACTCACCCTTCAAACGATCTTCGTGAGCCGCAAAGAAAAGTAAATCCAGGTGAGTAAATTTTCTCTGCTAATACAGGATTCAATCCTCCTTTCATTCCCATTGGAATTTTCTAAACCTCCGGCAATGCTGTCATTCTGCGCGAAGCCCGAAGGCGGAGTCGCAGAATCTATTCGCATCAGCTATGGATTCTGCAACTTCGGGCATAAATGCCCTTCGTGCAGAACGACATTCTGGAATTGATGCAAACAAATTCTTAGGAGTTAGTAACTGGAGGCAATTTTCTGGATAAATGATGGCTAGATGGGCTAATCAAGTATCCAGCCGCTCTATGTGATGGGATATAACAGAAAACCTACCCTTCACCCGATCTTCGTGATCGACAAAGAAAATTAAACCAAGGTGAGTAAATTTGATCCGTTAGTACAGGATTGAATCCTCCTTTCATTCCCATTGGAAATTTCAACACCTACGACAATGCTGTCATTCTGCGCGAAGCCCGAAGGCGGAGTCGCAGAATCTATTTGCATCTGCTATGGATTCTTCAAATTTGGGAAAGATTGATAACTATGTCTAACGAAGTCTCCGTGGGGTTAAGCATCCCCAGAAGGACAGGCTTCAGGCGGCTAGTGAAGTTTCACTATTGGAATCCTGGGAAGGAACATCGTCTACTATTTTCTGATTCAAGGGATCATAACCCAGATAGCCCACTACTTTGATCGCTGAACGGACGGCGGATTCCAGAAGGGGAACTCCGGATGCGGCATAGGAACCGCAGAAAAAAACTTTTCGCAAAGGCCCTTGATGGAGAAGATCCAACTCACTTAGCAGTTTCTGGTTTTCCCTGGTAACAACTGCTCGTTCCATCGGAACGGCACTCAGAGTTTTCTCAGCTTCGGGTTCAAAAATCGGGTTCCAGGTTTGGAACACCGGAGCGTGCGTGGCAATGGTCGGCTCGATGGGATTGACCCAGACACTGAACATGGATTGGCTGAAATCCTTTTTGACCTGATAGTGCAGTGGAGACCAGTCCTTTCTGTTCTCGGGCATGAAACGTTCATCCCGGTGCACCCAGAGTGTTCCCGAATCGTAGGGGAAGGCATCGAGGATTTTCCGTTCACGATGATACTGTTCCGGAAGGAAGTTAAGATGATTGGCCTGGACCGCACAAATCACATAATCAAAGGGTCCGAACTCGTTGTTCTGTGAACGCAGAAAGGTGCCTGATGATTTTTCGGACAACTCTTCAACACGGATCCCGCTTTTCCAGGTCAAGTCCGTCCCAAGTTTTTCCGCCAAAGCTTTTGTTCCACCTTGCAATCTTCTCAACCTGGAACCGAAAACAATTTTCTGAAGCAAATCTAGAATCTGTCCTGCAGGCCATTGATCAATGGTTTTTTCATCGCAGGTACAGATGGTGGTCAGAAGTGGGTATAACAACCCTTTCCAGAAAATCGGATCGACTCGATACTGTTTTCTGAATTCCTCGAGGGTCAAATCGGAATCGAGGGATTTCGGATGCGCCCTGTAGATTTGAAGAAAACCGGAAAGCATCCGGTAGGTTTCAGGCCGAATCAGGTAACGGAGTGGAGCCCATGGGATCTCTCGAGAGCCAAACTGAAATTTAATGCTACGGAACCAGGTCCCTTGAGGAAGCCAACTGCAAGCAACCGGCGTATCCACCTCGAATGTCTTCACATCGAGGATATCACACAATTTCAACACCGTCGGCCATGCGTGAGGACTCATCACCCTCAACGGCACATCCACATGACCCGATCTTCCATCATTACCATCCAGGAACTGGGTGTGAAAGTCCATCCCACGGCTCGATTGGGCTTCGAAGATGGTGACATCTGTTCCAGCCTTCCTGCATAACCAGCCTGCTGCAAGACCAGCCATGCCGCTGCCAATCACTGCGATTTTTTTCTTCATCATTCTTGATCGGATGTCTTTATTTACTTTATCCAACAAACAAGGACCAATCATAAATTGTAACAATGTAAATGAATTTTCGCAGAAAATGTAAATTCTTTACACAAAAGTTTTACCATTTTTTTAGGGAAATGGACCATTCCATGGCTATCCAACCTCAAGAACAAAAAGGGAGTATTTTTTTTCAGGCGAATGATCTGGCATTTCATACCCATTCGATGAGACTATTGAGCGGCAAAGCAGAAACTTTTTATTTTTTAAAAAGGAGAACTCATGGCATTACAGACTAAAAACGTAATATTCACAGCAGAAAAGACGGATCTTCAAGGATATTTGGCCTGGAATGAAGATCAGGACGGGTCAAGACCGGCGGTGCTTGTTTTCCCGGAATGGTGGGGCCTGAATAACTACATCAAAAAACGCACTGAGCAGGTGGCTTCACTGGGATACCTGGCGATGGGAGTCGACATGTATGGTAACGGAAAAACAGCTGACCATCCCGAAGAAGCGGGAAGCCTCATGAACGGAGTCCTCGGGGACCTGGAACTGTTGAAATCCCGGGTGGAAGCGGCGTATCAATCCCTCAGGAATGAGGAACTTGCCGATCCCAATCGGATGGGAGCGATCGGTTACTGTTTCGGGGGAGCATTGGTTTTGAACATGGCCCGCTTCGGTATGGATCTCCAAGCAGTGGTGAGTTTTCATGGTGCGCTGGATTCGATGCAAAAACCTAATCCGGGTGAGGTGAAGGCGAAAATTCTCGTTTGCCACGGCGCCGCCGATGAGTTCATCCCTGAGGAGGCCATCGTCAATTTTAAAAAGGAAATGGAGGAAGCATCAGCAGATTATGAATTCGTTGACTACCAGGGTGCACTTCATGGTTTCACCAATCCTGCCGCAGATGAACGCGGCAAAGCTTTCAACCTGCCACTAGCCTATGACGAAAATGCAGACCGCCAGTCATGGCAGGCCATGGAATCCCATTTTAAAAAAATGTTTTAAAATACATAAGCCTAGGAACTTTGAGGGGCTCGGGCTAAAATAATCATTTTTAATTTCTACCCCTGAACAAAGACCGATGACGTTAATCGAGATTGAAAACAGCTTGGGACAGGTTTATGAGCAGATGGATGGATCTGCCGAGCATTTAGCAGAGAATGAAGCAGGAATCCGCAAGACATTGCTCAAATTGGAAGAGGTCTGCTATGTACTGAGGGACACGACACGCATCGGTTTGTGTTCTGCAAGCGAACTGGAGCAGGGTTCAGGCAGGACTTCGATGGAGGTTCTGGCTTATCTTCTCCCGCTTTTGCCGCAACAGTTGGGGGATCGGAATTTCATGAAAGATCACGGAGTCAGGCTTCCTTACATGTGCGGGGCGATGGCCAATGGAATCGCCTCGGAGAGGCTGGTCATTGCGATGGGAGAGGCCGGGTTACTCGGCAGTTTCGGAGCAGCAGGACTGGTACCTTCCCGAATTGAAGAAGCAATCCAGACCATCCAGACTTCCCTGCCGGAGAGACCCTATGCCTTCAACCTGATCCATAGTCCTGCTGAGGACGCCATCGAACGGGCTGCCGCCGAACTTTTTCTAAAGCATCAGGTCAAAACCGTGGAAGCCTCGGCCTTCCTTGATCTTACTCCGCACATCGTGCACTACCGTGTGAACGGACTGAGTCAGGGACCTGGAGAGCAGGTCATGATCGGCAACCGTGTCATTGCCAAGATTTCGAGAAGTGAAGTTGCCGAAAAATTCATGCGTCCCCCGCCCGAACGCATACTGGCAAAACTGGTTCAGGAAAACCGGATCACCGAGACACAGGCACGTCTTGCTTCCAGAGTGCCGATGGCCGATGACATAACCGTCGAGGCTGACTCTGGAGGGCATACCGATAACCGTCCGCTGGTCTCCATTCTGCCCTCGATTCTATCTCTGCGTGACCGTATACAGGAGGAACAGAACTATTCACAACCGATTCGGGTTGGGGCAGGAGGTGGAATCAGTACCCCCGCTTCGGCCCTGGCGGCATTTATGATGGGGGCCGGGTATGTCGTCACCGGTTCGGTTAACCAGGGATGTGTCGAAGCCGCAGCCTCGGAACACACCAAAAAACTCCTGGCTCAGGCTGAAATGGCGGATGTCAGTATGGCTCCGGCGGCCGACATGTTTGAAATGGGGGTCCAACTCCAGGTCCTGAAACGGGGGACCCTGTTTCCGATGCGAGCCCAGAAACTGTATGAGCTTTACCGCAATCACGAATCGATTGAAGAGATCCCCTTGTTAGAAAAGGAAAAACTGGAAAAACAGATTTTCCGGAAAAGTCTGGAAGAGGTTTGGTCCGAAACTGAGTCCTATTTCAGGTCCAGGGATCCGCATCAAATCGAACGGGCCATGAATCATCCCAAACGGCGGATGGCCCTCATCTTCCGCTGGTACCTGGGACTCTCCTCACGCTGGTCGAACCATGGCGAAGCTGGAAGGGAAACGGACTACCAAATCTGGTGCGGACCTGCCATGGGAGCCTTCAATGCCTGGGTCAAAGGTTCCTTCCTAGAAGAGCCCTCAAACCGCCGGGTTGTGGACATAGCCGAAAACCTAATGCAGGGCGCAGCATATCTTTTCCGTCTTCAACAGCTGAAAACGCAGGGCATCCATCTCCCTTCCTCCTTATTCCATTTCTCCCCGGTTCCTTCCGCCTGATCCGGGGAAGCCCCTTCCAACCCAGGAAACTTCAGTCAGCACACTTTGGTTTAATTAATATTTTAATACCCTATGAAACTTAATTGACAGAACTGGATTTTATAGAAACTTCAGTAATGTTTTCATAAACACTTCGTTTTGATTCTGATGCATGGGATTGACTTGTTTTCAAGAAACAGTTTGTACTAGATCACTCCATGAATAACCTATTGATATGATATTATTATTTATTCAGCAGGTCCCATTTAAAGATATCTCAATTTATGCGATCGAAATATTAAGAAGATGATCAGCGAGAAATCCTTAAGCTTTGAAAATTCGGGGGTCTTAAAGGGCTTGTTCTGTGTTGTCGCAGCACAGTTTTTTTTCACCACCCAGGACATGATGATCAAGTGGCTCAGCAGTGACTATGCACTGCACCAGATCATCCTCAGTCGCGCGGTGGTTGGCACACTATTTATCCTGCTTGTCTTTGTCCCGATGGAGGGAGGGATTTCCGTCCTCCGAACGCGTCGATTGGGGATGCATTTGATGCGAGGTTTTGGGATTGTGATCGCGAATCTTGCGTTCTTCACCAGCCTGATCAGCATTAAACTGGGTGAAGCCACAGCGATTTTTTTCATCGCCCCGGTCCTGATCACCGCCCTTTCGGTGGTCCTGTTGGGCGAAAAAGTCGGGCATTTCCGTTGGATTGCCGTTTCCGTCGGACTGATCGGGGTGATGATCATGATCCGACCCAGGGGTGAAATTTTCAATGCAGCCTCACTCTTACCCCTGGTTGCAGCACTGGCCTATGCATTGGTTCACATCATGACCCGCAAGATGAGTCAAACCGAACAGGCATCAGCCATGGCATTCTACATCCAGATGAATTTTGTAGTGGTCAGTTTTTTGATCGGACTCTTTTTTGGTGACGGCAAATTTGCGGACCCTGCTTCTCCAACACTGGACTTTCTTTTCCGAGCCTGGGTATTTCCATCCTTGCAGGACATGCTGATGATGTTCGCCATCGGCTTATTCAGTGGACTGGGTGCCTATTTTATCAGTCAAGCTTACCGTATCTGTGAAGCAGGAGCCGTGGCCCCCTTTGAATATTCCGCGATGCCCTTGGCTATTTTTTGGGGTATCATCATTTTTGGTGAATGGCCCGATCTGGTTTCATGGTTTGGAATCCTTTTCATTGCGGGTGCCGGATTACTGATCCTTTTCCAGGAATCTCGTCGAGGCAGGGAAATCGCCAGCGACCGGCCGATGCCACGAAACCGTTGATTCTGAAGTTCCCATTTGAAGTAATGAAAAAGAGATGAATCAGATCAACCGTTGTTCCTGGCCCGGGGAAGACCCTCTTTATCAGGCATATCACGACGAGGAATGGGGAGTTCCGATTTATGATGATCGTGCTCTATTTGAAAAACTGATCCTGGACGGATTTCAGGCAGGATTATCCTGGATCACGATCCTCCGTAAACGGGATCATTTCCTCGAAGCTTTTGATGGATTCGACCCATTCAAGATGATTGCCTATGGTCCTGAAAAAATTGAAAGCCTCATGCAGGATTCAGGTATCATCCGTAACCGACTGAAAATTGAAAGCAGCGTCACCAACGCCCAAACCTGGCTAAAAATCCAGGAAACCGAAGGCTCTTTTTCGGAATTCCTCTGGAAATTTGTCGGAGGGTCACCGA
>LUMI01000070.1_pt1 | contig 38108 bp, 35 predicted proteins | sample 729681 | NCBI WGS metagenome assembly LUMI01 (sample SAMN03860267, study PRJNA289734) | marine metagenome | biome: seawater column; feature: ocean; material: water; isolation source: Red Sea water column Station 34 - depth 10m | place: Saudi Arabia: Red Sea | collected 2011-10-15 | depth 10 m
TTAAGTGATGCTCGCATAAATTCATCAATATTGCCATCAAGAACTGCGGATGTGTTACCTGTTTCATAGTTGGTTCTTAAATCTTTAATTCTTGATTGATCTAAAACATAAGATCTAATCTGACTTCCCCAACCGATATCGGCCTTACTATCCTCCAACTTTTGCTGTTCTTCTTTTTGTTTTTGTAATTCTAACTCGTATAGCTTAGATTTTAATTGTTTTAATGCATTTTCTTTATTTTTATGTTGTGATCTTCCATTTTGACACTGAGAAACTGTTCCTGTCGGTATGTGAGTTAACCTCACAGCAGAGGCTGTTTTATTAACGTGCTGGCCTCCTGCTCCAGAAGCCCTGTAAGTATCAACTCTTATATCAGCATTGTTTATCTCTATCTCAATATCATCATTTATTTCAGGAGAAATAAAAACTGATGCAAAAGAGGTATGTCTTCTATTACCTGAATCAAATGGTGATTTTCTTACTAGCCTATGAACGCCCGTCTCAGACCTTAGCCATCCATATGCATAGTCTCCCTCTATTAAAATTGAAGATGATTTAATACCAGCGACTTCGCCAGGTGAGGATTCAGTGATGGTTGCTGAAAATCCCTTACTTTCAGCCCACTTCAAATACATCCTTAATAACATGTCAGCCCAATCCTGAGCTTCTGTCCCGCCTGATCCTGATTGAATGTCAACGAATGCATTTGATGAATCCATTTTACCGCTAAACATCTTTGTGAATTCAAGATTCTCAATAGATGGCTTTATTTCCAATATTTCATCACTTATTTGTTTAATGGTTGTCTGATCGTCTTCTTCAAGTGCCATATCTAGGAGCAACTTGTTGTCGCTAAGCTTATTAAGTGAGTCTTTATAAGTTGCTAGGGATTTTTCAAGAAAGGTCTTTCTTTTATTAAGATCGGTAGATTTCTCAATGTCTGACCAAATTTCTTTTTCAAGAAGTTGATTTTCAATTTCTAAGATTTCTTTTTCTTTACTATCAACGTCAAAGGTACCCCCTAATCTCATCAAGTTGAGACAGAAGATTAGAAATTTCAATTTTTAGTTCTGAAGCATCCATTTAGATTTCTTGATTAAAATGTTTTACTAATTTTACCCTACCATTAACATCAATTCCTCTTAAATCTCTTTTGACCCTCATCAAACCGCCTCTCTCTGAGGACTGATAAACTAAAACATCTTCCTTTTTTAGTATCTTAGACCAATATGAAAATATCGGAGGCTGAGCACTTCCTGTAACAGGGTCCTCCCTTACTCCAAGATTTTTTGTTCCAAACATTCTGAGCGCATAGTCATAATTGCTGTTTTCAGAAGTTGATGTGAGTATCAATTGATCTTTACTTAGATTGTCATGACTAAAGAAATCATTATCCCATTTCATTAAATTATCAAATGAATCTAACACTCCAATGAAATGTATTTTAGATTCATAATAATCAATACATGAAGTTCCTAAGATTTCTTTTATAACTTCATTTGGTTCTTTTTTTTTAATATTTTGATCAGGAAGTATTAATGAGACAAATTCATTATCGACATCACAATATAAAACATCATGATTTGCCTTAAAGGTTATTTTTTTTATTCCCATTTTATTAGAAAGATGAGCGGCACTTGCAACAGTGGCATGCCCACATAAATCTATTTCAGATGTTGGCGTAAAAAAACTAATCTTGAAGCATGAATCTTCTTCAAGCAAAAAAGCTGTTTCAGAAAATCCATTTTTGTAGGCAATATGTTGCTTTTCTTCTTTACTCAAGCCTACATTAAAATTAAAGACTTGGTCTTGGTCGGCTTCCAAAGAATAAGAGTATTCTTCTTTATTTAATACCTCACTTAAAGTGTGGTGTTTTTCAAAAGTTGGGATTTCTGCTAATTTTAGTGAGTCTAAGAACTTTCCTGGATGAGCTGTAGAAAGCACAACAAGGTCTGAACTAATTGGTCCTCCAAACATTTTTGAAACACATAATCCAACTGCAGTATGTGGATCAACAACATAATTAAAATCTTTATATATTTTTTTCATAATCTCAGTTGTTTCCTCATCTCCAATACTTGAACTGCAGAATAAATCATAAGTTTTTTTCCATACATCTTCACTAAGTGAAATAGGACTATTTGGAAAGTTATCAAAAAAGTTTTTACACGTTTCTGCATCCCTTTCTAAATAAAAATCATAAATCAATCTTTCAAAGTTACTTGCAACAGTTATATCCATGCTGGGTGAAAGTGTCTCATTTACTAATTCTTTTTTATAAAGATTTTTTGAAAAAAAACGATGTAAAATATCATTTTCATTAACTGCAACAGCTATTTTTTTAACTGGTAATCCTAATTTCATTGCTGAGTAACATGCAAAAACGTTACCAAAATTGCCTGTAGGAACTGAGAAACAAAGTTGTTTAGAAAAGTTATTTATCTTCATGCACAGATAAAAGTAATAACATATCTGCCCTATGATTCTTGTCCAATTTATAGAATTTACAGCTAAAAGGACCTGATCATGCTTTAAAAAAGATTTGTCTTTAAAAGCTGATTTAACAATATCCTGACAATCATCAAAAGTACCATTGATATTTAAGACGAATACATTTTCTTGATTTACTGTTGTCATTTGCTTTCTTTGAATATCAGTCATATTTCCTTCTGGGAGCAACATAAATGTTTTAATATTTTTATATTCTTTGCACGCATCAATTGCAGCAGACCCTGTATCACCTGATGTGGCGCCAAGTATTATTGCAGTCTGATTATTCTTTTCTAGAGCCTTATTAAAAAAAGCTGCGCATAACTGAAGACCAAAATCCTTAAAAGCTGCTGTAGGTCCATGGAATAACTCACCAATAAAGATATCCTCATTAACTTCTTTAATTCCAACAAGATCACTCTTTTCAAAATCATGCCAAGTGTTTTCAAGAAGAGTTATTACTTCTTCTTTTTTATAGGAAGATTCTGTAAAAAGTGGGACTATTAATTTGGCTATATCAATAAATGAGTTACATTCTTGAAGCTTTCTAATATCTGCTTTAGGCCATTCTGTTGGAATATATAAACCTCCATCATCTGCAAGTCCTTTTAAAAGAACTTCTTCAAATGTTTTAGCTTTATCTCCACCCCTTGTACTCTCAAATAACATTATTATTTTTCAATTCTTAACGTTTTAAAATTACTGGAAAGATTGTTGAGATCATTTAAAAATTCTTGCAAGTTAATAGATGTAATTTCCTCTGTCTCGAAGAAGCAAGTTATATCAGACTTATTTCCATCATTTATTAAGCCTGAGTTTCTAATAGATATATTGTGTTCTGCTAGCATGTCTAGAACATCGCTATTTATATTTTCACTTGAAGAATTTACGATTATCAAAAATGAGAATAGCTCATCTGAGATTTGTCTATATTTCAGATCTTCTTTTGATGTAGCATTATGATTACCTGACTCAGAGGCTAGACGCACAATATCTGATATTACTCCTGCTGCTGTAGCCTCTCCTCCTGCTCCAGATCCTGAAATATGAATCTTTCCTATTAAGTCAGTATCAATTACTAAACCATTCCTTACATTCTTAAGGCTTGAAAGATAATCAGATTTTTGAACAAGTGCTGGATTAGACCTGATAAGAAGTTTTCCATCCTTCATATCAGCTGATGAGACATGCTTTACTGTGAAATCTAATTTTTCAGCTATATAAATATCTTGTTTAGTAATATTTGAGATTCCTTCTATTAAGAATTCATTTGGCGGTAATGGCGATCCAAAAACTATATTTGATAAGATTGATATTTTATGGGCAGCATCAATTCCCTCTATATCAAATGTTGGATCTGCCTCAGCATAACCATTTTCTTGAGCGAAAGATAAACTATCTTCAAAACTCATTCCATCTTCCATTTGAGAAATAATAAAGTTAGATGTTCCATTAAGCATGCCTTTGATAGACAGAAATTTATTTCCAGCAAGGTCATTTTTAAGCAAATTAATTGTTGGAGTTCCAGCACAGACTGAAGCTTCAAAAAGAAAATCAACACCATTGTTAGATGCCTCTCTAAAAAGAATATCCCCATACTCATAAATAACTGCCTTATTTGCTGTAACAACTGGAATTTTTTTCTCAAAGGAAGAAGAAATCAGTGTTTTTGCGTCATCTGTTCCACCAATCAACTCAACTAAAACATCTATATCTTCGTCTAAAACATCAAAAATATTTCTTAAAACCTTTGTTTTACCTGCACTGTATTTAGGGTTATCTCTTCGAGCTCCTATAGCAACAATCTCAAGATCAACTTGATGAGTTCTCTTTATTTGGTTTTTATTTTCGAGAATAGATCTATGCAATGCTGTAGCTACTGTACCCCACCCACAGATGCCTATTTTTATCTTCTTCATTATTTAATGATACCAATTAGCTCATTTGCTGGAATATATCCTGGTAGCAATAATCCAGTTTGAGTAATAATTGCAGGTGTTCCTGTAACACCAATGCGTCTTCCAATCTCAAAATGAGTTTCTACAGGGTTTTCACAACTATTCAATTCGATGTCGATATCATTTTTAAGATTCGTTATTGATTCTTTTTTTTCATTAGAACACCATGCTGCAACCATCTTCTCATAGGAGCTTGAGTCGATCCCCGTCCTAGGAAAAGCTAAATAATTAATTGAAACTCCATTTTTTAAATACTCATCAATTTCTGAATGAAATTTTCTGCAATAAGTGCATTCAACATCTGTAAAAACTGTTAAAACAGACTTTTCATTATTTGATTTAAATTTAATAAAACTATCTTGATCTAGGTCAGCAAGTATCTTTAGCCTAAGCCTTCCTTTATCTTTTTCAGTTTCACTTTCTGGTCTGTCGCCTTTGAGAGAGAATATATCTCCAAGAATAATATATTCAGTATTTGGAAGGACATAGATAGGTTGTATATCTCCAATATCAACTATGAAAATGTCTCTCTCTTGAGAGTAAGTTATTTCTTTTACTGAAACGCCCTCAGGTAGGATTTTATTAATCTTTTCTTTTACCAAAATAAGATCTTGAGATAATAATGATGAACAGAAAAATAAACAAATTAAAACCTTTTTCATAGTTTATCCTCGTGGATGATGCTTCTTAACAAGCTCACTTAAGCGCTGTTTTGCAATATGAGTATATATTTGTGTTGTTGACAAGTCACTATGGCCCAATAAAACTTGAACTGAACGCAGATCTGCTCCCCTATTTAAGAGGTGAGTTGCAAAAGCATGTCTCAATGTATGGGGAGAGATATCCCTTTTAAGACCTATTTCTAAACAATACTCTTTTAATCTATGCCAAAAAGCATGTCTTGAAATTTTTGACCCTCTGTTATTCAGAAAAATATATTTAATTGAAGCTATATCTTTATTTTTCTTTCTCTCATCAATGTATGCGCTTATGCATTGAGCAGCATCCTCACCAAAGGGTACTAACCTCTCTTTTGAACCTTTTCCAAAAACTTTTATTATATTTCTTTCTAAATCAAGATCTGAAAACTTTATATTAACCAATTCAGATATTCTGACTCCAGAAGCGTAGAGTAACTCAAGCATAGCCTTATCCCTTAAACCAATTAAAGAATCTGGCTTTGGTGCATCCAGCAGTTTAACTACATCATCCTCCGAAATAGATTTAGGAAGACTTATTGGCTTTTTTGGCATAATTTGATCAGCAAAAGGATTTACATCAATAAGCTTTTTTTTCAAAAGAAAATTAAAGAAAGTTTTAAGAGATGAAATCTTTCTGTTAACTGAAGTGCTCTTAAGGTTTTGGCTGAATAGATAAGATATATACTGACTCGTATCAATTTTTTTTATTTCTGTAATGCGTTTTTTATTTTTAGAGATATTCCATTGATACAGCTGATAGATATCGCTCTCATAAGATTGGATTGTATTTTTTGAAAGGCCTTTTTCAATAATTAAAGAGTTGAGAAAGGCAACAATATGTTGGTCCTTTCTGAAGACACTTTTCATTCTTAATCTAGACGTTCTTTAATTCTTGCAGATTTACCTGATCTTTCTCTAAGATAGAAAAGTTTTGCTTTCCTAACATCACCTTTTCTTTTAACCGAAATTGAGTCTATGAGCGGACTATGAAGTTGGAATGTTCTTTCAACACCGATGCCACTAGATATTTTTCTTACAATAAATGATGAGTTCAGTCCTGAATTTCTTACTGACATTACAACACCTTCAAAAGCCTGTAATCTTGTTCGTTGACCATCTTTAACTTTTACTGATACTGAAACGGTGTCACCTGGTCTAAATGATGGCAAGTCTTCTTTAAGTTGTGATTTTTCAAAATCACTTACAATTGAAGCAGGTGATTTCTCAACATCAGATATGACTGGTGCAGCTTCTTCTACAGGAGCATCTTCTTCTGGTGCAGCTTCCTCTGCAGGTGCCTCTTCTGGTGCAGCTTCCTCAGCAGGAGCTTCTTCCTCAGCAGGAGCTTCTTCTGGTGCAGCTTCCTCAGCTGGTGCTTCTTCCTCAGCCTCTTCTGCTTGTTTTTTGATTTCTTCTTGCTTAGCAGCTAATGCAGCTGCTTTCTTTGCATCAGCTTTATCTTTCTTTGCAGCTTTTCTTGCATCAAGCTCTTCAGGTGATAATTTAGAATCTTTAATTAATCTTTTGACTCTATCACTAATCTGAGCACCTTTTGATACCCATTCATCCACTTTTTCAATGTCTATACGTAATGTTTCTTCTTGGCCTTGAGCTGAAGGATTGTAAAATCCAAGTCTTTCAATAAAAGCGCCATCTCTTGCATTTCTTGAATCTGCAACTGTAATAAAGTAGTAAGGGTTTTTTTTCGCCCCACTCCTAGAAAGTCTAATAACTACCATAATTCCTATAAGTTAAATTTTGTTGGAGTATTTTAGGTTAACCTTGATGATTTTGGTAGTAAAAAAGTATAATTTCTTTAAATGATAGAACCTTTCCCGCTTGCCCTACTTTTGAGTGTTTTAGTCTTTGTAGGCTTAAGATTCATTATAAGATTAAAATCTTCGACATTAATTTCTGCAACATTATCAATATTAGCCTTCTCTTTTTTGTTACCCGATGTTGCGGGTTCAAATAATGTCTATTATTGGGGCCTAATTCCTAATGAAAATTTCAATCAACTTGATGCTCTTAGATTGCATATATTTTTTTCAAGCTTAGCGATCTTGGTTTTAACAATGTCATTTTTAGAAATAATTTTGTTAACTAGAAAAATAAGACTTACTAAATCTCTAAATACTTCTACAAGTGATCATATTCCCATTGAAACAAGATATAAAACAGTGTTTTGGCTCATTGGTCTTACCTTAGTCTTGCTTTCAATAGGTTTAGCATCTGGATTCATGCTAGATCTTAATAATGTTGATTATTTGATTGTAAAGATTGTTTTCACGGTCATGGCATGGATTACTTACATGACTACCTTCATAAGAATGCGTTACTTCAATCTACAAACAAAATTCATTGTTCGCTATAGTTTTTTATCAATAATCTTTATAATGATCGCCTTTTTTGTGAATATTTAGTTTTAGATGTCTGAAGAACCCTCCTTACTAGTCTTAATCTTATCCATAGTATTTTTACTATTATTGTCAGCATTCTTCTCGGGCTCAGAAACTGGAATGATGGCATCAAATAAGATTAAGCTAAGAAATAAAGCGAAATCTGGTCAAAAAAACTCTAAAAGAGCCCTAGAGCTTTTGGCGAAACCTGATAACTTGTTATCAGTAATTCTCGTAGGTAATAATTTTGCAAATATTCTTGCCTCTGCATTGGTTACAATCCTAATGATAAACTTTTTTGAGAGTAGAGTTCTTCTTGGATCAATTGTTCTCACCATAATTATCTTAATCTTTTCAGAAATAACACCTAAAACAACTGCTTCCGCATATCCAGAAAGCTTCGCCTCAAAATCATCCTGGGTGCTATCAAGACTTAGCGTTGTTTTTAGACCAATTGTTTTTTTTACAAATCAAGTAAGTTCAAGATTATTAAAACTATTAAATGTTGATATAAAAAAATCGACAGAATCTGATAACTTAAATACTGATGAACTGAAAACGCTTTTAGATGATTCAAATAGTTTAATTCCAAATGATTACAGAAAAATGCTTAGCGCAGTTCTCGGGATGGATAATCTCATTGTTGAGGATATTATGATACCCCTTGCAGAAATTGAGGGAATTAATATTAAAGATGATCTAAAAAAAATAAAAAGTAGCATAAAAAATTCACCTTATTCAACACTTCCTGTTTATGATCAAAACATTTCAGATTGCATTGGTATGCTTCATTTGAAAGACTCATCAGACTTTTTGACCGCTTTTGAGTCTAATAAGTCACTTGATTCTTCGTTATCTGAACCATATTTTGCATCTTTAACAACAAACCTTACCAAGCAACTTCATGCATTTCAGGACACTGATAATAATATCGCTTTAGTTGTAGATGAGTATGGGGAAATAGAAGGATTAATTAGTGTAGAAGATATCTTCATAGAAATAGTTGGAAAATTTGGAAGTGATATTATTGAGCAAGAGAAAGAATTTTCTCTTCAGCCTGATGGTTCAGTAGTTACTGATGGTAACTCTAAAATAAGAGATTTAAATGGTTTTATGAATTGGTCTATTAACGATGAAAACGCAAAAACTATCAATGGTTTAATTTTAAAAACAATAGACGAGATTCCTATTGCGAATTTATGTTTTACAAATGAATCTTATAGGTTTGAGATTCTTAAGATAAAAAATAATTCAATTACTTCTGTAAAAATCCAAAAAATTTAAACTTAGAGTAAATCTGTAATTAATTTCAATACAACTGCAAGTACAAATGATGATGTAATGACACCTCTCACCGAGGCAATCATAGGTAACATTTTTCCCCAAATTGCATTAGCTTCAATTGCAAGAATAATGCCTAAGCCTATATAGAGACTGAGGCTGCTCCATTCAGGATGAACCAATATATTTGATGGTACTTGTCCATGAGCTGAATAAACCATATACATAAGCATTGGAACACTAAATAATGTATTGGTTCTTGATGCCAGGGCTGCTTTTGCACCAGCAACAGCTGCATCACCCTCTTTCATTCCTAAAACTATTTTCTGATTTCTCCAAATTATGCCCCAAACGTTTAACATCATAAGTGTTCCCATAACTAAACCTAATATGATCTCAGTTCCAATTCTTGCTGTTATCTGATGAATGAGAATTACTCCAGTTAGAAACGTAAATAATGCTGCCCATCTAAACCACCAGAGGGCATTTGGTGCTAACTTTTCGAAAACGTCAGCTTTTGCATCTGGAGTAGCTACTTTTACATATTCCCCTTGTACAAAATTAAAATAATAAAGAAGTCCTATCCAAGCTATTCCAAACAAAATATGAAAAGCTCTAAAAAAAGATTGATCTGCCAATATATCCATAATACTCCCTATATGAAATGTTTATTAAATATAATATTAAAATTATTTGAAGTAAAGAGGGCAAAAAAAAGCGGGGATTAACCCCGCTTATAAGATGTAGAAATTAATTTCTTATTACATCATTCCTGGCATGCCACCCATTCCGCCCATGTCTGGCATCGCAGGTGCAGCTCCTTCATCTTTAGGAATGTCAGTAACCATAGCCTCAGTAGTGATCATCATTCCAGCTACAGAACCAGCAGCTTGAAGCGCGGTTCTGGTAACTTTTGCAGGATCGAGAATACCCATTTCAATCATATCGCCATATTCACCAGTAGCTGCATTAAAGCCATGAGAACCCTTACCGTCTCTGACTGCTGCAACTACAACTGATGACTCCTCACCAGCATTAGATGCAATTTGTCTTAATGGAGCTTCTAAAGCTCTCTTTGCTATGCTGATACCAACATTTTGGTCTTCATTATCGCCTGCAAGCTTTTCAAGAGATTCAAGTGCTCTGATTAGAGCAGTCCCACCACCGGGAACAACGCCCTCTTCAACGGCTGCCCTAGTGGAGTGTAATGCATCTTCTACACGAGCTTTTTTTTCTTTCATTTCTACTTCAGATCCAGCTCCAACCTTGATTACGGCAACACCGCCTGCAAGTTTTGCTACTCTCTCTTGTAACTTCTCTCTATCATAGTCTGAAGAAGTATCTTCGATTTGAACTCTGATTTGGTTAACCCTTGCCTCTATAGCTGCCTGATCACCAGAACCATCAATAATTGTTGTATAACAGTTCCTCCTGTGAGGATTGCTATATCTTCAAGCATAGCTTTTCTTCTATCTCCAAAACCTGGAGCTTTACATGCAGCAGCCTTAACAATACCTCTCAGATTGTTAACTACAAGCGTTGCAAGTGCCTCACCTTCAATATCTTCTGCAATTATTAGTAATGGCTTACCAGCTTTGGCAACAGATTCTAGTAGTGGAAGCATATCTCTTATATTTGAGATTTTCTTGTCATGAAGAAGGATAAGAGGATCATCAAGTTCAGTAGTCATGTTATCTTGATTAGTAACGAAATATGGAGATAGATAGCCTCTATCAAACTGCATACCCTCAACAACATCAAGTTCATTATCAATACCGCTTCCTTCTTCGACTGTAATGACACCTTCTTTGCCGACCTTACCCATTGCTTCTGCAATAATTTCTCCTACAGCAGTATCACCATTAGCAGATATTGTGCCAACTTGCGCAATTGCAGTGTCATCCGCGCATGGAACGCTTAATGACTTCACAAACTCAACTGCTGTTGTGACTGCCTTATCAATACCCCTTTTAAGGTCCATTGGATTCATTCCTGCGGCAACTGATTTGTTACCTTCATTCACAATCGACTGAGCAAGAACAGTAGCAGTTGTAGTTCCATCACCCGCCTCATCAGAGGTTTGCGAAGCAACTTCTTTAAGCATCTGTGCGCCCATATTCTCAAACTTGTTTTCAAGCTCAATCTCTTTCGCAACTGAAACACCATCTTTAGTAACAGTTGGAGCTCCGAATGACTTATCTAAAACAACATTTCTTCCTTTAGGCCCAAGTGTAACCTTAACTGCGTTTGCGAGTGTGTTTACCCCATCCAGCATTTGAGATCTTGCTGAATCACCAAATTTCACATCTTTTGCTGACATATTATTTCTCCCTCTAGATAAATTAACTTACGACGCCAAAAATATCTGACTCACTAAGAATTAGATACTCATCGCCATCTATTTTGATTTCATTTCCGCCATATTGACCAAAAATTACTGTGTCACCAACTGCAACACCAACCGGTGAAACATCGCCATTTTCAGTCTTTTTGCCAGGGCCTACAGCAACAACCTCACCCTGAGATGGTTTTTCTGTAGCGCTACCAGGTAAAACTATACCTCCAGCAGATTTTTCTTCTTCTTCAGTTCTTTTAACAAGAACTTTATCGTGTAAAGGTGTAAATTTCATTATTAATTCCCTCTTAAAAAAATGCAATTATATTCCTATTGTGCTAAATATGGTTAAAAAGTTTTAATTCAATAGGATTTTTTAAGTTTTTTGGAGTGTTTTATGAATTGCTCCTGCAAGAATAATTCCAAGAAAATTTGCTAATAAGTCTGCCCATTCAAAATATCTGTAGGGGTGAAAATAGTGAACAATTTCAATAGTTAACCCAAAAGAAAATATTATTACCATTAGGATTTGATTATTAATTTTAAAATTACAAAACATTCCAAGTATTGCAAGATAAAAGAAAATAACTCCATGCGAAATCTTATCTCCAATGAAAGATAGAGCACTAAAAAATTTAAGTTCTGAAGCAGGAATTAAGCTTAAATAAAATATTAAAATTATTGATAAAAAGAAAGTGCCTCTGATTACTAGAATCATCTCTGAATTAAACTTTTATTTAAAGATATTAGGATAATTGCGGGTATTGCCAACATTGAAGTGAAAATAAAAAATAGCATCCAGCCATAATCCGCACCTGAGATAGATTGGAAATAATCAGCAAGTATTCCTGAAAAGCCACTAAATATCTTACCTGGTAGCATCATGAAAGAAGTTAATAGTGCATATTGAGTTGCTGTAAACTGCTTTGAAACCAAGCTTGTTAAGAATGCTATATTGACAGTACCAACAATGCCTGCTGAAAAGCTATCAGTGAATACAATTATTGAAAGAAGATTTAAATTTGGTTCTGAAATAGCGACAATTGAAAAAAGGACATTTGATATCATCACTGCAAATGCTCCAAAAAGCAGGGATCTATAAAGACCAGCTTTCTTAATAAGTATTCCTCCTAAAAAGAGACCAAAAATTGATGCTATTAAAGCTACAATTTTTACAATAGATCCAATTTCAGTCAATGAGAAGCCCATATCTATGTAAAATGGGTTGGCCATTGGTCCCATGACGATATCGGTAAGCCTATATGTTGCAACAATTAGCAGCAAAATAGATGCAGCGAATAGATTAAATCTTTTTATGAAATCCTTAATTGGTTCATAAAAATTTTCTAAAAAAGTAAGCTCTCTTTTTTCATTATTTTTTCCCTCAGGAGTAATTAATAAAGCAATTAGCCCTATAAGCATTAAAGCAGCCATCAAGAAATATGCATTTCCCCAGGAATAATTTTCAGCATAGATTAATGCAAAAGATGTTGCAGTTAAGATAGCTCCTCTATATCCAAATTGATAATAAGCTGCCAAGTTCCCTTGCTCTTCAATTCCTGCAAGCTCTATCCTAAATGCATCAATTGCAATATCTTGAAATGAGCCTGCTAAAGCTATCAAAATTGCGAATGTCGCTAAATATTTAATATCTATTACTGGGTCTGCATTTGAAAGACAAATAAGAAAAATAATAATGAAAATCTGCATTAAAATGATCCAACTCTTTCTACTTCCAAAATAATTGAGGAATGGTATCGAATATCTATCTACTAAAGGGGACCAAAGAAACTTCAAAGAGTAAGTCAAACTAATCCAAGCAAAAAAACCAATAATTGTAAGATCAATGCCTGCATCTCTAAGCCAAATTGAAAGAGTTGAAAAGATCAACATGTAAGGCAGACCTGAAGTAAATCCAAGACCTGTCATTGTTAAGTTTTTATTCATAATCTTTCAAGATAATAGCTCCATTCAAAATATTTCCCAGGATCTTCCTTCCTGTCTGGAGAAATATCACTATGCCCAACTATATTATCCTTATTTAAATCTCTATAGTTATTTATGAGCGCTTTGGAGACTTCTACCAATGATTCATATTGGTTATTTGTATATTTTTCTGTGTGATAGCCCTCAAGCTCAATCCCTATAGAAAACTCATTACAATTTTCTTCATTATTAAAAGAAGACAATCCAGCATGCCAAGCTTTTTTATTAAAAGGGACAAACTGAATAATTTCACCACTCCTTTTTATTAAAACATGGCTTGATACCTTCAAATCTTTTATTTCTCTAAAGTACTCGTGATCATTAGTATTCAATTTATTACAAAAGAAATCTTCAATGTAGCTATTACCATAGATTTTCGGTGGCAGACTTATGCAGTGTATAACTATTAAACGTATATCGTAGTCATTTATCCTTTCGGAATAATTAGGCGATCTGACTAATTTTGCACTGTCTAGAATGTGATTTGAGATGAGCATTAACTTGCTCTTAATTCTGGTGGGAGTTTAAAAGAAATATCCTCCTTAACTCCACCTTTCTCTTCAATCTCTGCATCAAGGAAAATGCTCAGATTTGAAATTATTTCTTGAACTTTTGATTCAGGTGCAGATGCTCCAGCGGTAAGCCCAATATTCCTACAGTCTTTTAATTCATTTAAGTCAAGATCAGCAAATTCATCTATTAATATCGAATTAACTCCACACTTATTTGCAAGCTCCTTCAGGCGATTTGAATTTGAACTTGCTTTTGATCCAACAACTATAATGAAATCTGTTTCAAGAGCTAGTTGTTTAACAGCATCTTGTCTATTTTGGGTTGCATAACAAATATCATCTTTTTTTGGAGCTGCAATGTTTGGGAACCTTTTCATTAACTCATTTATGATATCTTTTGTTTCATCAACACTAAGAGTAGTTTGTGTAACATAAGCTAGATTTTCTGGTTGATTTACAGAAACTTCCTTTGCCTCTTCTAGATCCTGAACGAGATATATTTTTCCATTTTGACTAAAATACCTTCCCATTGTGCCTTCTACCTCGGGATGGCCTTCATGACCAATTAATATAATGTCCCTATTAGCTCTTCCATGTCGCATGACCTCCATGTGAACTTTGGTTACAAGCGGACAGGTTGCATCAAAAAACTTTAGATTCCTTGATTTAACAGATTCTTCAATCTTGCTTGAGACTCCATGAGCACTAAAAATAATAATTGAATCATCAGGAACATCTGAAATTTCTTCAATAAATATGGCTCCTCTTTCCTTTAAATCATTAACTACAGCTTTATTGTGAACAACTTCATGCTTTACATAGATGGGGCTTCCAAACATATCAAGAGCTCTATTTACTATTTCAATAGCTCTATCTACGCCTGCGCAAAAACCTCTAGGATTTGCAAGTGACAACTTAGTTTTTTGACTCATTTTTGGATTTTAACAAAATAAGTTCGCTAAATATAAAAATTACTGCGCCAATAGTAATATATGCATCAGCAAAATTGAAAATAAATAATGAGAAATCAAAAGGTTTAAAATGGAGGAAATCTGTTACAACACCATCTGGCAACCTATCAATAAAATTTCCTAAAGCACCGGCTATAATTAGTAAAAAAGATTTCTTTTTCAAATTATCTTTTTCATCCAAAAAAATCTTTAAAAAATACATTGTTATAAAAAAGACAATTATTAATAAGACATATCTGGAAACAAAGTTATTTAAATCTAGAAAACTAAAGGCAATACCAGAATTAAAAACTATTAAGAAATCTATCAATGGAAGGAAGTCATTTTGTTGAAGAACTTCAATATAATTTAAAGCGATTATTTTTGATAAGTAATCAATGAATAAAAGAAAACATAGGGTGACTAAATATCCTTTAGACAAATTTTCTAACTTCACCATCGCCATAAACATTTGTATGACACCTTGAACAAATCTCAGGATCATCTTCATGCAATCCAATGGATTCACATTTGTTCCAGCACCTTATACATTTCTTTTGATCATAATTAGTTATATCAATACTTAATTTTGTATTTGAATCCTCAATTAGCTCTACCTCTGATGCAATAAAGACAAATTTAAGCTCGTTATCAATCTTTTTGAGCGCACCATAGATTTCAGAGCTGCAAGAAATTTTTATTTTTGCATCGAGCGATCCTTTGATAACAGAATCAGCTCTTGCTTTTTCGATGTTTTGATTTACTGAATCTTTTACAGCAAAAATTACTTTCCAATCATCATCAGATATTGAACTTTCAATCTTATTAAGTGATTTTTTTGGACACAGAAATACTGACTTAGATTGTTTTTTAAAAAGATCATGAGATTGCCAAATTTCTTCAGCTGTAAATACTAAGATTGGTGAAATGAGTCTAATTAAAATATCTGCTACTTCAAAAAGTGCGAATTGAGCAGAATTTCTTGCATGCGAGTCGCTTTTTGTTACATACATTCTATCCTTGATGATGTCCAAATAAATACCACCAAGTTCATGAACACAAAAATTATGAATCTTTTGAACAACATGATGATACGCATAACTATCATTTAAATTTTTTACTTCCTCATCAAGCTTAATTGCAGCACTAATTATCCACTTGTCGATTTCAACTAAATCATTTTGATTAATATTTTTTGGATCGTCATTAAAATCATTTAAGTTACCCATCATAAATCTGAAAGTATTTCTGATTCTTCTGTATTGATCCGCAACTTGTTTCAAAATCTCATCAGTTGCGACCATCTCGCTCCTAAAATCCGTAGATGCTACCCATAGTCTGAGAATATCAGCGCCCAAGTTGTTACAAACTTTTTGAGGAGAAACTACATTTCCTAGCGATTTAGATTGCTTTCTACCATTTTCGTCTACAACAAATCCATGAGTTAAAACAGCTTTGTAAGGGGCTTTACCATTTATAGCTATTCCAGTTAATAAAGAAGATTGAAACCAACCCCTATGCTGGTCTGACCCCTCAAGATATAAGTCTGCTATTAAATCTTTTCCATATAGCTTATCCAGAACACAGAAATGTGTTGAGCCAGAATCAAACCATACATCAAGAGTATCAGTAGCCTTTATGTATTCATCATGATCATCAATTAAATCCTTTAAATCAGCTTTATCCCAAGCTTCTAAACCCTCCTCATCGATACGATCAGCAATTTCGTTGAATAAGAGGTTTTGTTTTGGATGTATTTCTCCAGTTTTTTTGTTAATGATTAAAGGAATTGGAACTCCCCAGCTTCTTTGCCTAGAAATACACCAATCTGGCCTTCCCTCAAGCATAGATTTAATTCTTTCATATCCCCATGAAGGTTCCCACTCAACATCCTTAACCGCTTGGATGGATCCTTCTAACAAACCTGATTTATCCATTGAGATAAACCATTGAGGGGTCGATGCAAAAATTAGCGGAGTTTTGTGTCTCCAGCAATATGGATATGAATGATGAAAATCTTCAGCATTTATTAAAGCTCCTGAATCATTGAGAATATCTATTACAATGTTGTCAGCTTTGATTGCGGGAAGACCAGCTAAGCCTTCATATTCTGCATTGAAAAATCCATTACCGTCCAGAGCATGTATTGTCTCAATATTAAATTTTTTGCATATATTATGGTCATCTACACCATGAGCTGGTGCAGTGTGAACGCAACCTGTTCCAGTTTCAGTAGTGACATGATCTCCATGAACTAAAATAGAATCTCTTTTTAGATAAGGATGTTCTAGAACTACATCTTTAATATCGCTGCCTTTAGCCTCACTGATCTTCTCTAAATCCTCACCCCAGCGTTCTGAACATTGATCAATGAGATCACTAGCTAATATTAAGTTTCCAAATTTAGAACTACATAAGGTATATTTTAATTCTGGACCAATTGAGACAGCAGCATTTGCTGGAATTGTCCATGGTGTAGTAGTCCAAATTACAAAGCTGCAACTATCTATTTCTTTTGAAAATGCTGCGCTTAACTTAACAAGTGAATCTTTTTTTACTTTAAAACCTACATCAATAGATTTAGAAACTTTATCTTCATATTCAACTTCTGCTTCTGCTAGGGCTGATTTGCAGTCATAACAAAAATGGACAGGTTTCTCCCCTTTCTGAAGATGGCCGTTTGTAACTATTCTGCCTAAAGACCTGACGGTATCTGCTTCAAATGATGAATCAAGAGACTTATATGAATTTTCCCAGTCGCCCAAGACTCCAAGCCTTATAAAATCTTTCTTTTGATTTTCTATTTGAGAAAGAGCATATTCTCTACAGGCACTAATAAATTTTGACTTATCTTTTACAGTATCACTATCTCTTCCAAACTTTTTCTCAACGTTCAGTTCTATTGGTAATCCATGACAATCCCAGCCAGGAACATAAGGTGCATCAAAACCTTGTAAAGTCTTAGTCTTAATTACAATATCTTTGAGTATTTTATTTACTGAGTGGCCAAGATGAATATCGCCATTTGCATATGGCGGGCCATCGTGAAGGATAAATTTATCTTTTTTAGCATTTTCTTCTCTAATTAAATTATAAAGATTGATTGAATCCCAAAAAGAAAGAATTTCTGGTTCCTTATTTGGCAAACCAGCTTTCATAGGTAAATCTGTTTTTGGCAGATTTAAGGTATTTTTGTAATCTTTTTCCATTTCTTTAATCTAAGATTTTCTTTGCCTCTTCAATATCTTTTTTAATCTGGGATTTTAAAAGATCAATGCTATCAAATTTAACCTCTTCCCTTATTTTTTCAATGAATTGTACAGTAATACGTCTTCCATAAATATCTTTTTCAAAATCAAAAATATGTGTTTCGAGAACAGGTCTAGTGCCTCCAACTGTTGGTCGAATTCCCATATTCGCAATACCTAAATATTTTCCATGATCAACTAAGCATCTAACAGCATATACACCAGAAATTGGGAGTTTTTGTTTAGGTATCCATATATTTGCAGTAGGCACTCCAATCTCTCTTCCTAGCTGATTTCCATAAACTACTTTTCCAGAGTAGCTGTAATGCCAATCAAGCATGACGTTAGCATTTTTAAAATTGTTAGAAATCAAAGCTTCTCTAATTCTTGTGCTGCTTACCCTTTGATCATCAACTTTTATAGTATCTGTTTTATCAATCTCAATGCTCATTGATTCACCCCAGTTCTTCAAAAATTGATAATCACCTTTTCTATCCTTTCCAAATTTAAAATCATCACCGATCGTAAGGGACTTAATTTGGAGTTCCTCTAATATTTTTTCTGTAAATTGCTCTGGCGTCATCGATTTAAGAGATTCATCAAATCTTAGTAGCATACAAAAATCTATGCCATTTTCAGATATAAGCCTTAGCTTATCTCTCCAAGGTATTATTCTTGGCGGTGGAGAAGTATTATTAACTTTAGAAAAATACTCGGCGGCATGAGGCTCGGTAAATATAACCAAGGTAGAAAGATTTTTTTCTTTAGCATTTTTCTTAACTTTTTCTAGAATTGCTTTATGGCCAAGATGCATTCCATCAAAGTTTCCAATTGTTGCACTCAAAGAAATCTCGGGAAATCTTTTCTTAAAAAGCTTAATATTATTTTGGCCTCTTATCAGATACATGTTTATAAATAAAAATCTTTATTTGAGACTCTAAAAACCCACTTAGAGATAAAAAAATAAAATAGACAGCTAAGTATAACAATAACTGTGACAAGCGAAATTCTAACCAATCCTGAGTATTCATAAAATTTTGACATCCATTCAGAATCAATTCCCACGAAATAATCAAATGCAAAAAACATAATTAATGAAGAAAAAATTGCGGCAAAATTAGTTTTATGAAAAATAATACTTAAACTTAGAAGGTTTTGTTTCATTAAAACAAAAAATAATATGCATGAGCTTGCTAGAACAGCAAGAGAGCTTCCAATGGCAAGTCCAGCATGACCATACCCAAGTTTAAAGGCAAAAATATAGTTGAGGATTGCATTGAGAAAGAGGCTAAATAATGCAACATAAAATGGTGTCTTTGTGTCCTGTCTAGAAAAAAATGCGGGTGTTAAGACTTTCATTAACATAAAGAATGGTAAACCATAACAAAAGAATACAAGGCTATAAGATGATTTAATAACGTCAAATTCAGAAAATTCACCTCTATAAAACAATGAAGCAATAATGGGCTCAGCAAAATATATTAAGCCAATGAGAGAAGGTATAGCTATGAAAATTACCAATCTAAAGCTGTTATCTAGGGACGCCTTAAACTGACTATTATCTTTATTCGCTGCCGAACGTGATAATGAAGGTAAAAGAACAGTTCCAATAGCAATAGCAAATATTCCCAGAGGAAATTGTATCAATCTATCAGATATATATAGCCAAGTTGGGCTGCCTGTCTCAAGCAACGAAGCAAATATCGTATCTATCAATAAATTTATCTGTGTAACTCCTCCAGCTAAAACTGCTGGAACTATTAACTTAAAAAATCTTGGAATATCTGAATTATTAAAATTAACTTTAGGAACTGGCAGTCTATCAATAGCTTTTAAAGGTGCAAATTGAATAATAAGCTGCAGGACACCTGCAAGGAAGACACCCCATGAGAGAGAAATTAAAGGCGTACTCATTCTTGGGGCAATTAGCAATGCAAAGATTATTAAAGTTAAGTTAAAAATAATCGGTGTAGCTGCTGGCAATGAAAATCTTGAATGAGTATTTTGAATTCCGGCTGCAAATGCAACCAAAGATATCAGTGCTAAATATGGAAACATAATCCTTAATACATTTACCGCAAGGTCCTGCTTCTCAGAATCGAAATAAAACCCAGGTGCAAAAATAAAAATCACAAATGGAGCAAATAATAAACAAATAATAGTAAAAACAAATAAAGTTGAAATTAAGATTCCCGCTAAGCTGTCTATGAAGTCTTTTACTTGTTTAGGATCTTTTGTTTTTTCTATGTCCGATAAGATTGGAACAAAAGCTTGATTAAATGCCCCTTCTGCGAAGAATCTTCTGAAAAGATTTGGTATTCTTAGCACAACAACAAAAATGTCATGATACAGAGATGCGCCAAAAAGATTTGTTGTAGATATATCTCTAAGCAAACCAAAAATCCTAGAAGAAAAGGTCCAGAAACTTACTTTTATCGAGCTTAAAAAGTTTTGTTCTGAAGGCTCTTTATTTGCGCTCATTAAAATCTAAAGAAAGAGAGTTTATACAATATCTTAAAAATGTCGGCGGCGGCCCATCATCAAAAACATGCCCCAAATGTGAGTCACAATCAGAACATCTTACTTCTGTTCTTATCATTCCATGGGATGAATCTTTATATTCTGTGATGCATGCTTCATCAATTGGCTGAAAAAAACTTGGCCATCCACAACCTGAATTATATTTTGTGGAAGAAGAAAAAAGCTCCTTTTTACAACAAATACAAATATAGGTCCCTTCTCTCTTGTTATCAAGAAATTTACCAGAGTAAGGCGCCTCTGTAGCAAAGCATCTTGTAACTTGATAAGCATCTTCGTCAAGAATTGACTTCCAGTCTTTATTTTTTAAATCTTCCTTTGCCATTTTTAAATTATAACTAACAGAAACTAAATATTTTTATATAAATTACTAAATAAAGAGAGTTTATTAGTTTCAGAGGTTCTTTTAATTCCTAAAAAGTCATTCCTAAGTTCATAGTTATTCCTTATATTGTTGAAAGGAATATCCTTCTTCAAAAATGATTCTTTGAAATCGATAGAGATTTGCTCAACATCAATTAGATTTTTAAAGAAACTCACCGGGTATCCATTTGATATGTAGTCATCTTCTAATGGTTGAAGATTTTTAATTTCCATGACTTTAGATAAATCCATCAAATCATTTTCTAAATTTTTGGTTTCACAAAAATTTTTTAGAATCATTATAGTTCCGTTATGTTTTGCCTGTATGCTGTATCCTGCTATGTGAGGAGTTGCTATAAAGCATTTAGAAATAAGTTCTGTATTTGGTGATGGCTCACCCTTAAAGACATCTGATAAATAAAGAATATCACTATTTAGAATAGAGTCTTCATCAATAATTTCACCTCTTGCAGAATTGATTATCACTTTTGCGGATGCGCCATTTAAAAAATCAGAATTTATTAATTCATGCGAAGGGAATTTACCGATTTTGGAATAGGATGCATGAATCGATACAACCTCACAATCTTTAATATCATTAATATTTCCAAGATCTAAATAAGGATCATAAATCTTATGTTTAATATTTAGATTCCCTAAAATCTTTGATAAGAGTTTTCCAACATTTCCATAGCCAATTATTCCCAACATTCTATTTCTTGAAATCACTTTCTTAAAAACCAGAAGACCAATACATGAAAGTACCCAATTCACAACTGCTGACGCATTGCATCCTGAAGCTACGTATGTAGAGTATTTTGAATTATTTAAAATATTATTATCAAAATGATCATATCCAGAAGTAGCTGAACCTATAAATTTTATTGGTGAGTTTGAAAGTAGTTCTGAATTAACTCTTGTTGTAGACCTTATGAATAATGCATCTGCATTCAAACAATCATCATTCTCAAGATTATTATCATCAAAATATTTAATAATGAATTGATCATGATTTTTAATTTTTTTTAGATATTCCCTAAAGAAAGGTATTTTATTATCTACCAATAATTTCATTAATTATCTTTAGATGGGGCAAAAATACTCCTAATCCATCCTATCAAAGTGTTATCTTTAAGATTAAATTTATCAAGATTATCAAAATCTTTTGCTAGTTGAATAGGATCTTTATAGAAGTCTTTTCTAGAAATAAAATCTCCTTGGTCAAGATTTTTTACTACTTTTGCTGGATTGCCAGCCGCAACTACATTTGCAGGAATATTTTTAGTGACTACAGCACCTGCCCCTATTATTGAATTTTCTCCAATTGTGACTCCCTTACATACAATTGCGCTGTCTCCAATCCAAACATTGTCTTTTAAGATAATTGGTTTAGTGTTACCAACTGGCTCACTTCTGTCATAAATGCCATGCCAATCAGCATCTGATATGTATGCTCCATGAGCAAACATGCAAGCATCGCCTATTTCAATTGATTCAGCTGCCATGATTCTGACTCCCGGAGTAATTAGACAATATTTCCCAATTTTTAATTCTCCTTTCCAATCTCCAATATTCCAGCTGGTAAGTTGAACATTCGCATCCCGTGCTCCAATAATTGTTGGGAAGTCATCAACACTTATATGAGAACCAAAAAGTTTTAGATATTGAGGTTTAAAGAACGCCCCTCCTTTGCCAAGCTGTTTAAATTGGGGACGAAGATAGTGTTTTACATACATGCTTACAAGCTTTTTAGAAATTTTTTTAAGCCAGTATGGTCTGTTGTCTTTTCTAATTTCTATCTCCTTTTAAATATCAATCTATATGATAAAGTACATGAAAATTATTTGTGGTCTTTTGTGAATAAATATATCTCTGAAATTAAAAGTATTGTAATTATAGGATTGCCAATATTTGGTTCGCAAACCTCATACATGCTTATGGGAGTTACAGATACAATAGTTGCAGGAAGAGCCAATACAACAGATCTCGCTGCTTTAGCAATAGGAAACTCAATCTTCAATCCGCTTTGGTTTGCCCTTAGTGGTGTACTATTTGCAGTGACACCTATTGTTGCGCAATTATTTGGAGCGAAAAAATTTAATCAGATTGAAGATAAGGTAAGGCAAATATTGTGGATGGCTTTAATGGTTGGCTTAGCATTATCTTTAATACTTATAAATATTGGTCCAATAATAAAACTACTTCCCATTGATTTAGAGGTTTCAGTCATTACAAGCGAATATTTGAGGGCTATCGCGATAGGTGCTGTTTTTATGGGTTTATTTACGTGTCTTAGATGTTTCAGTGAAGGAATGACCTTAACACTTCCTGTTTTTTATGTTGCTTTTACTGGGATGCTAATCAATATCCCACTAGATATTATCTTGGTAAATGGTTTATTTGGTTTTCCTAAACTTGGTGGAGTGGGATGTGGTTATGCAACTTCTTTAATAGCTATTTTCCAAACTATAGCGATATCTGTTCTTATCATGAAATCAAAACTTTATAAGGACGTAAGAATCTTTAAATCGATTACTTTACCTAAATTAGAAACCTTTAAAGAAGTTTTTAAGCTTGGTATCCCCATAGGTTTTGGTATTTTTATAGAGCTAAGTATGTTTAGTGGTGCTGCTTTGATAATCAGTGCTCTGGGTGTAGGAGTAATAGCTAGTCATACAATAGCAATCAATATAACGAGTGTATTTTTCATGCTTCCATTAGCATTTGGTCTTGCAACAGCTACGCGAGTTGGTAATCTTATTGGGGAACAAAGATTGCTGGATGCTGAATTTTCAACCAGAAGTTCTCTTTTGCTCTGTTTTGTAATTGCAATAATTACAACAATTACCATCTATACTTTCAGAGAGTTCTTGGTTTCTCTTTATACAAATGATCCGCAGGTTATTGCTCTTGGAGTTAGTTTATTATTGTATGCAGCTATTTTTCAAATACCTGATGGAGTTCAGATGTCAGCAGTTGGAAGCTTGAGAGGTTTTAAAGATACTTTTGTGCCAATGATATTAATATTAATTTCATATTGGATTATTGCTCTTCCTGCTGGATTTGTAATGACTTACGGGATTATTGGTCCCAAATTGGGAGCTGCAGGAATGTGGATTGGTATGATTTTAGGCCTTTCAGTATTTTGTTTGCTTGGAATTTTGCGATTGAAAAAGGTTGTAGGTGCAAACCTCAAGACATCAGTGACTTTATAGTAGAGCCTATTTCAAGAAGATTTTTTGCAACAACAACACCGCTCTCATTTAGTTTTTTAATTTTATCCTCTGCCGTACCCTTACCTCCAGAGATTATGGCACCTGCATGGCCCATTCTTTTACCCGGTGGTGCAGTCTGACCAGCAATATATGAAACAACTGGTTTAGTGACATTCTGTGAAATGAATTCAGCAGCTTCCTCTTCAGCGCTTCCTCCAATCTCTCCAACCATGACAATTGCGTCTGTTTGATCATCAGCTTCAAAAAGCTCCAAAATATCAATAAAAGAAGAGCCAGGAATTGGGTCACCGCCTATTCCAACACAACTAGATTGCCCCAGACCTAAATCAGTCGTTTGCTTAACCGCTTCATAGGTAAGTGTTCCTGATCTAGATATAATTCCAACTCTTCCAGGAAGATGAATCTCACCAGGCATAATTCCCATTTTCCCAACTCCAGGAGTGATAACACCAGGACAGTTAGGACCAATAAGAGTAATGTCTAAGCCATCAACAATCTTTTTTACTTCCAACATATCCAAAGTTGGAACACCTTCTGTTATACAAACAATAAACTTTATTCCAGCTTCTGCGGCTTCGAGAATTGCACCTTTACAAAAGGGTGCTGGAACAAATATTAATGATGCATTTGGTTGTTCTTGTTCAACCGCCTCCTTAACTGAATTAAAAACAGGTAAATCTAAGTGTGAGGCTCCACCTTTTCCAGGAGTTACGCCACCCACAACATTGGTTCCATATTCTATAGATTGAGATGAATGAAGCGTTCCTTGAGACCCTGTAAAACCCTGAACAAGCACTCTTGTATCTTTATCAATTAGGATGCTCATTTTGCAAGCTCCACTGCAGTTCTAGCTGCATCTTCCAAACTATTCTTGCTTTGTATTTTTGAAGACGAATTAGAAAGGATTGATAGTCCTTTTTCTGCACTATTGCCTTCAAGCCTAACAACGACAGGTATTTCAACTCCTACTTCATCAATTGCTGCAACTATACCTTCTGCAATTAAATCACATCTAACAATACCTCCAAAAATGTTTACAAGTACTACTTTTACTTCTGGATCATCCAAAATTATTTTAAAAGCTTTTGCTACCCTTTCTTGAGTAGCTGTGCCTCCAACATCGAGAAAGTTCGCAGGATTCCCTTTGAAATACTTTATTGTATCCATGGTGCCCATTGCTAATCCAGCTCCATTTACCATGCATCCAATATTTCCATCCAATGAGACATAACTTAGATCATATTTTGATGCCTCAGATTCTCTCGGATCTTCTTGAGTTGGATCATGCATTTCTTGTAACTCTTTTTGTCTAAAAAGTGCATTTGAATCGATATTTATCTTTGCATCTAAACAGTGCAAATTACCATCGTCTTTTATTACAAGTGGGTTAATTTCCAAAAGGCTAAGGTCACACTCAAAGAACATTGAAACTGTTTTTCTTACAATATGCTCCATCTGTGAAGATTGAGTCTCATTTAGTTTGAGTGTACTGCATATCTTTTCAATATCCCCTTTTGATACATCTTTACCATTAAGAGAAATGGAAGCGATCTTTTCAGGAGTTTCCTCGGCAACTTTTTCTATATTTACTCCTCCCTCCGAAGATGCAATTATTGCAACCTCGCGTGAAGATCTATCAACAACTGCACTATAGTAAAGCTCGTCTGCGATATTGGTACATTCCTCAACGAGGATACAGCTTACTAGCTGCCCCTCTTTATCAGTTTGATATGTTACAAGCCTTTTACCTAACCATTTTTTTGTAAAATCCGCTACCTCCTCAATGGTGTCACATAGAGCAACACCTCCGGATTTACCTCTACCGCCTGCATGAACCTGTGCTTTTGCTACCCATCGACTTCCTCCAATATCAGTACATGCTTGCTCAACCTCATCAAGACTTGTGACAACTTTTCCTTTTGAAACGGGTAAATCATATTTTGCAAAAATTTCTTTGCCTTGATACTCGTGTAAGTTCATTTTCTTTTATTGCCTATATGAATTGCAGAATTATTTGCAGCTAATGCAGCTTCATGAAATGCCTCACTAACTGTTGGATGGCTAAACACAGTTAAGCCTATATCTTCAGCACTAGATCCAAACTCCATTGCTATAACTGCTTGTTGGACAATATCTGCAGCAGAAGGACCAAATACATGAACTCCTAATATTGTGTCATCTTTCTTATCAGCTAAAACCTTAACAGAACCGACTGAATCAGCTGCAGCTAAAGCTCTTCCACTTGCAGCAAATGGAAAACTTCCAATCTTAAACTCCACACCATGATCTTCGAGCTCTTGCTGAGTCTTTCCAACCCAAGCAACTTCAGGATGAGTATAAATAACGTTAGGCACAAGATCATAATTCATTCTAGCCTTTTTGCCTGCAATTCTCTCAGCAACCATTACTCCTTCCTCTGAACCTTTGTGAGCAAGCATTGGTCCTCTAACAATATCGCCAACAGCATAAATATTTTCATAATTTGTTTTACAAAAATCGTCAACTTGGACTCTTCCTAATTCATCCAACTCAATTGGAAATGACTCATCTGAGATATCAGCTGTATTAGGTTTTCTCCCCACAGCCACAATCAACTTATCAAAAGAGGCTTTAAGCTCCTCACCTTTTGATTCATAAGAAATTTCAACATCTTTACCATTATCTTTAGCTGAGGTGAGTTTTGATCCTAAATGTATATCTAGACCTTGTTTTTTAAACTCTCGATGGCATTCTTTAGAAATTTGTTTGTCGACAATAGGTAAGAAATCATCCATCGCCTCTATGACTGTAACCTCAGCTCCAAGTCTTGACCATACGCTACCAAGCTCTAAACCAATTACTCCAGCTCCAATTATTCCAAGTCTTTCTGGAACCCTATCAAAATTAAGAGCTCCTGTGCTATCGACAATATTTTCAGACCATTTTGCAACTGGAATTTCAATTGGATTTGAGCCTGTTGCTAATATTATGAATTTTGTCTCCAAGCTTGTTTTATCTCCATTATTTGAAACTTCTACAAGGTTCTCATTAATAACTTTCCCTCTTCCTGATATTGCTTCAACACCATTTGCTTTAAACAGTCCAGTTATTCCAGTTGTAAGTTTATTAACAACTTCATCCTTTCTTTTCATCATTGAAGGAATATTGACTGATAAATCTTTTAGATCTATTCCATGAGATGCAAAATCTTTTTGAGCTTCGTAGTATTTGTGAGATGAATCCAAAAGAGATTTTGATGGAATGCAGCCTACATTAAGGCAAGTGCCTCCATACTTTTGGTTTCCTTTTTCATCAGAGGCAAATTCTACGCAAGCTGTATTTAGACCTAATTGGGATGCTTTGATCGCTGCAACATAACCAGCAGGACCGCCTCCAATTACAACAACATCATACATATTCGCACCTATAGGTTTAGTAAAAGTTTTTCAGGGTTCTCTAATTGCTCTTTTATTGAGACTAGAAATGACACTGCCTCTTTTCCATCGAGCATTCTATGATCATAGCTCATTGCTAAATACATCATTGGTCTAACAACAATTTCTCCATCTACCACAACTGGCCTATCTTCAATTTTATGCATGCCTAAAATAGCAGTCTGTGGTGCATTAAGAATTGGTGTTGATAACAATGATCCAAAGATCCCGCCATTAGAAACTGTAAAAGTTCCTCCTTGCATCTCCTCAATTGATAATTTCCCATCTCTGGCCTTCTCAGCATACTCTGAGATTGATTTTTCAATTTCTGAAATTGATTTTATGTCAGCATCTTTAATTACAGGAACTACAAGCCCTCTATCAGTAGAAACAGCTACACCAATATCCTTATAGCCATGATAAACAATATCAGTTCCGTCAATGCTCGCATTAACTTGAGGAAACTTTTCAAGGGCATTAACAGAGGCAGCTACAAAGAATCCCATAAAGCCAAGCTTAACTCCGTGCTCTTTTAGAAAATCATCTCCATACTTTGACCTAATATCTTTTATAGGCTTCATATCAACCTCATTGAAGGTTGTTAACATCGCTGTTTCTTGCTGAACCTCAACTAAACGTTTTGCAATTGTTGATCTAAGTCTTGTCATTGGGACTCTTTTTGTTTCTCTATCAAGGTCAACATTAGTTTTCTTAACTGATTCTTCAATAACTGGATCTTTCTCAACGTGGCTAATTACATCAGCTTTTGTGATCCTTCCATCTTTTCCACTACCTTTGATTTCAGATGGATTTAGCTCTTTTTCTTCAATTATCCTTTTTGCAGCTGGTCCTGATTTTTTATCTACTAAATGGTCTTGTGAGGATTCGAGATCTGGAGCTGTTTCTGTGGGTTTTTCTTCCTTAACAGCTTGAGTTTTTAGTTCTTCGCTATCACCTGAAATAAATTCACCAATTAATTCAGCACTTAAAACTGTATCTCCTTCATTTTTATGAATTTTTGAAATTTTTCCATCTGAAGGAGCTAACACCTCTAGAACAACCTTGTCAGTTTCTATTTCAGCAATCACCTCATCTTGTGATACAGCTTCACCTTCTTTTTTAACCCAGTTAGCAATAGTTCCATCAGCGACAGACTCTGGGAAGGTTGGAGACTTTATTTCTTCACTCATTTGTTATCTCTTTTAAGTACATTATCAACTAATTCTTGTTGTTGTTGAAGATGTAATTTCATTAACCCAACTGCTGGTGCAGCAGCAGGAGGCCTTGAAATAGGTTTAAATGAATTCTCTATATTGAGCTTATTTAAAACCCTTTCTAATCTATGACGATGACTAAACCATGCTCCTTGATTTCTTGGTTCTTCTTGAGCCCAAATAAACTCCTCAACATGTGAATAACCCTTAAGCATTTCTTCAACTTCAAAATATGGGAAAGGATAAAGTTGTTCAAGTCTAAGTAATGCGACATCTGAAATACCTTTTTCATCTCTAGCCTTCTTAAGATCGTAATAAACCTTTCCGCTGCAAAGTACTACTCTTTTAATTTTTTCCGTTGGAAGATCATCTCCAATGATGCAATTAAAACTTCCATTTGTAAGTTCAGATAAATCACTTGCTGCCTCAGGTAATCTTAAAAGACTCTTTGGAGTAATAACGATAAGAGGTCTTCGCATTTTCCTTATTGCCTGCCTTCTGAGAAGGTGGAAAATTTGGGATGGGGAGCTTGGCATACAAACTTGTATGTTATTTGCAGCACATAGCTGTAAAAATCTCTCTAATCTTGCACTGCTGTGCTCAGGTCCCATTCCCTCAAATCCATGCGGAAGTAGCATTACTAGTCCAGAAAGCCTTTCCCATTTATGTTCAGCACTAACTATAAATTGATCAATTACAACCTGAGCTCCATTCGCAAAATCGCCAAACTGAGCTTCCCATATAACAAGCCCACTTGGCCAAGTTGCCGAGTAACCGTACTCGAAACCAAGAACAGCTTCCTCAGATAATAATGAATCATAAATATCAACTAATGTTTTTCCTTCCTTTGCAATTGAATCTAATGATAGAAATCCTTCTCCATTTTCCTGATCAAAGATAACAGCATGACGATGATCAAATGTGCCCCTTCTTACATCCTGACCAGTGAATCTTATGGGATAACCTTCCTTAAGAAGGCTTGAATATGCCATCATTTCAGCAAATCCCCAGTTTAGCTTTATATCTCCCTGCGACATTTTTACTCTTTCATCAAAAATCTTTTTTACTTTTTTCTGAAGTGAAAAATCTGCAGGAGTCTTTACGATTGATAAAGCATTTTCTTCGATTTCTTTTTGAGGAACAGAAGTAGCTACTTCCTCATACCATTTTCTATTCATGAATGGTTCCCAATCAAACCACTGATCATCATTTGATCTTGGTGCTAAGTTAGGAGTTACAGATTCACCATTTTCAATTTGTTTTCTATATGATTTTTTAAAATCTTTTATTTCTTCATCGGATATTATTGAATCAGCAGTTAAAAGTTTTTCATACATATCTAAAACGGTTTTATGACTTTTTATTGCCTTATACATCAAGGGTTGAGTTGATGAAGGATCATCAGCCTCATTATGGCCACTCCTTCTGTAACATACTAAGTCAATAACAATATCTTTCTTGAAGTTTTCTCTATACTCACATGCCAATTCTGAGACATAGACAACTGCTTCAGGGTCATCAGCATTTACATGTATGATTGGAGCCTCGATAAATTTACTAATATCTGTTGAGTATCTAGTTGATCTAGCATCCCTTATGTGGCTTGTTGTAAATCCTATTTGATTATTTACAACTACATGGATAGTGCCTCCTACTCCATATGCTCTGGTTTGTGACATTTGTAGCGTCTCCATCACAACTCCTTGGCCAGAAAATGCTGCATCACCATGAATAAGAATTGGAACAACCCTATTTCTAAATGTGTCTCCTAACCTGTCTTGACGAGCTCTAACAGAACCGACAACAACCGGATTTACAATTTCTAAATGTGATGGATTATTCGTTAAGGATACGTGCACATCTCCATGATCAGTTCTGATATTTGAAGAGTATCCCAAATGATATTTTACATCTCCTGTACTTGATCCTTTAAGATCAAAATCTTCTTCAAAAGCTTCAAAAAGCTCTTTTGAAACTTTTCCTAAAACATTAACCAATAAATTTAGCCTGCCTCTATGCGCCATCCCAAAACAAATTTGCTCAGCACCATTTTTTGACGTCGTCTTAATGAGCGTATCTACAAGTGGAATGAGCGATTCACATCCATCAATACCAAATCTTTTCATACCCGGATATTTAGAAGAGAGGAACTGGGCTAACCCTCTTGCAGAGATTAATCTTTTAAGGATTTCTTTTTTTCTTACCTTATCTGAGATTTTATGATCTGAGTTTTCAAACTTTTCAATAATCCAGCTTCTTTCTCTTTCGTTTGATATATGCTGAAATTCAATACCAATATTTTTACAATAGATTTCTTTTAGTTCATCTATTAAATTATTTACTTCGTATTCAGCATTTCTTCCAATTGGGAAATTGCAATTAACTGTGCTTGAAAGTTCATCTCCATTAAATAAGCTTTCGGTTTTGTGTAAATCTGAATGAATAACTTTTTCAGCAATTCCAAGAGGGTCTAAATCTGCAGCAGTATGTCCATAGTCTCTATAAGCTTTTATTAAAGTTTGAACCTTTGCATCGAGTGGATTTTTATTTTTTGAAGAAGCTTTGACTTTTGTTGCTGATCTTCTCGGGGTATTTTGAAAGTGTTTGATTACATCAAGATGAGAACTATCTTTTTTTGATCCATTTTGAAAAGGTAAGTCATTGAAGTAAGTTTTCCACTCCTCTGAAATTGAATTGGGATCTTGTAAATAACTCTCATATAGATCCTCTAAATATGAGAGGTGTCCGCCAGATGTATGAGAATCACTCATATAATCTGACATTGTCTTTTTCATCAGCTCACTCCAAACCTACAACCTTTATTTTATCCTCTTTAGTACCAGTTAAAAGCATTGATTTAATTTCACCAATTGCTTTATTTGGATTTAAACCTTTTGGGCAAACATTTACACAATTCATAATGCCATGACACCTATAAACACTAAAAGGGTCTCCTAATTCTTCTAATCTCTCTTGTTTCTTAGTATCTCTCGTATCCGCAAGGAATCTATATGCCTGAAGAAGTGCCGCTGGTCCAACAAATTTATCAGGATTCCACCAAAAGGATGGGCAACTTGTAGAACAGCAGGCGCAAAGAATACATTCATATAAGCCATCTAATTTATCCCTATCTTGAGGAGATTGAAGTCTTTCCTGCTCAGGTGGTTCTGAGTCAGACTGCAAAAATGGTTTAATCTTTTCATACTGCTCGTAAAATTGAGTCATATCTACTATAAGATCTCTTATAACAGGAAGACCAGGTAAAGGCCTTAACTCAAGCTTATTTCCTTTTAAGACTTCTGACAAAGGAGTAATGCATGCCAACCCATTTTTACCATTAATGTTCATGCCATCAGATCCGCACACACCTTCTCGGCATGATCGTCTATAAGAAATAGTTGCATCATCCTCCTTAAGCATATTAAGAAGATCTAGAACCATAATATCTTTTTCAGGCTTTTTAACCTTATAGTTCTTCATATAAGGAAACTTATCCTGCTCAGGATTATATCTGTATAGGCTGACGCTAAGCTCCATTTTAATAAGACCTCATTTTTGGTGGAAATGCTTCTACTTCTTTTGGAACAAAATTAACATCTCTTTTGCCCAATTTTTTTTCAACTGGATCATATAAAGAATGACATAACCAATTCTCATCATCTCTTTCAGGAAAATCATCTCTTGCATGAGCACCTCTACTTTCGTCTCTCTTCATTGCAGAAATAGCTGTTGCCTCTGCAACCTCTAATAGATTCTGTAACTCGAGTGCTTCAACTCTGTTAGTGTTGAAAGCAATACTTTTATCTTTTAAGTAAAGATTTTCAGATTTCTCTCTTATCTCCTCAAGTTCTTTAACTCCTTTCTCCATAAACTCACCACGCCTAAAGACACCAAAGTAGTTCTGCATACATGTTTGGAGTTGTTTTTTAACATCAGCAACCTCGTATCCAGATTCAGATTCATTTAATTTGTTTAGCCTGCTCATGGCCAATTCAATATCTTCATTGGAAGCATTATCTACGCCTCCACCAGATTTAAGCTCCTCATTTATGTGTTTGCCTGCAGCTCTTCCGAAAACAACTAAATCCAATAAAGAGTTTCCGCCCAGTCTGTTTGCACCATGAACAGATACACATGCAGCCTCCCCAACAGAGAAAAGCCCGGAAACCATGAAATCATTTCCATCATTCCTGCTAAATGCTTGACCATGAATATTTGTTGGAGTTCCTCCCATCATGTAATGACATGTAGGAACAACAGGAATTGGTTCCTTAATGGGATCAACGTGAGCAAAAGTTTTTGAGAGCTCGCATATGCCAGGTAATTTTGAATTAAGGACATCTGCACCCAAATGATCGAGTTTCAAGTAAACATGATCTTTCTCTGGGCCACACCCTCTACCTTCAAGTATTTCCATAACCATTGATCTAGCAACAACATCTCTCCCTGCAAGATCCTTAGCATTTGGAGCATATCTTTCCATAAATCTCTCACCATCTGCATTAATTAAATATCCACCTTCACCTCTGCAACCCTCAGTTACAAGAGACCCTGCACCATGAATACCAGTTGGATGAAATTGCCACATTTCCATATCCTGAGCAGGAAAACCAGCTCTAAGAGTCATTCCAAGTCCATCTCCAGTATTAATCAAAGCATTTGTTGTAGATGCATATATTCTTCCAGCACCGCCGGTAGCTAGAACCGTTGCCTGAGCTTTAAGATAACAGACTTCACCCGATTCAATAGAAAAAGCTATAACTCCAGTGATCTCATTCTTTGAATTTTTAACAAGATCAACAGCAAACCATTCATTAAGAAAGTTTGTTCCCTCTTTAACATTGTTTTGGTAGAGAGTATGAAGAAGTGCATGACCTGTTCTATCTGCTGCTGCACAAGTTCTAGCTGCCTGCCCACCTTTTCCAAAATCTTTAGATTGTCCACCAAATGGTCTTTGATAAATCCTTCCATTTTCAAAGCGAGAAAATGGAAGACCCATGTGCTCTAATTCATAAACAGCTTTTGGTCCCTCTGAGCACATATACTCAATAGCATCCTGATCACCAATATAGTCAGAGCCTTTTACGGTATCGTACATATGCCATCTCCAATCATCATTTGGATCTGCACTTTGGATTGCACATGTAATTCCACCTTGAGCCGAGACGGTATGAGACCTGGTAGGAAAAACTTTAGAAATAACAGCTGTATTCAGACCTGATTTGGCTAGTTCAAGGGAGGTTCTCATCCCTGATCCGCCTCCACCAACAATAAGTGCATCAAATTCTTTGATGTTATTTTTTTTTGAGATATTAATTACTTTATTCATGAAAAATTATTAAAAATAATTGTTAAAGATACTATTAAATAACTAAGTCCAAATATTGAAAAAACAACAGTATAAATAGATCTAAAAGTATCAGCATATTTAGAAATTCTGTAGCTCAAGAATCCAATTGTTCTTCTTGTGAGGTAATCAGTTCCAACAGTCCATAGGCCGATAAATGAGTGAATAATAACTGATGCAAAAAAGCACAATGTAAGAAAAATCATAATGGAGGAATAAAAGAAATTACTCCAAGCCTCAAATGTTAATTCTGTGGAGCAAATAAAGTAAAAAACATAAACAATGTAAATTAAATTAATTATTGCACTAGTCCTTTGAAGATACCAAATTGTTGATCCCTTCATGAAAAGATTCTCCAAAATACAAAAGAAGTAGTAATAATCCATAGGGAAATAGTAAATATTGCAGAATACTTTGAAGCAATAAGTGATTCTCCTATGTGAGCATCCATTATTAAGTGCCTTACTCCCGAAAGAATGTGATACCAGAGAATACAAAAACTTAAAACGATTAGACCTAAAATAAATTCATAATCCTTCAAAAATAATGACAAGTCATTAAATGAATCTTCGCTTTCAGTAGAAAAATATATTAATGCAAGCATCAGTGGCAAAGTTATAAAAAAAACATACATACCAGATAATCTGTGCGTAATAGAGATTAAAGCAGAGACAGGGAGATTTATCTTACGAAGATCTATATAAACCGGGCGATGGTCTGTATTCATAGAGTGGACAAATGTTTACTAATACTTTCCTTTTATGCATTAATTATACGTAAAAGACTATAAATTAATACTTTATTTCTTAGCTTTTTTAACAAAAGATAATAGTCTCTTACGTTTCTTAATTTGCCTTTCAGTAAGAGTATTTTTACCTTTATATGGATTATCAGATTTCCTAAATATTATCTTTAGCTGAATGCTCTTAAGATCAAGATATTTTTTAAAAGAATTATAAATATATTTCTTATAGTTTGCAGGTAACTTTTTATCCTGCGATGAATGAATCACCAATGTTGTTGGGTTAATTCCTGCAAAATGTATGTATCTAAATTTAAGCGATTTTCCAGACACTGAGGGTGGCGATCTCTCCTCGATAACTCGTTTTAAGATCCTATTAAGTTTTGAGGTTGTAAATTTTGTTACTGATTTTTGAAGAGTATCATCAATTTCTTTAAAGAGCTTCTTAAAACCTTTGCCCTTCAATGCTGAAATCTTTACAAGCTTCAAATCTTCAAAAAACCTCTTCTCCATTTTCTTATTATCAAAAAACTCTTTCATTTTTTTTCTACTCAGTAAATCGATCTTATTTATGGCAAGTATGATGGGTTTACCAAATTTTTCTATCATAGATAAAATTTTTAGATCCTGATCAACAAGACCAGAATCAGCATCTATTAAAAGAATAGTTATATCTGATTCAGAAGCAGCATGCATGGCTCTTACATAAGAGAAATATTCAATATTAGTTTTTGTTTTATATCCTTTTCTTATTCCAGCTGTATCAAATAGTTCATATTTCCTTTCGCCAAATTCAATCGGCACATTGATTGCATCAATTGTGGTCCCAGCTAAAGGAGAGACAATTACTCTATCTTTTAACGATAGAGAGTTAATTAAGGTAGATTTTCCTGCATTTGGTCTACCAATAATTGAAATCTTTGGTGAATTGCCCTCTTCAGTATCAGAAATATTTTCTGCAATGTTTGATTTTAAATACTTTTTTAATTCATCCAGTCCAATTGAATGCTCTGCGCTAATCGATATTGAATCCTTTATTCCTTTTTGAGATAAATCAAAGGATGCATTTGAAACATTTTTTTTGTCATTTTTATTTAAAATCGCAATAAATTTTTTATTTCTTTTTCTTAGATTCTCTAAAATTTTTGAGTCAAGATTAGTCAATTCTTCAGATCCATCGATAACAAATAAAACTAAGGAAGACTCATCAACTGCTATCCATGCTTGTTCAGATATTTCATTCTCAATACTTTCTTTTTTGCTAGAGTCAATTCCTCCTGTATCAATTAAGAAAGTTTTGCTATCTCCTATAGACAACAAGCCATAATTTCTATCCTTTGTTAGTCCAGAGAAGTTAGAGACTATTGCGCTTCTAGATTTGGTAAGTTTATTAAAAAGAGTAGATTTGCCTACATTTGGCCTGCCAATAATTGCAACTGTATTTAACATGACTGAAACCCATTCTAAAAACTTAGACTAAAGAGTCTCATCTTTTCATCAATTGCATAAAAAGAATCTGAGCGGCTAATTAAAGTTGTAATTTTGTTTCGAGATACTTTCTTTCTAGCTACAGTAATACCAGTAAGTGGGTCTATAGCATGTATATAGCCCTCAAAATCTCCCACTAAAATATATCCTTTAAATGTTTCAGGATTTGAGAGCTCTCTCAGAACATATTCTTCAAGCTTCCAAGAGTCCTCGAATGTTCTTGACGAATAAGTAGATATTTTTGAGTCGGCAGAAATTATTCCTAGAACTCCTCTAAGAATAAATGGCTCGTAAAAAGATGACTCTTGGGATTCCCAAACCATCCTTCTTTGAGCAGCATCGAAAACCGATAAGTTTCCTTGGAAATTTACAGTATAAATTCTGTTACCCTCAAGAACGGGGGATGAGTCAGCATCTATTAAGTTATCTAACTCAGAGACTCCTTCTGTGAAAGATATTGCTCCATCCCATATAGGTAAACCAGTGTTAAGATTAAATGCTCCAATTCTCCCATTATCAAAGGTTGCATAAACTGTATTGTTATTTATTACCGGTGAGCTGCTACCTCTAACCGTAAGATTAGGCGCTACCGATCTATATGACCACTCTTCAGAGCCTGTATCAATGTTAAAAGCATTTAAAAAGCCGCTTGCTGTTTTTACAATAACTAGGCCTGCATCAACATCAACATTGGCCAGCACTTCTCCACCTGCAAAAGATTTCCACAGAATAGAGCCATCTTCTTGATCAAGGGAGATTAAGTTGCCTTGATCATCAGATAAAAACAATTTGCCAAATCCAGCTACAATGCCAGCACTTATTGTTGTTTCTAGTTCGGCCTCCCAAAGCACTTCTCCAGATTCGATATCCATATTTGAGACATTGCCCTCTTGGTCAACAAAAAATAAACTACCGCCTGAAAAAGCAGGTATGAAATTATTTAGATTATTCTCTCCTTTAAACTTTTTTTCCCAATTTTCAATAAACTCAAATCTCTCATTAAAATCTACAAGTTCTCTAGGCTCATCAGGATCAATTTCATCTGATTGCCAAAAGGCCATAGAAGAAATAGAAGAACATGAGCTTATTGATAGTATTAAGATTAGTGAGAATATTTTATTCATTTGTATTTAGGTTATTTATTTTTAATTCTACGAGATTTCTTAATCCGTTATCTGTATATTTTTCGAATGCGCTCTGATACTGTTGAAGAGCTAAATCGTAATTGCCAACTCCACTGAGAGCATCACCTTTAAGCTCATGAGTATAAGCATCTTCGTCATTTGAATATTTTTCAAGAACTGCAAGGGCATCTTCGAAGTTTCCTAGAGCAATTGAAATGCGCGCAATATTGGTTCTTGCTATACCATTCATAAGATTATTGCCAAAAAAACCATCACTATTCTCTTTAAGTGTATAAAAAATATCTAGACTTTCCTCCAGATTATTTTCTTTTGCTAGATCAGATCCCCTTTTTAACAGAGCTAAATGTGAATAGCCTGTATCAGAATAGCTTTCAGTTAAATTTTGAAAAAGTTGTTCTCTATCTTCCTCAACTTGGGTTTCCTGCCAATCTTGATAAAGCACTTTTGCAGCCTGAATCTGATTTGATTTAACACTTTTTGAAAAGAAATATCCACCAACTAAAATTGCTGAAGCCAAAATAACTGCAAGAATATAAAACTTATAATCTTTAAAGAAATTAATTATTGACTGAACTCTCTCTTCGTCGCTTCTAACTGTAACCATTTTAAATTTATTTAAATATCTTTATAAAAATCAAGAATCTCATCAAAACTCATGTTTACTTGGTAGCCGTCTTCATCAAATGACTTAACAGTTATAGTGTCAGATTCAAATTCCTCTTCTCCCATTATAAAGACAAATTTAGCACCAAGCTTGCTTGC
>LUMI01000562.1_pt1 | contig 38082 bp, 39 predicted proteins | sample 729681 | NCBI WGS metagenome assembly LUMI01 (sample SAMN03860267, study PRJNA289734) | marine metagenome | biome: seawater column; feature: ocean; material: water; isolation source: Red Sea water column Station 34 - depth 10m | place: Saudi Arabia: Red Sea | collected 2011-10-15 | depth 10 m
CTAATAACTTTTGTTTTCCACCTGTCCATGCAGAATGTGATTTTGGATCAATTTCTAATTTAAGAACATCTCCCTCTGCGCCCCAAGTAGATCTTGTCTCAAACTGCGAACCATCTGTCATTTCAACTTTTATAGTGTGGTAGTTCGGATGTATTTTTTTTTTCATCACGAGACTTATAACAAAAGAAATTTTTAAAACAATTAAAAGTTGCCCAGTTTTTCTTTAAATTTAGTGTTAATTTCTGCTGATGAAGCCAAAACTTTTATATTTTTAATATTATTTAGATCAATATCATTAATCATTCCACCAGCTTCTTTTATTAAAACGATACCTGCTGCTATGTCCCATAAATTTAAGTTACTTTGTGCGTATCCATCTAGTCTTCCAGATGCTACGTATGCAATATCAAGTGCAGCACATCCGGATCTTCTATAAGTAAAGCCTGGTTCATTCTTTAATTTTCCAACTGCAAATAAACATTCATCCAAATTATTTTTTTTTGAAACTCTTATTCGCTGATTATTAAAAAAAGCTCCATTATTCTTTTCAGCATAAAACATTTCATCTTTAATAGGATCAAAAATCAATCCACATATAATCTCATCGTCTGATTTCAAAGCAATGGATATTGCAAAATGTGGTATTCCATGTAAAAAATTAATTGTTCCATCAATAGGATCAATTATCCATGAATTAGAAGTATCTTTATTCTTTTCAACACCATTCTCCTCACTAATGATTGAATAGTTTGGTCTTGCTTTTTTAAGCTCCTCTATAATTATTTTTTCTGCTTTAACATCAGAATTAGTTACAAAATCTCTTGGTCCTTTTTTGGATACTTGTAACTTCTCTAATTCACCAAAATCTCTTATTAAAATTTTAGATGCCTTTTCACATGCTTTTATCATCACATTGAGATTTGCAGATATTGAATTCATAAATTAAATTTTTTTGATGTATTCTAAATTTCTGGTATCTATGACAACATTATCTCCCGCTTCAATAAATGGCGGTACCTGAATACTTAATCCATTTTCTAAAACTGCAGGTTTATAAGATGATGAAACAGTTTGACCTTTTAATGCAGCGTCTGTGGTTTCAATTTTACAAGTTACCTGGTTTGGTAAATCTACAGAAATTGGGTTATCATTATAAAAACTTATTGTTACCTCAAGATTTTCAGTCAATAACTTCCCTTTTTCACCAATTAGACTTTTTTGAATTTCTGTTTGTTCAAAAGTTTTTGGATTTATAAAAAAGTACTTTTCTTGGTCCTCATATGAAAATGTAAAATTAGTTTCCTCTAATGAGGCCTTTTCGATTGTTTCATTGGATCTAAATCTTTCATTAAGTTTGGTATTTTTGTTTACACATCTCCACTTGTGCAAATGCTCCACCTTTTCCAGGTTTGACATGCTGTGTTTTCAGCACCTGCCACAAATCATTTTTATATTCTAGCAACATGCCCACTCTAATTTCACCTGCATTAATTTTCATATTAATTTTTTTATTGCGTTCTTTGGTTTAAGTTTTTTATTTTTCCAAATGTAGCCTGAAATAGCTAAAAAGTTTGCCTTATTCAACAAAAGATTTTTATAATTATTAAAGTTAATACCACCGATTACAACAATTGGGGTATTTGTAATCTTTTGAGCTTTTTTAAGTAAACTTATGGATGCTTTATATTTAACTTTTTTTGTTTTAGATGAATTAAAAGCTCCAAAAGCTAAATAGTCAGCTTTATTTTTTATTGCATTTTTTGCGAGTTTAATTGAATTATGACATGTAATTCCAATTATTTTATTTCCAATTAATTTTCTTGCTTCTCTAATTTTCATATCACTTTGACCAAGATGGCATCCATCGGCATTTAATTTTTTTGCAAGGTATACATCATCGTTAATTATAAATTTTACCTTAAATTTTTTACATATCTTTTGAATTTTACGTCCAATTATTAATTTTTTTTTGAAACTATTTTTTTTAAGTCGTAGTTGAAAAAAACTTGTTTTTTTTTGTTTTAGTACTTCATTTAAATCTTTAAAAAAATTACTTTCAATTTTGGGTGGGGATATTAGGTAAATAAATCTTTTTTTATTATATCTCAAGATCTTTTGACCATTTTCCTTGAGCAGCCAATGTATTCATTTTGGCTCGGTGGTTAAAAATCTGCTGAGTACCTTCAATATTCTTAATATCTTTTGACCAATACTTTAAGGCACCTTGCTGAAGAGCCCTCCCGTAAGAATAGCTCATTATAAAGTTCGTATTATTGTGTTTATTAATTAAATTCAAATTTTCTGTTGCTTCTATTTCGGACTGACCTCCAGATAGGAAAGCTATACCTGGTACTTCTGAGGGTACTGAGGATTTTAAACATTCTAAAGTTAAATTTGCCACTTCCTCATTAGTAATTTTTTCTTTAGATCTGTTTCCTGCTAAAATCATATTAGGTTTGAGTATAATTCCCTTTAAATCTACTTTATGTATTATTAGTTCTTCAAAGCATTTTTTTATAACTTCAGAAGTTTTTTCTAAACACTCTTTAGCAGAATGATCACCATCCATTAAAACCTCAGGCTCAACTATTGGAACCATATTGCACTCTTGAACTAGAGCAGAATATCTCGCTAATGCATGTGCATTAGAGTGTATTGAGAGTTTGCTTGGATAACTTTTAGTTATATTATAAACACCTCTCCATTTAGTAAATTTTGCACCTAATTTGTAATATTCTTTTAATCTTTCCCTTAATCCATCAAGACCCTCAGTAATTTTTTCATCTGGAGAACCAGCTAAAATTTTTGCTCCTGTGTCTACTTTGATACCTGGCAATGAGCCTGTATCTGATATTAATTCTGGAATTGTATTTTTTTTGGATGATGTTTGTTTAATTGTTTCATCGTAAAGAATTACACCTCCAATACAATCTTTCATTGAGGATGAGCTAAAAAGTGTTTCTCTGAACAACAATCTGTTTTCTGGGGTTGAGGGAACATTTACACTATCTAATCTTTTTGTCATTGTTGCAGTACTTTCATCTGCAGCTAAAATTCCTTTACCGTTTCCTAAAATTTTTAATGCTGTATTATTGAGTTCTGACATTTTATTTTAGGGCTTTTATACCAGGAAGTTCTTTTCCTTCAAGATATTCTAAAAAAGCACCACCAGCAGTTGAAACAAAATTAAAATCTTTAATTGCATTTAGCTGATTAACAACCGCCACAGTATCTCCTCCACCAACTACAGAAAAAATTGAATCATTTTTATTTTTTTTAATAATTGTTTTTGCAATCTCAATGCTACCTTTAGCAAAATTTGGGTTTTCAAAATAACCAGCAGGACCATTCCAAAGAACTGTTTCGCTATTTTCAATTATATTTTTTATTCTTTTAAGTGTTTTAGGTCCCACGTCTAAGATTAAATCATCATCTGTTATGTCCTTGAGATCTTTTATCTGAGCATCGTCATCTGCACTTTTGCCTATTAAAACATCTTCTGGATAAGTAACTTCACAGAGTGCATTTTTTGAAATTTCAAAAATTTCTTGTATTATACTTTCACAATTTTCCTCACTAATTGATTTTCCAATTTTATTACCTTTGAAGCTCAGAATATTGTTAGCCATACCTCCCACAAAGATTATGTTATTAAATTTAGGTATTAAATTTTTGATTATGTCTATTTTTGTAGAAATTTTTGATCCACCAATAATACAAGTAATTGGTTTTTTGATTTCAATAGTAACTTTTTTTAAAGCATTTACCTCAGTCTCAAATTGTAATCCAGCAAATGATGGCAGAAATTCTGTAATTTTGCATACTGAGGCATGTGTTCTATGTGAGCAAGAAAAAGCATCATTTACGAACAAATCTGCAAAACTAGCTAGGTGTTTTGAAAAATTTGACTCATTCTTTTCTTCTGCTGCATAAAATCTTATGTTTTCAAAAAAGACAACTTTCTCCTCAGGCTCTTTAAATAAATCATCTCTTTTGATTTTTAAAATGTCCTCACTTATAAAGTTGACTTTAGTTTGTATCTTTTTTTCTAAGTAATCACAAATTGGTTTAAGAGAGAGATCTTTATTAAATTTGCCTTTAGGGCGTCCGACATGAGAAATTATTAAAATTTTTGCATTTCTTTTTATTAAAAATTCGATAACAGGTATAATTTTAATTATTCTGGTTTCGTCGACAATGTCACCATTTTTCAAAGGGACGTTTAGGTCTAATCTTAATAAAACTCTCTTACTACTAAGATTTTCACAATCTTTAATATTGTTCATTAAGAATTCTTATGAAGATATTCTACAATATCACACATTCTATTTGAGAAACCCCATTCGTTATCATACCAGGCTGAAATTTTACCCATATTTTTACTCACCACTTTTGTTAAGCTTTCGTCTACTATTGAAGAAGCAGGATTATGATTAAAGTCGATTGAAACAAGTTTTTCTTTTGTAGTTTCAAGAATTTTATTTTTTTTGCTAAAATTTTGAAATGCTAAATTAATTTTATCAATTGTAATGTCTTTTTTTGTGCAAAAGACTAGTTCAATCAATGAAACATTAGGCGTAGGGACTCTCATAGCCACACCTTCTAATTTACCTTTAAGGGAAGGTATAATCTCACCAATTGCTTTTGATGCACCTGTTGAGGTTGGCACAATAGACTGGCTTGCCGATCTAGCTCTTCTTGGGTCTTTATGAGAATTATCTAATATTCTTTGGTCACTTGTAAAGGAGTGAATTGTGGTCATGAACCCTTTTTCAATTTCGAAATTTTCGTTTAAAACATGGGCCACAGGGGCAAGACAATTTGTTGTGCAAGAAGCAGCAGATATAATCTTATCCTCTTTTTTCAATTCAGTCTCATTTACTCCATATACAATAGTTTTGTCAGCATCTTTACACGGAGCAGAGACAATAACTCTTTTTGCACCATTATTAATATGTGCTAGTAATTTTTCTTTAGAGTTAAATTTACCTGTACACTCTAAAACATAATCCACTCCATATTTATTCCAATTAATATCATTTAAATTTGTTTCTTGGCCAAATAAAATTTTATCTTTGTTGATAATAATATGATTTTCATCAAAATCTATTTCTGCATTAAATTTTCCGTGAATAGAGTCATATTTTAATAGAGATGAACATGTTTCAGAATTAGTTCTATTATTGATGTATTTAATTTCTATATTTTTATTTTTATTCTCGATAATTGATCGAACAATCATTCTTCCAATTCTACCCATTCCATTTATTCCAATTTTGACTGTCATAATCTTTTTTTAATTTTTTTTACTATTATCTCTGAGCTTAATCCAAAGTGATTATATATATCTTTATAAGGCGCACTTTTTCCAAAATCATCAATTCCAAAATTAAGTCCTTTGCTGCCAGTATATTTTTTCCAATAACCAGTTTCAGAGGCCTCTATAGAAACTACAAGCTTAGTTTCATTTAAAATTTTATTTTTGTAGATTTCAGTTTGTTGATCAAATAATTCCTGGCAAGGCATTGATATTACTTTTGAGTAAATGCCATCTGTGGCTAATTTATGACTAACGTCTATTGCAAGACTAGTTTCAGATCCTGTTGCTATAATAGTTGCACTTATTTTATTACTCGTTCTTAAAACTTCATAAGCGCCAGCTAAAGACAAATTTTTTGATGATTTTTTTGTACGAACTGGATTTAAGCTTTGTCTTGTTAGGGCTATTACGCTTGGAGAACTTTTGCTATTTAATGCCAATTGCCAACACTCAAAAGTTTCTATTAAGTCAGAGGGTCTAAAAATATTCAAATTTGGTATTGATCGTAAACTTGTCAATTGTTCTATTGGTTGATGGGTTGGTCCATCTTCTCCAAGACCAATCGAATCATGTGTAAAAACATAAATAACTTTTTGTTTCATCATAGCAGCTAGTCTTATTGATGGTTTACAGTAGTCGCTAAATATTAAAAAAGTTCCACCATAAGGAACAAGCTCACTATGAAGTGAGATACCATTCATAATACCACACATCGCATGTTCTCTAACTCCAAAATGGATATAATTTCCGGAAAAATCATTTGATTGAATAATTTTATGATTTTTGGTTTTGGTATTATTGGATCCTGCTAAATCTGCTGATCCACCAATTAAGTTTGGAAGTTTGGATGCAATTTCCAAAAATTTTTCTGAACATTTTCTAGTAGCTATTGGTTGTAATTTTTTTAAGTAGTCTGATTTTGCTTTTTCTATTTCTGCATTGATAGTATTTTTATTAAATTTTAGTGAAAATTTTTTTTTATTCTTATTAGCTTTTATTGATGCTTTTTTACCGATTGATCTCCATTGATCCATTAAGTTTTTTGGAATTTCAAAAGTATTGTGTGGCCAGTTCAATTTTTTTCTGACTAATCTTATTTCATCTTCACCTAATGGACTGCCATGAGATGAGGCTTTACCACCCTTATTTGGGGATCCGTATCCAATCGTAGTTTTACAAGAGATTGCTATAGGTTTTTTTGATTTTTGTGCTTTTTCAAGAGCCTTTGTTATTTCTTTAAAATTATGTCCATTAATTTTTAAATAGTTCCACCCATAGCTTTTAAACCTTTTTTCATGATCATCAGAGACTGCTAAGCTAGTTGGACCATCTATTGAAATTGAATTGTTATCAAAAAGTAATATCAGGTTTTTAAGTTTTAGGTGTCCAGCAAGACTTAAAGCTTCATGGCTTATTCCCTCCATCAAGCAGCCATCACCCGCTAAAACGTAAGTTTTATGATTGATAATTTTTTTTCCCAATCTTTTTTTTAAAATTTCTTCCGAGATTGCAAAACCAACTGCATTAGATATTCCCTGTCCTAAAGGCCCTGTTGTAGTTTCTATGCCAGTGCTTGGATGATATTCGGGGTGACCTGCACATATTGAATTAAGTTGTCTAAATTTTTTAATTTCTCTTAAAGAAATACTTTTATAACCCGTCAGATAGAGGAGCGAGTAAAGTAGCATAGAACCATGTCCTGCTGAAAGAACAAATCTATCTCTATTAATCCAATCTGGATTTTTAGGATTAAAGTTTAAGAAATCTTTAAAAAGAACAGTTGCAACATCAGCCATTCCCATAGGCATACCTGGATGCCCAGAATTAGCTTTTTGGACAGCATCTATAGACAAAAATCTGATACAATTCGCTAATTCTTTATAAAGTTTACTCAAGTAATTATCCTGCCTAGACTAAGAAGATTCTATTTAATAATATAATTATATATATATGAATTCTGTGATCGAAAAAGAAAAAAAACTAAATTTAGCTTTAGCAAAATTAAAAAATTTAAACTTAAAAAACCCTGACGTTAAAAAAAATATAGAGAATTTAAGTAGTCAAAAAAATCAATTAGAAATTGAAAAGCAAGAAATAGAAGAAAAATATAAAAGTTTAATTAATGATTATAATAGTTTAAGTAAAAAATTAGACGAATTACAAAATCAAGAAAAAGCTGAACAAAAAAGACAGATTGAGTTTTCTGAAAAAATTGATGAATTAAATCAAGAAACAGATATTTTGTTAGATGAGATAGATAAATGGCAAACGTAAGTATTAAGTTTAACGGGAAAGAATTTTTGTTGTCTTGTGAGGACGGCCAGGAAGAGCATCTTGAAGAATTATTAATTCAAATCAATCAGAAATTTAATAATCTTAAAAATGATCTTGGAAATCTTGGAGAGAATAAACTTCTATTAATTACAGCTGTTAAAGTAATGGATGAATATTATGAAACTAAAAAAAAAGTAGATCAAAAAAAGAATGAGTTGAGAGATCTCTCAAATAAATTTAAAGAGCTTAAAACTTTAATTTATGAGTATAGAGATAAGAAAGAGCTGGAAATAAACTCACTTAATAAAGATCACCTTAAATTAAAAAATGAAATTGAAATAAATCAAAAGAGTTATGAGAAGTTAATTGACGAAGCTGCTGATGAAATTTCAAGTTTTGTTGAAAAAGCAAATTTAGAAAATATTTCTAAGTAAAATTCTAGTGAATAAATCTGAGATTAGAAAAAAATTATTAAAAGCAAGAAAACTAAATAACAATAAAAATTTAGTCATAAAATTTAGTAATATTGTAAAAATTTTAAAAAAAGAAAAAGTAAATAGAAAAATAATTGGTGGTTATTATCCATATAATCATGAAGTTGATTCAATTCAAATTCTAAATAAACTTGAAAAACTTGGTTATCAAATATCATTGCCAAAAATTAAAAAAAATAATCAAATGGATTTTTTATACTGGTCAACAAAAGAGCCTTTATCAATAAATAAATATGGAATACCTGAACCTTCATCAGATCAAATTGTCTACCCGAGTATTCTTTTAGTACCACTTGTAGCTTTTGATAATCATTTAAATAGAATAGGTTATGGAGGTGGTTATTACGATAGGTATATTAAGAAGGTAAAAAAAAACAAAAAAATTATATTAATTGGGTTAGCTTATTCTTTTCAAAAAGTAAAAAAAATACCAGCTAACAAATATGATATGAAACTGGATTTTATTGTAACAGATAAAAATTTTATATGAGAATTTTATTTTTAGGAGATGTGGTAGGGAACTCAGGTTGTTCGAAAATATTGAATAATCTTTTAAGCCAAAAAGAATTGAATAAAATTGATTTTGTAATCGTCAATGGAGAAAATGCAGCTGAGGCAGGAGTTGGATTAACAAAAGAAATCTGTGAGGATTTTTTTAAATGTGGTGTTGATGTCATTACTACTGGTAATCATGTTTGGGATCAAAAAGATATTATGAAATTTATCGATAATGAAAATAGGTTACTTCGCCCAAAAAATTTATTTGAGCCAGCACCAGGTAAAGGATTTGAAGTTTTTCAAAATGAAAAAAATGTAAAAATTGGTGTTTTAAATTTAATGGGAAATGTTTTTATGAAAAAATGCGATGACGTATTTGAGATTTCAGAAAAATTTTTAAAAGAGCACAAACTAAAAGAGGATTATGATTTTCTAGTTGTTGATTTTCATGGAGAAATTACTAGTGAAAAAAATGCAATAGGATATTTTTTTGATGGTAAAGCTACTCTAGTAGTTGGAACACACACACACATTCCAACAAATGATGCAAGAATTTTGAAAAATGGGACAGCTTATCAAACAGATGCAGGTATGTGTGGTGATTATGACTCAGTTATTGGTATGAATAAAGATAACTCTTTGAACAGATTTATGAAAAAAGAGTCTACCAAACATTTTCCAGCAACTGGTGATGCTACTTTAAGTGGAGTAATTGTTGATTGTGATATAAAAACTGGTTTAGCAAATAAAATTGAAAGCTATGTTTTTGGAGGTCAGCTAAAGAATACTTAATTAGTTTATGGCAGGACATTCTCATTGGGCAGGAATAAAACATAAAAAAGGTAAAGCCGATAAGCAAAGATCTAAAATTTTTTCAAAGTTGTCGAAAGAAATTACTGTTGCAGCAAAACTTGGAGATAAAGATCCAGCAATGAATCCAAGATTAAGATCTGCGATTCAAGCTGCAAGATCCGCAAATATGCCGAAAGAAAATATTGAAAGAGCAATTGATAAATCTTCAGTTAATACTGAGTCAAATTTTGAAAATTTAAGATATGAGGGCTTTGGACCAGAAAAAGTAGCAGTGATAATAGAAGCATTAACAGATAATAAAAATAGAACAGCGTCCAGTATTAGAACAATTTTTCAAAAAGCAGGTGGCAATCTAGGAACCCAAGGTTCTGCTTCTCATAATTTTAATCAATTAGGAATAATAAAGATCGATAAAAAAGAGGTTTCTGATGATCAAATTTTTGAGCTAGCCACCAATGCTGGAGCTGATGAATGTAAATCGGAAAATGATTTTCACGAAATACAATGTCCTGTCAGTGAAATTTATAATGTTAAAAAAGAATTAGAAAAAGAAATTACTAATTTTATCTCAACAGAAATTGAATGGGTGCCACTTAATAGTGTAAAAATTTCTAAAGAAAAAAATGAAGATTTAATAAATTTCTTTGAATTACTTGAAGACAATGATGATGTACAAAATGTTTATTCTAATGCTGAATTTGTAAATTAAATTATGTTAATAATAGGTATAGATCCTGGAATTTCTGGTTCAATTTGTTTTTTAGATAATGGAAAAATCCTAGATGTTATTGAAATGCCTATAATGACAGATGGTAAAAAAAATAAAAAACAAGTAAATGGCTCGCAAGTTTATAATGAAATTAGCAAAAGAATTAAACAATTTGAAAAAAATCAAATTAGAGTTGTGATTGAACACGTTTCTGCAATGCCTGGTCAAGGAGTTACTAGTATGTTTAATTTTGGACAATCGTTTGGAATTTTAAAGGGTATTTGTACCGCGATGCAATTACCCATGTACTTTGTAAGGCCCACAAAATGGAAAAAATATTTTAATCTTTTAAATTCTGAGAAAGATGCCAGCAGGACAAGAGCAATAGAAATATTTCCTTATTTTTCATCTCAATTATCAAGAAAGAAAGACTCAAATAAAGCTGATGCGATTTTGATAGCAAGTTTTTATCATGAAACTTACAAAATTGACGAATAGCTCTTTAATAAATTTATTTATTAGAGCTGACATAATTGTTAAGTCAGTTATCATAATGTTAATTGCTTGTTCTATATATTCATGGGCAGTAATAATTGAAAAATATAGATTGTTTAAAAAAATAAATCAATCTACCGAAGAGTTTGAAGCAAAGTTTTGGAATTCTAAATCTGCAGAAACTTTTTATAATAATCTACCAGCAAACGTTCAAGACCCGATGGCTTTAATATTTAAAGATGCGATGCAAAACTTATTGAAGAGAAGATCTAGAACAGACTTAAACAATAGAATGACCACAATGTTAGAGACGGGTATTGAAAAACAAATATCAAAAATCACTAAAGGTTTTACTTTTTTAGCAACAGTTGGATCAACAGCTCCATTCATAGGCCTATTCGGAACAGTTTGGGGAATTATGAACTCTTTTCAATCTATAGCAATTTCAAGAAATACGAGTTTGGCAATTGTTGCACCTGGAATAGCTGAAGCACTATTCGCAACTGCGTTAGGTCTACTAGCAGCAATACCTGCGGTTGTTGCATATAATAAATTTAATAATGACTCAATTAAGTATTCCCAAAAATTAGAAAATTTCTCAAAAAGATTTTTAACGATTATCTAAAATGGCTTTTAAATTAAATCGTTCATCAAAAGAACCAATGAGCGAAATAAATGTAACACCATTTGTGGATGTAATGTTGGTGCTTTTAATTATTTTTATGGTTACTGCCCCTTTGTTAACTGTAGGAGTTCAGGTTGATTTACCAGAAAGTTCTGCCGACTCGCTTCCTGAGGAAGCTGAACCACTGACTTTGACAATAAACTCTAAAGGTGAAATTTATATTCAAGAGTCAAAAGTTGAATATGAAAAAATAATAGCAAAAGTCTTAGCGGTTTCAAAAAATAGAACTGATACAAGAATTTACGTAAGGGGTGATAAAACAATTAATTATGGAAGAGTATTGGAAATTATGGGCTTACTATCTGGGTCTGGTTTTACCAAAGTAGCACTTATATCTGAACCATATAAAGAAAGGTAAGAAGTGAATAGAAGTATAATTATATCTTCTGTATCACATCTAGTTTTAATAATGATTACAGCTTTTAGTTTACCTTTCTTAGCTAAAAAACCAATTGATCTTCCCCCGATAGTATCTGTAGAATTAATACAGATCACAGATAAAACCAATATTCCATACGCACCTAAGGCAAAAAAAATTATAGAAAAAATTAAAGAGAAAGAAAAAAAGTTGGTATCTGAACAAGCTCCCCCAAAAAAAGTAAAAAAAATTAAACCAGATGCAGTTCCATTACCAGATGATAAGCCTAAAAAGGTTGAGAAAATAAAAGAAGATAAACAAAATCCAGAAAAAATTGATAATGAAGTTAAGCAAGTTTCTGAATTTGAAAAAAAAGAGTTATTCGATCCAAATAATATTGCAGCCTTAATTGATAAATCTAAAGTTGAAAGTGCTGAAACGATTAAAAAAAATAACAAAATTACACAAGATCAAAAAAAAAATGTTGAGAACGCAGGTTTATCTTTAAGCGAAGAGGATGCTTTAAAAGCTCAAATATTTGGTTGTTGGAGTATTCCTTTGGGTCTGCCTTACAATGAAAATTTATTAGTAAGAATTAAACTTCAACTGAATCCAGATGGAACAATTCAAGAGTCAGAGATTTTGGATCATGCAAGAATGAATAAACCTGGTCAAGGTTTTTATAAGGTTTTAGCGGAAAGTGCTTTAAGAGCAATAAAATTATGCCAGCCCTTAAGAGTTCCTACAACTGGTTATGAGAGATGGAAAGAATTACAATTAAATTTTGATGCAAGAGAAATGTTAGAGGGATAGAATATTTTTATGAGAAATCTAATTATTTTATTTTTAATATTTATAGTACCTACTAATGCATTAGGTTTAATTGAGGTTGATATTACACGAGGAAATTTGAATCCACTCCCTATTGCAGTGTCACCATTATCAATTGATGATGAATCAAAAAAGAGTTTTGAGAAAACTTTAAAAAAAAAAGATATTGGATCAGAAATTTCTAAAGTTATCGAAAAAAATTTAAAAACTTCAGGTCTTTTTAATCCATTAGATAAAAATGCTTTTCTACAAGCGCCTGATATTGCTCACCTAAAACCACGTTTTGAGGATTGGAATTTAATTAAAGCTCAAGCTTTAATAACAGGTAAAGTAAAAAACGTTGATGATAAACTTAGAGTTGAGTTTAGATTATGGGATGTGCTGGCTGGAAAAGAAATGATGGCTCTAGCATTTACGACAGTGCCAAACAACTGGAGACGTGTTGGTCATATAATAACAGACAAAGTTTACGAGAGATTAACTGGAGAAAAAGGTTATTTTGATACTAGGATAATCTATGTTGCTGAAGAGGGTCCAAAAACAAAGAGAATTAAAAAATTAGCCATCATGGATCAAGATGGTGCAAATAATAAATTTTTAACTTTAGGAAATGAACTTGTTTTGACACCAAGGTTTAATCCTACAAGCCAAATGGTAACATATCTATCTTATTTTAGAAATTTACCTAGAGTTTATCTTCTTGATATAGAAACAGGTATTCAAGAAGTGGTAGGAGATTTTCCAGGAATGACTTTTGCTCCTAGATTTTCTCCAGATGGAAAAAAAATTATAATGAGTTTTGCTAAGGATGGAAATTCAGATATTTATACAATGGATTTAGAAAATAGAATTGTAGAGAAAATTACCAATCATCCCTCTATAGATACTTCACCATCTTATTCCCCGGATGGAAAATTTATTTGTTTTAACTCTGACAGAAGTGGGTACCAACAAATTTATGTCATGAAAAGTGATGGTAGCAATGTTAAAAGAATTTCTTTTGGAAATGGTTTATATGGTACTCCTGTTTGGTCTCCAAGAGGTGATTTAATCGCTTTTACAAAATTACATAAAGGTAAATTCTACATCGGTGTGATGAGAACCGATGGATCTGGTGAGAGATTGTTGACAGAAAATTTTTATCAAGAAGCTCCTTCCTGGTCGCCTAATGGACGAGTTTTAATTTTTTATAGAGAGACTAAAACTGATGATAAAGGAGAGGGTTTTTCTGCTAAATTGTGGTCAATTGATTTAACAGGCTACAATGAAAGGCTTGTAGATACCCCAACTGATGCATCAGACCCATCATGGTCATCTTTATTAAGTAATTAACTGAAAATATGTTGATTTTTTACCTTGAAACATTTAATTAGTTGTGAAAAAGTTAGTTATAAGAAATATTGACCAAGGAGCATTAATGAAATTAAACAAAATTTTAAAGAACACTTTTTTAGTATTATTTGCATGTTTAGTGTTGTCTGCTTGCGCAACATCAAAAAAATCTACAGGACAAATGCAAGGGGATGTTTACACTGGAACTGATACAGTTGAATATTTAGCTTCAGGTGTTCCTGACAGAGTTTTCTTTGCAACTAATGAGTCAGTTTTGACTACTGCATCAAGAGAAACTTTAAGAAAACAAGCGGCATGGTTAAGAAAAAATTCTGACATTACAATCGTGCTTGAAGGACATGCTGACGAAAGAGGAACAAGAGAATATAACTTAGCATTAGGTGAAAGAAGAGCTAATGCTGCTAAAGATTATTTAATGACTTATGGGATTTCCTCTAACAGAATTTCAGTTCTAAGTTATGGAAAAGAAAGACCAGTTGACTCTGGTTCTAATCCTTTGGCTTGGTCAAAAAACAGAAGATCTGTTACAGTAAAAGCAAATTAATTTTAAAAAATTTAAGACCCTTAATTAATTCAATTAGTTAAGGGTCTTTTTTTTGCCATTATTTTAATCATAAGATTATTTTAATGCGACATATTTTAAGAAAATTTAAAATTATTTCACTTTGTTTAAGTAATTTTTTTTTAATAACTTATTCTTACGCTGACAATCATAATATTTATGAAATATTAGATCAACTTCAGAAAGATATAAAGACACTAGAAAAAGCAGTATACTCAGGATCAATAGAATTTAATAGTGATAGCTCTGTAAATTTAAATTCAAATTTAGATAATAATTCAGAAGATGTTCTTACAAGACATTTATTAAAACTTTCAGAAATTGAAAATCAATTTCAGGAACTTACAAATAAGTTTGAGGAAATAAATTTTAAGTTAGACAAACTATCCAGCAGGATGTCAAAAGTGCAAGCAGATAATCAAATAAGATTTCAGGACTTAGAAAATGTTGTGTCTTCTGATGCAACTACAAATAAATTAACAAAAAAAACAAATAATGAGCAAATGGAAGTTTTACCTGGAAGTTCTCAACCTCAAGATTTGGGATCGATATCATATAAAGATACAGCGACAAATGAAACATCACAAAAAACAAATTCTGTAGACTCAACAGCTTTAGTAGTAACTGAAACTTTTCAAGCTGAAGAAAAAATTCTTCCAAATGAGTCTCCAGATAAACAATATCAGTTTGCTACAAGCTTTTTAAAAGTTGGTGATTATTCAACTGCTGAAAGAGCATTCAGAGAGTTCGTTGACACAAATCCTGAACATAATCTAGCTGGGAATGCTCAATATTGGTATGCAGAAACTTTTAGGATACGACAATTGTATACGGATGCAGCCTCAGCATATTTAGAAGGTTATCAGAGATACCCTAAAGGTGAAAAAGCACCTATAAACTTATTAAAGCTTGGTGTATCAATGGTACAAATTGGAGAAAAAGATCAAGGTTGCAAAATGATCAATGGTGTTGAAGAACAATATCCAGAGGCAAACCAATCTGTGATACAAAAAGCTAAATATGAGTCTCAGAAATTCGAATGCAACAACCAAAATTCCTAAATTTTTAAGAGATAACTTAAATAATAAAAGAATAAATAAGATTTATAAAAAATTTGAGATCTCTTTAAATTTAGATGAAAGTTTTGCAGTTGCAGTCTCAGGTGGTCCAGATAGTCTTGCTTTAGCTTTTTTATCTAAAATTTATGCAATTAAAAAAAATTTAAAATCAAAGTTTTATATTATCGACCATAAACTTAGACCTGAGTCTACAAAAGAGGCTAAATTCGTTTTAAATTTACTTAAAAAAAACTTTATAAAATCAGAAATATTAACTTGGAAAGGAAAGAAACCAAAGAAAAGCATTCAGTCAATTGCTAGGACAAAAAGATATGAAATACTTTTCAAGAAATGTAATCAATTAAAAATCAAAGATATTTTAATGGGGCATCACGAGGATGATTTAATTGAAAATTTTTTTATAAGACTTCTGAGGGGTAGTGGAATAAAAGGTCTCACATCTCTAGATATAAAGACAACAATAAAAAAAAAGAACATATTAAGACCTTTAATTGATATAAAAAAAGAGGATTTAATTTTTATTTCAAAAAAAGTTTTTAATTTCTATGTAGAAGATCCAACAAACTATGATGAAAAATATCAAAGAGTTCGAGTAAGAAAATTAATGAAAAATCTTGAAAGAGATGGTTTAGATAAAAATAAATTAAAAAAAACGATTAAAAATTTAAAATATGCAAACAAAGTAATTGAGTTTTATGTTGATAAAAATTTACGAGAAAATACCTCTTTTTTAAATAATAAAAAAAGATTAGTTATCAATAGTGATTTTTTTCTCCAACCCCAAGAGGTTACTTTTAGAGCCTTTTCAGAGTCATTAAAGTTAATTGGTGAAAAATATTATTCTGTAAGAGGAAAAAAATTAGAAAAAATTATCCGGGAAGTTGAAAATAATCGATTGAATAGAGCTACATTAGGTGGTTGTATTATTGAAAAGGTCAATCAATCAATAATTATCTCTAAAGAGCCCTAAAATAATGCCACTTTACACAAAATGCCACTTGTTAAATTGATAATAATTCTTATTTTAAGCCTATGAATATGAAAAACATTGCAATGTGGGCTATCATAGTTTTTTTAACTATTGGTCTTTATAATATGTTTAAAAATCCCCAAACAAATATTAGAGGTGGGGACAAGGTTATATTCTCAGAATTCTTGACATCTGTTGAAAATGGAGAAGTATTAAAAGTAGAAATTCAAGGTAACAATATCAAAGGTGTGTATTCAAATGGAAACTCATTTACAACTTATTCTCCTAACGATCCAAATTTAATTGAAAAACTTTCTGAAAAAGGAGTGAGTATTTCAGCTGCACCTATTGAAGAAAAAATGCCATCATTATTTGGTGTCCTGCTTTCATGGTTTCCTATGTTGTTATTAATTGCTGTTTGGATTTTTTTCATGAGACAAATGCAAGGTGGTAAAGGTGGAGCTATGGGTTTTGGAAGATCAAAAGCAAAAATGATGAATGAACTTAAGGGTAAAGTTACATTTAATGACGTTGCAGGTGTAGAAGAAGCAAAGGAAGAAGTTGAAGAAATTGTAGAATTTTTAAAAGATCCAAGAAAATTTAGTAGACTTGGAGGAAAAATACCTAGAGGTGCTTTATTGGTCGGTCCACCAGGCACTGGAAAAACTTTATTAGCTAGAGCGATAGCAGGTGAAGCTGGAGTACCATTTTTTACGATCTCAGGTTCAGATTTCGTTGAAATGTTTGTAGGAGTTGGTGCTTCTAGAGTGAGAGATATGTTTGAACAAGGAAAAAAAAATTCTCCTTGTATAATTTTCATAGATGAAATTGATGCTGTTGGAAGAAGTAGGGGTGCTGGTTTAGGTGGTGGAAACGATGAACGAGAACAAACTCTTAACCAGCTTTTAGTTGAGATGGATGGTTTTGATACTAATGAAGGAGTAATAATTATTGCTGCAACAAACAGACCAGATGTATTAGATCCCGCTTTATTAAGACCAGGTAGGTTTGATAGACAAGTAGTTGTATCCAATCCTGACATAATTGGACGAGAAAAAATTTTAAAGGTTCATGTTAAAAAAATAAAAATGGCACCGGATGTTAATTTAAGAACTATTGCGAGAGGTACACCTGGTTTTTCTGGTGCAGATCTAGCTAATTTAGTAAATGAGTCGGCTTTATTGGCTGCTAGAAAAAATAAGAGAATTGTTACACTAAATGAGTTTGAGGAGGCAAAGGATAAAGTAATGATGGGAGCTGAAAGACGTTCGATGGTGATGACAGAGGATGAAAAAAAATTAACAGCTTATCATGAAGGGGGTCATGCGCTCGTATCTTTCAACATGCCAAGTTATGATCCTATACATAAAGCAACTATAATTCCCCGGGGTAGAGCATTAGGTATGGTTATGAATTTGCCAGAAAGAGATAAACATGGTCATTCTATAAAATATTTAAAAGCAAGGTTGGCAGTTTGTTTTGGTGGAAGAGTTGCTGAAGAAGTAATTTTTGGAAAAGATAATATATCAACAGGAGCAGGTGGAGGTAGTGGATCAGATATAAATCAAGCTACGCAACTTGCCAGAGCCATGGTAACTAAGTACGGAATGAGCGAAGAAATGGGACCTGTTGAATATGGTGAAAATCAAGAAGAGGTTTTTTTAGGAAGATCAGTAACACAAACTCAGTCAGTCTCTGAGGAAGTAGCACAAAAAATAGACAAAGAAATCAGAAAGCTTATAGATGAGGGTTATAATACTGCAAAGAAAATTTTGACTGAAAAAGTTGAAGATTTACACAAAATTGCTAAAGCTCTTATGACTTATGAGACATTAACTGGTGAAGAAATTGAAAATATAATCAATAAAAATATATACCCAGCAGACAAACAAGACTTAAAAGTAGAAGATGATAAAGGGTCAGCAATGGGTGCTCTAGGCCTAAAACCAAAAATTGTTCATTAGACTGAATGTCTAGATATTACACTAGAGTGTGTAATTTCTATTATGGTGCAAAATCTAAATTATTAGTTAAGAAAAAAAAGACTTTACCACTTCATAATAATCCTGAAATTTCTTTTGATAAAATAGAAATAATAACAAGAAATTCAAAAAAATTAATTTCTTTAAATGAAGTGAACAAATTACAGACAGTTTCTCAGATGGTGGAAAATTTTTTAATTATGCATCAGCCAAAAAACAATTAAATTTTCTTTTAAATTCTGGCGCAAACCTTGTTGATATTGGAGCAGAGTCCACTAAACCTGGATCTAAAGCTATTAAATCAAAAATAGAATGGAATAGACTCAAAAATATTTTAAAATTAATTGATAAAAAAAATTTTATATCTCTAGATACTAGAAAATCAGAAATCATGGAAAAGGGAATTAAACTAGGAGTAAAATTAATTAATGATGTTTCTGGTCTTAATTTTGATAAAAACTCAATCAAGATTTTAAAAAAGTATAATATACCTTTCGTACTCCAACACTCACTTGGTAATCCTGACGTAATGCAAAAAAATCCAAAATATAAAAATGTATTATTAGATATTTACGATTTTTTTGAAGAAAAATTAAATAATTTACGTCAAAATGGAATTTATCATAATAATATAATCTTAGACCCTGGTATAGGTTTTGGAAAAAATTTGAAACATAATATGACGATAATTAAAAATATATCAATTTACCATTCTTTGGGTTTGCCTATACTGCTTGGTATTTCTAGAAAAAGATTTATAAAAGATTTATCTGGAAATAATGATAGCTCTTTAAGAATTGGAGGAACAATAAGTAGCAGTATTTTTGCAATGTTACAGGGTGTACAAATGTTGAGAGTTCATGATGTCAACGAAGTTAATCAAGCTATAAAAGTTTTCAAAGCACTTATAAATAAATAATGAAGTATTTTGGCACTGATGGAATTAGAGGGCAGGTAAATAGTGGGAACATTAATGGAGATATGTTCTTTAAGTTTGGACTAGCAGCAGGAAAATATTTCACAAATTTAAAAAAAAGAAAACAAACAGCAATTATTGCTAAAGATACTAGACTTTCAGGATACGCATTAGAACCAGCACTAGTTTCTGGTTTAGCTTCTGCAGGAATGCATGTTTATACACTGGGTCCATTGCCGACTAATGGCCTTGCAATGTTGACAAAATCAATGAACGCAAATCTTGGTATTATGATCACTGCTTCACACAATTTATTTTATGATAATGGTTTAAAGTTATTCGGTCCTGATGGATTAAAACTATCTGATAAAATTCAAAAAAAAATTGAAAATTTAATAGATAGCAAAGTTCAAAAACACTTATCAAATCCAAAAAAATTAGGAAGGGTTAAAAGGCTAGAGACTGGAACTGATGAATATATTAAAATTTGTAAAAAAAAGTTGTCAAGAAACTTTAAATTAAACAACTTGAAAGTAGTTCTAGATTGTGCAAATGGAGCTGGATATAAATCTGCACCAAAATTAATCAGATCACTTGGAGCAAAATTAAAAGTTATAGGCAATAAACCAAATGGATTTAATATTAATAAAAATTGTGGTTCAACTTTTCCAGAAAAACTACAAAGAAATGTTAAAAAATTCAAAGCAGATTTGGGTATATCTTTAGATGGAGATGCTGACAGAATAATAATGTGTGATGAAAAAGGATCTATAATTGATGGTGATCAAATTATCGCTGCATTAGCTTTACAATGGAAAAAGAGAAAAATTCTCAAAGGAGGCGTTGTCGGGACCTTAATGTCAAACTATGGTTTAGAAAAATTTTTAAAAGAGAAAGGTATTAAATTTTTAAGAGCTAATGTTGGGGACAGATATGTTAAGGAATTGATGCAAAAGAAAAAATTCAATTTAGGAGGAGAACAATCGGGTCATATTATTTTAGGAAAATTTGCAACAACTGGCGATGGTGTGCTTGTTGCTTTAGAGATTATCAAATCAATGAATAGAAAAACTAAAGCCAGTGATTTTTTTAATGTCTTTAAAAAAATTCCACAAATTTTAGAAAATATAAAAATAAAAGATGATAAAATACTTAAAAATTACTCTGTTAAAAGATCCATTAAAATTGCAAAAAAATTAATTAAAAATCAAGGTCGAATTCTTGTAAGAAAATCAGGCACTGAACCAAAGATAAGAATAATGGGTGAGAGTGAAAATAAAATTTTGCTTAAAAAATGTATAAAAATGATTTCAAAAGAATTTAAATAAATTGAGATTAAAGTCTAAAATTTTGATAATTGCTGGATCAGACTCATCTGGTGGGGCTGGTATACAGGCAGATATCAAAACTGTCACTAGTCTTGGCTCTTATGCAATGACTGCTATTACAGCAGTGACTGTTCAAAATACAATGGGTGTTAAATCAGTTATTTCAATACCAACTAATGAAGTAAAAAATCAAATTATTTATTCATCAAGAGATATAAGACCTGATGCCATTAAAATAGGTATGCTTCACTCTACTGAAGTTGTCGAAAAAGTAGCTCACGCTTTGAAGATATTAAAAGTAAAAAAAATTGTTTTAGACCCTGTAATGGTTGCAAAGGGTGGTGCTAAATTAATTGATAGTAAAGCAATACAAACTTTAAAAAAAAAGCTATTAAAAAATGTTCTTTTGATCACACCAAACATTCCAGAAGCAGAAATTTTAGCAGAGACTAGTATTAAAAACAAAGAGGATATGATTTTTGCAGCAAATAAATTGATAGATTTAGGAGCTAAAAATGTATTGTTGAAGGGTGGCCATTTAAAATCAAAAAAAGTAATAGATTTATATCTAAGCAAATCTGATTTTAAAGTCTTTACAAGTTTTAGGCATAGAACAAAAAATACTCATGGTACAGGATGTACATTATCTAGTGCGATAGCAACTTTTCTTTCATGTGGAAAAAGTATTAAGAGCGCTTGTGCGTTGGGAATTAAATATGTAAATTCTGCGATACTGACAAATCCAAACTATGGAAAAGGACATGGTCCCATAAATCATGTTAATTCAATGAAAATAAAACAAAAATTTAATTAATGAAAAATATTGTTGTTGTTGGTTCTCAATGGGGAGATGAGGGAAAAGGCAAGATAGTTGATTGGTTATCTGAACAAGCTGATGTTGTAGTTAGATTTCAAGGTGGTCACAACGCGGGCCATACTCTTGTAATAAATGGTGTAACTTATAAACTTCGACTACTTCCATCCGGAATTGTAAGAAAAAATAAAATATCAATAATTGGAAATGGAGTTGTCGTTGACCCCTGGGCATTATTAGATGAAATTGAGGAAATTAAATCAAAAGGAGTTAAGGTTGACACTGATAATTTTATAATTTCAGAGTCTGCAAATTTAATTTTACCTTTTCATAGGGAAATGGATGAAATCCGTGAAGATAGTGCGGGTAAAGGAAAAATTGGAACAACCAGAAGAGGTATCGGACCAGCATATGAAGATAAAGTTGGTAGACGATCAATAAGAGTAATGGACTTGAGATCTGAAAAAAATCTAGATCAAAGGTTAGAGTCTGTTCTTTTACATCATAATGCAATTAGAAAAGGCTTAGGTAAAAAAATCTATGAGAAAGATCAATTAAAAAAAGATTTATTAAAAATTGCTCCTAAGATCTTGAAATACTCAAAACCAGTTTGGTTGAAACTTGACGAATTCAAAAAACAGAAAAAAAGAATATTATTTGAGGGAGCTCAAGGCATATTACTAGATGTTGATCATGGTACATATCCATTTGTGACATCCTCAAATACTGTAGCGTCAAGCGCCGCTACTGGTACAGGGTGTGGACTAAACACAATTAATTATGTTTTAGGAATCACTAAAGCATATACGACTAGGGTTGGAGAAGGTCCGTTTCCGACAGAATTAAAAGATGATATTGGCGAACTTTTAGGAACAAGAGGAAAAGAATTTGGAACAGTTACAAGTCGAAAAAGAAGATGTGGTTGGTTTGATGGTGTTTTAGTAAGACAAACTATTAAAGTCTCAGGGATTGATGGTATAGCACTTACAAAGCTGGATGTTTTAGATGAATTAGATGAAATAAAGATGTGCGTTGAATATGAATTAGATGGAAAAAAAATTAATTATTTACCAGCAGCAGTAGAGGATCAGCTCAAAATAAAACCTATTTATAAAACTTTTGATGGCTGGAAAAAATCAACAAGTGGTATTAAGAATATAGATGATCTTCCAGAAAATGCTAAAAATTATATTAAAGAAGTTGAGAATTTTATTGAGACAAAAATATCAAGTATTTCAACCAGCCCAGAACGTGATGATACGATATTAATCGAAAATCCTTTTGAGATTTAATTTACAGGTAATAAGTTTTTTGACTTTGCGAGTAAAAGCATATGCTTTTGTAATTTTTCAAAAGCTTTATTTTCAATTTGTCTTACTCTTTCTCTACTAATTTTATATTTTTTACTCAGGTCTTCCAATGTAGTTGGATTATCATTTAATCTTCTAGAATATAAAATTTCTCTCTCTCTTTCATTTAGGACTTGAATTGAGTTTTTTAACAAGTCTTTTCTTTGTTCCATTTCCTCTTGATGAGCAAATTTTAAGTCATGATCTAATTCTTTATCAACCAACCAGTCTTGCCATTCATCACCATCTTCACCAACTTGTGCATTAAGTGAGAATTCTTTTCCCGATAATCTTCGATTCATCGAAATCACCTCATCTTTACTAACATCAAGCTTGTTAGCTATTTCATCAACATGTTCATTTTTTAAATCCCCTTCTGTTTGAGGAGCTATTTGGTTTTTTAATTTCTTAAGATTAAAAAATAATTTTTTTTGTGCAGTTGTTGTACCAATCTTGACTAAACTCCACGATCTTAAAATATATTCTTGTATTGAAGCTTTTATCCACCACATCGCGTATGTGGCTAATCTAAAACCTTTTTCAGGTTCAAATTTTTTTACCGCTTGCATTAAACCAATATTCCCTTCAGAGATCATCTCATTTACTGGTAATCCATATCCTTTGTATCCCATTGCAATTTTCGCAACCAATCTCAAATGACTCGTTACTAATTTTTCTGCTGCTTTGATATTACCAGTTGTTTTCCAATTTTTTGCCAACATATATTCTTCTTCTGCATCAAGCATAGGGAATTTTTTAATCTGTTCCAAATATGCAGATAGACCACCTTCATTACTTAAAATGGGCAAGTTATTATTTATTGCAGTATTCATAATGAGTTTATCTAATTAATTATTTATATTTTTCAATGATTTATTTATTAGTATTTCTTAGTATTTTTAAAATATTCTCAAGTTCTAAAGGTAAATTTGAGTTGAAAACCATTTCTTTGCTTTTCGTGGGGTGAATGAAGCCTAGAGTCTTAGCATGAAGAAATTGTCTATTAAGACTATTTAAATTTTGCTCTATCAATGGATTAATATTTTTAATTTTCTTAAACTTTTTTTTATATTTATCATCACCAACAATACTATTTCCTAAAAAATTCATGTGAACTCTAATTTGATGGGTTCTACCTGTTTCTAGTTTGCATTCTACTAAACTTAAAGTTGGTGTGTGTTTATTCTCAAAAATTTCAATAGTTCTATAATTGGTAATTGCTTTTTTTCCTTTAGTCCGACTAACTTCCATCATTTGTCTATTCTTTGAACTTCGTGTTATTAAAGTTTCAATTTTTCCCCTAGAAGGTCTAACTTTTCCCCATATTAATAATTGATAAACTCTTGTTATAGAGTGTTTATTAAACTGATTAGATAAGTTTTCATGCGATAGATTATTTTTTGCTATGACTACTAAACCTGATGTATTTTTGTCTATCCTATGTACTATTCCCGGTCTAAGTTCATCACCAATATTTGAAAGAGAGCCTTTATCGTAATCTACTAATGCATTTACAATTGTATTGTCAAAATTTCCAGCTCCTGGATGCATCACAATACCTGCTGGTTTGTTTAGCACTATTATATCTTTATCCTCATGAACAATATCTAATTTGAATTTAAATGGTTTCAGCGAAGCTTTTTTAGGCTCTGGAATTATTAATTCAATAGCATCGTCTTTTAAAACCTTCTTAGCAGGATCTAAAATAACTTTATCATTAATCTTAAGCTTCTTGCCTAATATTAAGTTTTTTATTCTAGTTCTACTTATCTCATTTTCCTTACTATTAATAAAAACATCCACACGCATATTTTTATTACTTTCTTTTACAATCAAATTTATTTTTTTTTTCATAAAATGATATATTACTATTATATGCGCTTGTAGCTCAACTGGATAGAGCGCCTGACTTCGGATCAGGAGGTTCTGGGTTCGACTCCTAGCAGGCGCACCAATTATTCACCCATGTTAATTAATGTTCCTTTAATTCGAGCTCTCAAAAAAGATAAATAAAATAGAACTATTCCAATGATTAAATAGATCAGGTTTAATAAATATGCTTGTTTCAAATTTGTATAATCAATTGACCCATTTAGAAGTATGTTTCTAGTCTCATCAAAAATATAAACAAGTGGTAAACCTTTTGCTATGAATTGAAATAATTCTGGTAGAATTTCTATTGGATAATATATGCATCCTAAAGGAGCTAGCAAAAATAGGGATGACCATGCAATATTTTCAAAAGATGGACCAAATCTAATTAGCCCTGAACTCACAAACAACCCAAGTGTTATTCCAAAAAGATATAAACTTAGAAATAGGAATAAAAGTGGTAATCCCAATTTTAAAATTGATACACCAAATAGAGGAGAGGTTAGCATTATTGCAGGAACCAATCCTATTAAAGTCCTTATCAAAGCAGTAAAAATTAATGAAACAATAATTTCTTTAAGCTTAAGGGGAGCAATAAACAAATTTGTGAAATTTCTACTCCAGATTTCTTCTAAAAAAAGCATGTTAAAACTAATGCTTGATCTAAAAAGAATATCGTAAAGTATTGCACACGTTAAAATTACTCCCAAAGTATTGCTATAGTAGTCACTATGTATTGAAAAGAACTTTGAGATAAAACCCCACAAAATTATTTGAATTGTTGGCCAATAAATTAAATCCAAAATTCTTGGTAAAGAACTTTTAATTAAATAAAAATGTCTAAGAAAAAGACCATACATTTTATTAAAATTCATACTTTTTCCCTTGTAAGTTTTAAAAAAACTTCTTCCATATTTTTTCTTCCATGTTTTTTAATTAATTCCTCTGGACTTCCCTCATCAATAATCGATCCTTTATTCATCATTAAAACTGAAGAACATAGTCTCTCTACCTCTGCCATATTGTGTGATGCTAATAGAATAGATGTTTTATTTTCCTGTTGATATTCTTCTAAAAAACTTCTAACGAAATCACCCGTTTCAGGATCAAGTGATGCTGTAGGTTCATCAAGAAGTAAAACTTTTGGATTATTAATTATTGATTTTGCAAGACTAACCCTATTTTTTTGACCAGATGACAACTCCCCAGTTAATTTATCTATAAATTCGTAGAGTCTTAATTTTTCACACAGATATTCAATTTTTGCCTTATGTTTGTTCACATCATAAAGCCTCCCATAAACTTCTAAATTTTGTCTAACTGTCAATTTTTTAGGCAACTCTATATAAGGTGATATAAAATTTAATTGATTTAATAAATCTACACGTTGGTTTTCAATTTCGACTCCATTTATCAAAACCTTTCCTTTTGATGGTTTTAATAAACCTAAAATCATTCCGATTGTAGTAGTTTTTCCACAACCATTAGGACCAAGTATCCCAATAATTTCATTTTGATTTGTATTTCTTTTTTTTAATTTTTCTTAAAGTAGAATATAAATTTTTTGCAGCTTCTTTTAGATTTCCTTTTTGTGACAAAAAATAATAATTTGGTTTACTTACTTTTTTCTTTCTAATCAATAAGTATGCTTCATCTTTACGAATATTTTTTGCATTAAGTCTGATGGGCAAACCTGGTGAATAATGAACCTTAAGTTGACCTGGTGAAACGATTTTTGAAGGTTTGTTATTTATTGTTATTTTTTTTCCTAGTATTTTTTGAATAGTTGAAACATTTAAGCCTCCCAATCTTAAGATTTTAGGTTTCTCTCTAAGGTCAATAATTGTTGATTCTACTCCAATAGATGATTTTCCGCCCTCAAGTATGTATTTAATTTTTTTTCCAAAATCTTCTTTTACATGATTAGATGTAACAGCACTAACCCTAGATGAGGGATTAGCACTTGGAGCTGCTAAAGGAAATTCTAAAATTTTTAGTAATCTTCTCGTGACTGAGTGCCGCGGAAATCTTACTGCCAATGTATTTTTTTTGTTAGTAATTATTTTTGAAATTTTTGATGATTTTTTAAGATTTAGTATAAAAGTTAAAGGACCAGGACAAAATTTTTTATATAGTTTAATAAAGTCATTGTTTAAATGACAATCTTTTTTCAACCTTTGAATATTCAGATAATGAACTATTAGAGGGTTATTTTTTGGTCTTTTTTTAAGTTTATATATTTTTTGACAGGCTTGGTCTGAGTAGGCATTACCCGCCAAACCATAAACTGTTTCTGTAGGTATAGCAATACACTCCTTTTTATATAGAAGTTTTTTTGCTTTTTTAATATTTGCAAGATTAATTTTCATGTATTATCTGAGAGTATTATATGAAAGATAAAGATTTACCAAATGATTATGAATCTTCGTCTCTGGAGGAATTAACTCTCGAAGCTAATAAGATAATTGAGGATTTAGAAAGTCAAAAAGATTTACAAAATTCAATTGAAAAATATCAAAATTTGATAAAACTTAACAATATCATCGAGAAAAAATTTAAAAAAAAAGTCACCGATATTAATTCAACAACAAAAGATAATATATCTAAGATAACCTCAAAAAATAATGCAAAAAAAACTAAATAAAATTGCTAAAGACACAAATATTTTTTTAAAAAGATTTATTAAAAAGCAAAAAAAATCAGAACTGATTGTCCCAATGCAATATGGATTATTTTCGGGTGGTAAAAAAATAAGATCAAAAATACTAGTTGATGTTGGTTCAATATTTAACTTAAATTATAAAACCTTACTAATTATTGGTGCTGCTGTTGAATGTATTCATGCTTATTCACTTATTCATGACGATTTACCATGTATGGATAATGATTTAATAAGACGAGGTAAGCCTTCTACTCATATCAAATTTGGAGAGTCTACAGCTGTTCTTGCTGGAAACTCACTCTTAACTATGGCATTCGAAATTTTGAGTCACAAAGATTTGAATGTCAATGAAAAAACAAAAATTAGATTAATTAATAAAATTTCTGAGAGTTCTGGACATCTTGGGATTGCTGGTGGTCAATATTTAGATCTTAGCTATGAACATAAGAAAATTTCAGAAAAAAAAATAATTGAAATGGAAATAAAAAAAACTGGAAAACTGTTTAGTTTTTGTTGTGTAGCTCCATTAATTTTAAAGAACAAAAGTAAAAAAGATATCCAAAAATTTGAAAATATTGGAGCTGATATAGGATTACTATTTCAAGTTGCTGACGATTTAATTGATTATAATGGAAGTCTTTCTGCTGCAGGAAAAAAAACTGGAAAAGATAAGAAAAAAGGTAAAGCAACTCTTATTAGTTTACTGGGAGATAAAAATACTATTAAATATGCGAATAAACTAATTTTAAAAATAAATACTAAGTTAAAAAAGTATGGACCAAAATCTAAGAATTTAACCGAAACTCTAAATTATATTTTAAATAGAAATAAATGAAAAAAAATTACGAATTTTTAGATCAGATTAATTTTCCATCAGACTTAAAAAAAGTTCCTGAAACAAAACTGCAAAAGGTTGCTGATGAATTAAGAGAGGAAATGATCGATGCAGTATCAGTTACTGGAGGACATTTGGGTGCTAGTTTAGGTGTAGTAGAATTAAGCGTAGCATTACATTATATTTTTAACACACCAAGTGATAAATTAATTTGGGATGTAGGACACCAATGTTATCCACATAAAATTTTAACAGGAAGAAAAGATAAAATAAGAACACTTCGGCAAGGAGGGGGTCTCTCAGGATTTACTAAGCGTTTAGAAAGTGAATATGATCCTTTCGGAGCTGCGCATAGTTCTACCTCAATTTCATCAGCTTTGGGAATTGCAGAAGCAAATAAATTATCAAAAAAAGCAGAGAATGTTATAGCAGTGATTGGTGATGGTGCAATAAGTGCAGGTATGGCTTATGAGGCCATGAACAATGCAGGTGCCTCTAAGACTAAAATGATTGTGATATTGAATGATAACGACATGTCAATTGCAAGGCCTGTTGGAGCAATGGGAACATATTTAGCTAAAATTTTTTCTGGTAAAATTGAAGATTTATTAAGATCAGCTGTAACTGGTGGAACTTTATTTAGTTCATTAGGTTTCTATTATATTGGTCCTATAGATGGTCATGACCTTTCTTCATTGATTCCAATTTTAAGAAATGCAAGAGACTCAAAACACCAAGGTCCTATATTAATTCATATAAAAACGAAAAAAGGAAAAGGCTATTCTTTTGCTGAGGAGGCAAAAGATCATTATCATGGGGTATCCAAATTTAATGTTAAGACTGGAGAACAGGAAAAAAGTTCCAGTAAAGTACCATCATACACTAAAGTTTTTGCTGATACTCTGATACAACACGCAAAAAAAGATAGTAAAATAATTGCAATAACAGCAGCAATGCCAGATGGAACTGGATTAAGCAATTTTAGAAAAGAATTTCCAGATAGAACTTATGATGTTGGTATTGCTGAACAACACGCTGTTACGTTTGCAGCCGGCTTAGCGACTGAGAATTATAAACCTTATGCAGCAATTTATTCAACATTTCTTCAGAGAGCATATGATCAAGTCGTTCATGATGTTGCAATACAGAGTTTACCTGTAAGATTTGCAATAGATAGAGCAGGATTAGTTGGAGCTGATGGACCTACACACGCAGGTAGTTTTGACACAACTTATTTAGCAACACTACCAAATTTTATTGTAATGGCTGCAAGTGATGAGGCCGAGTTGGTAAGAATGATTAATACTTCTACAGAAATTAATGATAGACCCTGTGCATTCAGATATCCAAGAGGGAGTGGTATTGGATCAATATTGCCATCAATTAATGAAAAGATAGAGATTGGTAAATCAAGAATTATTCAAGATGGAAAAAAGTTAGCTTTAATAAACTTTGGTGCAAGATTAAGTGAAAGTTTAAGGGCATCAGAAAATTTAAAAAAAAAAGGTGTTAATATTACAATAGTGGATGCAAGATTTGCTAAGCCATTGGATGAAAATTTGATATGGCAATTAGCAACAACACACGAGGCAATTGTAACTATTGAGGAGGGGTCAATTGGTGGATTCGGTTCTCATGTGATTGATTTTTTAACAAAAAAGGGACTAATGGACTCAAATTTAAAATTTAGATCAATGAAACTTCCAGATATTTTTATTGATCAAGACAAACCTGAAAACATGTATAAACTCGCAAATTTAGATAGCATTTCTATTGAAGAACAAATTTTAGATGTATTAAATTCAAATATTATCTTACAAAAACAAAAATAAAGTAATTATCCACATTGAGCTTGATTCAATAAATAATGATCAAGTAAAACGCATGATAGCATAGCCTCACCCACTGGAACTGCTCTAATTCCAACACACGGATCATGTCTTCCCTTAACAGATATGCTAGTATTTTTTCCAAATTTATTAATTGTCTTTCTGCTCTTTAAAATTGATGATGTAGGCTTTACAGCAAATGAAACAATTATTTGTTGACCAGAGGAGATGCCACCAAGAATTCCACCTGCATTATTTGAGTTAAACTTTAATTTATTTTTTGATTTTGAAATTTCATCTGAATTTTCTTCTCCAGACAATTGAGCGGAATTCATTCCAGAGCCAATATTAACTCCTTTTACAGCATTAATACTCATCATTGCAGATGCAATATCAGAGTCTAGTTTTGAGTAAATTGGTGCCCCCAATCCTGCAGGAATACCATTAGCTCTAATTTCAATTATAGCACCACAGGATGAACCTGCCTTTCTAATACTTAAAAGATATTTTTCCCATATTTTAAGCATAGATTTATCAGGACAAAAAAACGGATTTTTATAAATTATCTTATCATCCCACTTGTTTGTATCGCATCCAAGAATTCCAAGTTGTGTAACTGCACCAGAAATTTTAAATTTTTTACCTAATTTTTTTTCCAAAACTTTTTTTGCTACCGCTCCTGCTGCAACTCTAGAAGCAGTCTCTCGCGCAGAAGACCTTCCACCACCTCTATAATCTCTAATGCCATACTTTTTAAAGTAAGTAAAATCAGCATGACCTGGTCTGAATTTATCCTTAATATCATTATAATCTTTTGAGCGCATATCCTCGTTATAAATTATTAAAGAGATTGGAGTTCCAGTTGTTTTACCTTCAAAGACTCCTGAAAGAATCTCTACTTTATCACTCTCTTTTCTTTGAGTAGTAAATTTAGATTGACCAGGTTTTCTTTTGTTGAGTTCTATCTGAATATCTCGTTCATTGAGGTTTATTAGTGGTGGACAACCATCTATTATACAACCAATTGCAGGACCATGAGATTCTCCCCATGTAGTGAAACGAAAAACCTTTCCAAAAGTATTAAATGACATTATTTATATTGTATAGATTATTTTGTTAAAATTATGAATGAAAAAAACTCACTAGGGCTTAATAAATGCTTTCTAGATTTAGATGATCCTTTTAAATTATTTGAAAGTTGGTACGAAGAGGCAAAAAAGAATGAAATTAATGATCCAAATGCTTTAGCTCTTGGAACTGCAACAAAACAAGGTGTTCCATCAGTAAGGATGGTGCTTCTTAAAGGTTACGATAAAAATGGATTTGTTTTTTATACTAATCTTAATAGTCAGAAAGGAAACGAAATAAAAGAAAACCCCAATGCAACAATGTGTTTTCATTGGAAAAGTTTGCTTAGGCAAATTAGAATTGTAGGTACTTTGAGCCAAGTAGAAGATGAGGTAGCTGATAATTATTTTAATTCTAGAGCTTACGAAAGTAGAATTGGGGCTTGGGCATCAAAACAAAGTAGTGAATTAGTCAATAGGGAAGAATTGATAAAATCACTAGAAAAATTTAAAAATAAATACCAAGATCAAAATAATGTTCCAAGACCAAATCATTGGTCAGGCTGGAATTTAAAACCTACGAGCATAGAATTTTGGTTAGATGGAGATAATAGAATACACGAAAGACTAAAGTATAAATTGACAGCAAATAATGATTGGACAAAAAGTCTTTTAAGCCCCTAAAAATTTCTTGATAAACTAAAAGACGTTAAATTTTCGAGGATATTTTTTTCTTCAGAGTCTTTAAATACCGACAATGAATTTGATGACAAATTAATATAGTGCTTGGCCTTTTGATAACAACTATTTATAATATCGTATTTTTTTATTAAAGATAAAGTATAATTTAAATCATTTTGATTTCTCTCTTCTTTTGCAAAAGTTTTCTTAAGAGTTTCTTTTTCATCTTTATTAGCTTTTTGAAATAGAAGAATTATTGGTAGTGTAATTTTTCCCTCATAGAAGTCTTGACCGATATTTTTTCCAAATAGTTTTAATTCTGAGTTATAATCTAAAGTATCGTCAGCAATTTGAAAAGTTAGACCTAAATTCCTACCATAAAACTCTAAAGCTTCTTTCTCTTTAGTTTTCATTTCTGATAAAATTGCTCCTACTTTAGTAGCAGCAGCAAATAACTCAGCCGTCTTTGAAGAAATTATTTTCAAATAAGTTTCTTCAAGCATATCAACCTCACCTTTATGCTGGAGTTGCAAAATTTCACCTTGAGCAATTATTGATGATGTTGACGATAATAGTTTTAAAACTTCAATATTTCCATCTTCTACCATCATTTCAAAACACCTACTTAGAAGATAATCGCCAGCCAGAACAGATGAGTGGTTACCCCAAATTTTATTTGGTGTTTTTTTACCTCTTCTAATTGAACCATTATCTATAACATCATCATGCATCAAAGTTGCAGCATGAATTAGTTCTACACAAGCTGCTAAATTAATATCTCTGGTACCTTTTGTATAACCACATAACTTTGATGAACCCAAAGTTAATAAGGCTCTTAACCTTTTGCCACCAGTATTTAAATGATAATCTGTCATTTTTTTAACTAGCTCAACATTACTATCTAGTTTTGATTTAATTTTTTCTTCAACAAGCATTAACTTATTTTCAACTGAGTTTTTAAGTTGAAAGTAAGAGTTATTAATTTGTTTTTTAAGTTGAATTACGCTTCCCATAATGTGAGCAAATTAGTGTAATAAGTTTCTTTTGATACTTATCAATTGACGCACCTAAATCTTCAATTATAAGGTGTCTTTATATTAATACAAAAATTCTATAAAGTTTTGTTATGCTCTCAATTTTTAAAAAGAAGAAAATTATTCCTCATATTAAATTAGCTGGTGTTATCGGAAACGTAGGTAAATTTAAACAAGGTATAGATTTTTCAGGTCAAGAAGAGATAATTTTAAAGGCTTTTTCTGTAAAAAAAGCACCATGTGTTGCTATTACAATTAATTCTCCTGGTGGATCACCTGTTCAATCACACTTAATCTTTAATTTTATAAGACAACAAGCGAAAAAAAATAAAAAAAAGGTAATAGTTTTTGCAGAGGATATTGCTGCATCAGGAGGCTATTTGATTGCGTGTGCTGGTGATGAAATTTATGCAAACTCTAGTTCAATTATTGGATCTATAGGTGTAATTTATTCATCATTTGGTTTTACAGAATTAATTAAAAAAATTGGAGTTGAAAGAAGAGTTCATACTGCTGGTAAAAATAAAAGCACTCTCGATCCGTTTCTTGAAGAAAAAAAAGAAGATATAGAAAGATTAAAAAATATACAATTAGATTTGCATAAAGATTTCATTAACGTTGTTGAAAAAAGTAGAGGTGAAAAACTAAAGAAATCAGAAGTTGAGTTATTTTCTGGAGAGTTTTGGTCTGGAACTAAATCCAAAGAACTTGGTTTGATTGACGAAATAGGTGATGCCAATCAAGTGTTGAGAGAAAAATTTGGAGAAGATGTAATAATCAAAAAATTTGAAAAATCTAAAAGTTGGTTAAGTAAAAAATTATCATCATCTAACGATCACGTCGATCAGGTCGCAAATATATTAGAAGAAAAATCTATTTGGCAAAAATATGGCCTCTAAAAAAAGTAAAAAAAAACCAAAATTTCAAACTTTTCAGGATACAATTTTAAACCTCCAAAAATATTGGAGTAAACATGGTTGTATAATTTTACAACCATATGATATGGAGGTTGGAGCAGGAACTTTTCATCCAGCCACAACTCTGAGGTCACTTGGACCAAAACCATGGAAAGCAGCTTATGTACAACCTTCTAGAAGACCGACTGATGGAAGATATGGAGATAACCCTAATAGACTTCAGCACTATTATCAATTTCAAGTTATAATTAAACCTTCTCCATCAAATATAAAAAAACTTTATTTAAATAGTTTGTCTACAATCGGTATTGATCATAAAAATCATGATATTAGATTTGTTGAGGATGATTGGGAAAGTCCAACTTTAGGCGCAGCAGGTCTTGGTTGGGAAGTTTGGTGTGATGGAATGGAAATAACTCAATTTACATATTTTCAACAAATGGCTGGCTTTGAATGTAAACCTGTTTCAGTAGAAATTACTTATGGCTTAGAAAGAATTTGTATGTTCACACAACAAAAAAATAATGTTTATGATTTAATTTGGAATAACGAAAATGTTGAATACAGAGAAGTTTTTCATCAAGCGGAGAAAGAATTTTCGGCTTATAACTTTGAACATGCTAATACCTCGAATCTGTTTAAAATATTTGATATGTTCGAAAGTGAGGCTAAATCATTAATAAATAAAAAAATATCGCTCCCAGCTTATGATCAATGCTTAAAAGCAAGTCATGTATTTAATATACTTGATGCAAGAGGAGCTATCAGTGTTGCCCAGAGAGCAGAATATATTGGACGTATAAGAGAAATTACAAAATCTGTTGCTTCAATTTGGATTGATACACAAATATAAAATGGCAGAATTTTTTTTAGAATTATTTAGTGAGGAAATTCCAGCTAATTTACAAAAAAATTTTCGTGAAAAACTTTTAGAGGAATTTAGAGAATATTTTATCAATAAATCTATAAAATCAAAAAAAAGTTTTTCATTATCAACTCCAAACAGAGTAATTATCGTATTTGAGGGTTTACAAAAAAAAATTAAAGTTGGGTCTGAGGAAATAAAAGGACCCAAAACTAGTGCTCCTGTAGAAGCAATTGAGGGTTTTTTGAGATCAAATAAAATTGACAAAAAACAACTTATTAAACGTGATACAGAAAAAGGAGAATTCTACTTTTTTAAAACACCCTCAAAAACATTGAACACTTCAGATTTGTTAAAAGATTTAATACCAAAACTTTTAGGAAGCTACCAATGGAAAAAATCAATGAAATGGGGTGAATTTAACCTTAATTGGGCAAGACCATTAAAGTCTATTTTATCAGTGTTTGATGAAAAAATAATAGATTTTAAATTTTACCATCTAACTTCGTCTAATAAGACCTTTATTGATAAGGATTATGAAGAAAAAACAGGAGTATTTAAAAATTTCAAATCTTATGAAAGATTTTTGAAGATACATGGAACGATTGTTGATCAAACTAAAAGAAAACAAATTATTCAAAAGGAATTCACAAAGATATTAAGTAAAAAAAAATTATTTATTTTAGAAAATTTAAAATTATTTGATGAGGTTGTAGATTTAGTTGAATGTCCAAACGTTTTACTATGTGATTTTGATAAAAAATTTTTATCAATCCCGAGGGAAATACTTGTTTTGACTATGCAGTCACATCAAAAATATTTTCCTACGATTGATAAAAATAATCAAATTACAAATCAATTTTTACTCGTTGCAAATAAAAAAGACCAAAAAGGGTTAATCAAACTTGGAAATCAAAGAGTTGTTGATGCTAGATTGAGCGATGCAGAATTTTTTTGGAATAAAGATAAAACACAAAATTTAGTGAAAAAGGTATCTGAACTAAAAAGAATTAATTTTTTCAAGGGACTTGGAACCTATTTTGATAAAGTTCAGCGAATGAGAAAATTAGGTGGAATGATATCTGATGAATTATTAATTAGTAAAGAAAAAGTAGAGTTATCAGCATCTATTTGTAAAACAGATTTAACTTCTGATTTAGTTGGTGAGTTTCCTGAATTACAGGGAATTATGGGAGGCTATTTTTCCGCACAACAAGGTTTTGATAAAGATATTTGTTTATCAATAACTGAACAATATTTACCGATTGGATTAGATTCAAATGTACCAAAAAAACCTTTCAGTATTGCTTTATCGATGACAGACAAAATAGATAATCTTGTTGGTTTTTTTGGGATTGATGAAAAACCCACAAGTTCAAAAGATCCGTTTGCACTTAGAAGAGTGGCGCTCGGCATAATAAGAATAATAATTGAAAATAAAAAAGATTTAAAATTAAACGATTTATTGAATTATTCTATTGGTTTATATCAAGAACAAAATTTTACTCTTGTAAATGATGAATTAAAAAAAGATTTAAGTAATTTCTTAAAAGATAGATTTAGATATTATCTTAAAGAAAAAGATATTCGATTTGATATCATTGAGGCATCGATTTCAAATTTTTCAACTAATAAATTGTTTTCATCTTTCGAAAAAGCAAGATGTGTAAATAGAGTAATAAATAATCAAATTGGTATAGATATAACATCAAGTTATAAAAGGGCTTCCAATATACTTCAAAGTGAAATGGAAAATAAAGAAATTGAAATAACTAATTCAACTGATCCTGGTATTTTTAAAAGCGATTATGAAAAAAATTTGTTTAAAAAGATTACTGATATAAAGAAGTATTATTCAGATATAGATAATAATGAAAATTTTGAAGAATCTTTATCGGTCTTAGCTGGAGCAAAAAAAGAAGTTTTCGAATTTTTTGATAATGTCAAAGTAAATGAAGATAATGAAGATTTAAGAAAAAATCGTTTGGAACTTATAAATATGTTATGTAAAACCTTTCAAAATTTTATGAATTTTCAATTGTTAAAAGCAAATAATGAATAAGTTAATTGTAAATTTTAAATCTAAAGACTCTAAAAAAATTAAAAATCCCAAAAATTTTTTAGGCGGCAAAGGTGCTAATTTATCGGAAATGGGAAGAATGGGTCTTCCAGTTCCGCCTGGATTTACAATTTCAACAAACGTCTGTGATCTTTTTTACCAAAATAAAAAGAGATTGAATTCTTCATTGATAAATCAAATTAAAAAAGAGTTAAAGATAATTGAAAAAGATGTAAAAAAAAAATTTGGGGATCTAAAAAATCCACTTTTATTATCTGTGAGATCTGGTGCTAGAGTATCTATGCCCGGTATGATGGATACAATACTTAATCTTGGTTTGAATGACAAAACTGTTAAAGCACTAGCCAACAAAACTTCTAACGGAAGATTTGCCAAAGATAGTTATAGAAGATTTATTCAAATGTATGGAAATGTTGTTCTTGGAGTAGAAAGTTATCATTTTGAGGAACTTATAGAAAATTATAAATTAACCAAAGGAGTTTTGCTGGATACAGATCTTGATGAAGATGATTGGGATGGTTTGATAAAAGATTTTAAAAATATTGTTAAAGAAAAAACAAAAAAAGAATTTCCTCAAGATGTTTATCAACAATTATTTGGAGCAATAAGTGCAGTATTTTTATCTTGGGAAAGTAATAGAGCTAAAATTTATAGAAAGTTAAATCAGATACCATCTGAATGGGGAACAGCAGTTAACGTGCAATCTATGGTTTTTGGAAATATGGGAAATGATTGTGCTACTGGAGTTGTTTTTACAAGAAATCCGTCAGACGGATCAAATAATATTTATGGAGAGTATTTAATTAATGCTCAGGGAGAGGATGTTGTAGCAGGAACAAGGACACCGCAATATATTACAAAAAAAGCCAAACGAGAGGCAAAAGTTGAGGCACTTTCTATGGAAGAGTCTATGCCAAAAGTTTATTTAGAGCTTCATAAAATTTTAAAAAAGTTAGAGGCGCATTACAAAGATATGCAAGATGTAGAATTTACAGTTGAGAATGAAAAATTATGGATCCTACAAACCAGGTCAGGTAAAAGGACTGCAAAATCGGCTGTTAAGATTGCTGTAGATATGGTTAAGGAAAAATTGATTTCAAAAAAACAGGCTATTTTAAGAATTGATCCAAATTCTTTAGACACATTATTACACCCAACTTTGGATGAAAAAAGTTCTATAGAAATCATTGCAAATGGCTTGCCAGCCTCACCAGGAGCTGCTAGTGGAAAGGTAGTGTTTACATCTGAAGAAGCTGAGAGACTTAACAATATGATGCAAGATGTAATATTGGTTAGAGTAGAAACTTCTCCAGAAGATATTCAGGGTATGCATGCTGCAAAAGGGATATTGACCGCAAGGGGAGGAATGACGAGCCATGCAGCTGTTGTTGCACGAGGAATGGGTAGACC
>LUMI01000074.1_pt1 | contig 37788 bp, 33 predicted proteins | sample 729681 | NCBI WGS metagenome assembly LUMI01 (sample SAMN03860267, study PRJNA289734) | marine metagenome | biome: seawater column; feature: ocean; material: water; isolation source: Red Sea water column Station 34 - depth 10m | place: Saudi Arabia: Red Sea | collected 2011-10-15 | depth 10 m
GTTAGGGTTAGCAAAACCTAATATGTAGAGAATGTCATCACCATCTAAAATATTTGATTCTCTGTCTACAATGGTTACTCTATCAGCATCACCATCTAATGACACTCCAAAGTCAGCTCTATGTTCTTTAACAAGTTTTTGAACAAGCTCAGGATTTGTTGAGCCACAATCTTGATTGATATTGAATCCATCGGGCTGATCACCAACAACTATTGTCTCAGCTCCTAACTCACGAAAAACATCTGGAGAAACCTTATAAGATGCTCCATTTGCGCAATCAAGGACAATTCTTAAGTCACTAAAACTAATCTCATCAGGAACCGTTGATTTACAAAATTCAACATATCTTGGTCCGGATTCATCAAATCTTTTAGCTTTTCCAATTTCTACTGATGGTAATGAAGTAATTTTCTCACTTAAAATATTTTCGATCATCATCTCAATTTTTCTATTGATTTTTACGCCACTATTATCAAAAATCTTAATTCCATTATCTTGATAATCATTATGAGACGCACTTATTACAATGCCACACTGATTTCTAAAAGATTTAGTCAAATACGCAACGCCTGGTGTTGGCAATGGGCCCAGAAGTCTTACATTCATCCCTACAGACAAGAATCCCGCTTGAAGTGCAGCTTCAAGCATATACCCTGACACTCTGGTGTCTTTTCCAATTAATACCGTATCCCAGCCAAGTTCTTTAAAAACAATGCCGGCTGCATGACCGATGCGAAGACATGCTTCAGGAGTCACTTTAGTTTCGACAGGCCCCCTAATTCCGTCGGTACCAAATTTAAGATTCATGGATCTATTATAACTCTTCTGCTGGTCCTTTTATTGAAGATTCTTTTGTACTCTTTTTTGGAGGCTCATCATCATTATTCCAATCACTCGGCTCCCTTGGCTCTGCACCACTCATGATGTCATCAATTTGATGCTGATCGATTGTCTCATATTTTAAAAGTGCCTCAGCCATTGTATGAAGTTTATCCATATTATCCTTCAAAATAGTTTCAGCCCTCTCGTAGCAAGAATTAATTATGTCTTTTATTTCACTATCAATGAGTTTCGAAGTCTCATCACTATAAGTCTTTGATGATTGAGATGCAGATCTACCCAAAAATGGGCTTGAATCATCTTCTCCAAACTTAAGAGGGCCAACCTTGTCAGAAAGTCCCCATTTGGTAACCATGTTAGTGGCAATTCCTGTAGCAACTTCTATGTCGTTTGAGGCTCCTGTAGTTATATTTCTCTCCCCATTAATGAGCTGTTCAGCTATTCTACCGCCATAAAGCGTGCATATTCTGCTTAAAAGATACTCTTTACTTTGCATATACTTATCATCTTCAGGAAGGAACATAGTAACTCCTAGCGCTCTTCCACGTGGAATAATTGTTACTTTGTAAACTGGATCATGCTCAGGGACAATTCTCCCAACAATAGCGTGTCCTGCTTCGTGATATGCAGTTAAACGTTTTTGTTCTTCAGTTAGAATCATTGATTTCCTTTCAGGACCCATCATAATTTTATCTTTAGCAAGATCTAAGTGAGATTGCTCAACTTTTTTATCGCCATATCTTGCAGCAAATAATGCCGCTTCGTTAATTAGGTTTGCTAAATCAGCACCAGAGAACCCCGGAGTTCCTCTGGCAATTGCTCTAAGGTCAACATTTTTATCAAGAGGGACTTTGCGAACATGAACTTTTAAGATTTGTTCTCTTCCTCTGATATCTGGCATGTCAACAACAACCTGTCTATCAAATCTTCCTGGCCTCAGAAGTGCTGGATCAAGAACATCTGGTCTATTTGTTGCTGCAACTATGATAATTCCGTCATTAGCCTCAAAACCATCCATTTCAACAAGAAGCTGATTTAAGGTCTGCTCTCTCTCATCATGTCCTCCACCAAGACCTGCTCCTCTATGCCTTCCAACGGCATCTATTTCATCAATGAACACAATACATGGAGAATTCTTTTTTGCTTGATCAAACATATCCCTTACTCTTGAGGCACCAACACCAACGAACATTTCAACAAAATCAGAACCGGAAATACTAAAGAAAGGTACTCTGGCCTCACCTGCAGTAGCTCTGGCAAGAAGAGTCTTACCAGTACCTGGAGGGCCCACCATCAAGACACCTCTTGGTATCTTTCCACCAACTTTTTGGAATCTTGTTGGGTCTTTTAAATAATCTACAAGCTCCTGAACATCTTGTTTTGCTTCCTCACAACCAGCCACATCTTTAAATGTAGTCTTAACCTTTCCACCTTCCATTAATTTAGCTTTACTTTTTCCAAAAGACATTGGTCCGCCTCTACCGGACATGCTTCCTTGCATTTGCCTCATAAAAAAGAAAAATATCGCAAGTAATAGCAATATAGGGAATGCACCAACTAATAATTGTGACCATACCGATGGCTGTTCGACTTCTTCATACGAGGTGATTACGCCATTTTCCTGCAGGGCAGCATCTAAAACAGGATCAGACTTATAAATAGGATGATTAGTTTTAAATTTGGAACCATCTAATCTCTGACCAAAAATTGTCATTTGGTCACCTTTATAAGTTACCTCAGATACTCTGTCTGAGAGAACTTCCTGCTTAAATTGACTGTAAGATATAGTTTCTCTTGGCGCTGTTGGTTCAACATTATTAAATACTAAAAAAATAATAGAGCCTAAAACCAGCCATACAAAAATATTTTTTAAAAAATCATTCATAATTACTTAATACCGTATAAATATATCTCTTTTGACTGCTTCTTGGAAGCAGCGGGTTTAGCAGTTTGAACTATTTTTAAATTTTTTTCCATTTCTTTCCTAAATTTCTTCAGATTTGAGTTTTGAAAGGTTTTAACAATAAATACACCGTTATTATCTAAAAATTTAATTGCTCCCTCTAAAGTGAGCAAATTAAGCTCAAGAATATTTTCTTCATCAATACTGCTTATACCACTTAAATTTGGGGCTAAATCAGAAATCACAAGATTAAATTTATTTTTTAAACTGCTTAGTTGATCTATTTTTTCAATATTCCTTAAATCTTCCTGTATAAACTTCACTCCTTTAATTTGTTCCATTTCTAGAATGTCTATAGCAAATATTTCTGCGCTTGGATATTTATTTGCTAAATAATGAGACCATCCACCTGGAGCAGCTCCAATATCAAGAATTAGATTTGGATTCTTAATTTGTTTTATTTTTTCAGTTATTTGAATTAACTTGAATACAGCTCTTGATCTGTATCCTAAAGATTTTGCTTTTTGAGCCCAATTATCAGCATGCATGAATTAAATATGCTCTACTTCCTCTATCTCAAAATTGAGCTTTCCAGATGGTGTTTCGATGCTGACTTCATCACCGATAGACTTACCTATTAAGCCCCTACCAATAGGCGTATCAATTGAGATCATGCCATTTGCAGGATCTGATTCAAGGTTTCCTACAATTCGATAAGAGGTTGTCTCATCAGTATCTAAGTTATAGAGCTTTATAGTTGCTCCGAAAACAACTTTTCCAGTCTTAGGAAGCTCTTTAACATCAATTACCTGAGCATTTGACAATGCATGCTCAAGCTCATTAATTTTAGCCTCAGTTAATCCCTGTTGCTCTTTTGCTGCATGATATTCAGCGTTCTCTTTTAAATCCCCATGCGCTCTTGCCTCAGCAATGGCCTCTGAAATCTGAGGCCTATCAACAAACTTTAACTTTGTTAATCTTTCTTTGAGGATTATTTCTCCCTCTTTTGTAAGTGGCACCTTAGACATAAACTAATTATATCAACTTGTGGTGATTAGTTAATTTCTTGTAACGAGCTGAACTCCCAGTCCTCTTCTTTGTTTTCTAATGCCTTAACCAAAGCATCTGCTCCGAACATTGTTGTTGTACATAAAATCTTTTTTCTTAGAGCTGTCTGCCTTATAGATGCAGAATCTTTTATAGACTGTCTTCCTTTAGTTGTATTAATAACGAGACAAACTTGATCATTAACAAGCTCATCAACTATATGTGGCCTTCCCTCAGCAACCTTATTAATCTCCTGTACATCAAAACCTAATTTTTTAATATATTTTGCAGTCCCTTTAGTAGCAATAATTTCAAAACCAAAACTAATTATTTTTTCTACTATTGAATCTAAGTATTTCTTATCATCTTCTTTCACGCTTATAAAAATCTTTCCTTTTCTTCTGAGAACTTTATTAGCAGCTTTTTGTGCTTTTCCATATGCTTCACCAAAATTTCTTCCAATGCCCATAACCTCTCCAGTAGATTTCATTTCGGGCCCTAAAATTGGATCTACATTAGGAAACTTATCAAATGGAAGCACAGCTTCTTTAACAAAAAACATATTTTCAGGTAGCTTATTTGAAAATCCTAGTTCTTTTAAGCTCTTTCCAACCATTGTTTTTGCAGCAACTTTCACCAGAGAATTACCAATACATTTTGAAATAAAGGGAACAGTTCTGGATGCTCTGGGATTTACTTCAAGAATGAAAACTTCATTATCTTTAATTGCAAATTGAACATTCATCAGACCAATAACATTCAGCTCTTCTGCTAACTTTTTAGACTGAAGTTCTAGCTTTTTAATTATTTCCTCACTCAGAGAATAAGGTGGCAGAGAGCAAGCTGAGTCACCTGAATGAATTCCAGCTTGTTCAATGTGTTGAAGTATTCCACCAATTACGATCTCCTTGCCATCTGAAACAACATCTACATCAACCTCAATTGCATTATCAAGATAATGATCTAAAAGTATTGGTCGTTCATTGGAGGCTTGCACTGCATCGGAAATATATATACCTAGCTCATCTTTATTATTTACAAGCTCCATAGCCCTTCCGCCTAAAACATATGAAGGTCTTACAACAATCGGGAAGCCAATTTCATCTGATTTGTTAAGCGCTTCTTTTAAACTCGACACAGTTGCATTCTTTGGTTGAAGAAGATCAAGCTTACTAATAATTTCTTGGAACCTTTTTCTATCTTCTGATCTGTCAATTGCATCAGGCTCTGTTCCAAGGATATTTACGCCATAGTTCTCAAGATCATTTGAAAGTTTTAGAGGAGTTTGACCGCCAAATTGAATAATGACTCCATCGGGTTTTTCTAAGTCAATAATATCTAAAATTTTTTCAGAGGTTATTGGCTCAAAGTAAAGTCTATTTGAAACATCATAATCTGTTGAGACAGTTTCAGGATTACAATTAACCATAATTGATTCGAAACCTTCCTCCTGCATCGCTAGAGATGCATGTACACAACAATAGTCAAATTCAATGCCTTGACCTATCCTGTTGGGGCCACTTCCGAGGACTAATATTTTCTTTTTCGAGGTTGGCTCACTCTCACAAATACCTTCATAAGTAGAGTACATATAACATGTTGAAGTTTTAAACTCTGCAGCGCACGTATCAACACGCTTATAAGAAGGCAATATATTCTGCGACTTCCTCTTTAATCTTACTTCTTCATAGCTTTCGTCAAGTAAATCTGCGATTCTTTGATCACTAAATCCTTTAGTCTTAAGCCTTATGAAATTCTCCTTTGATAAGTTTTCAAGCTTAGAGCCTTCAATTGCATTTTCTTCAGAAACTAAATCTTCAATTTGTCTCAAAAACCATGGATCTATAGATGTTAGATCAAAAATCTTTTCAAGAGACCATCCGCATCTGAATGCATCTGCTATATAAAAAAGCCTTTCAGGTCCTGGAAAAGTTAACTCAAATCCAAGCTTCTCATTAATTAACTCACTATCATCAAGAATTTTTTCTAGCCCACATTTGTCATCCTCCATACTGCAAATGGCTTTTTGAAGAGACTCCTGAAAATTTGAGCCAATTGACATAACTTCACCAACGGATTTCATCTGTGTAGAAAGTCTTGGTTCAGCTTGTGGAAACTTTTCAAACGCAAACTTTGGTATTTTTGTCACAATATAATCAATTGAAGGCTCAAATGATGCAGGAGTTAATCCTGAGGTTATATCGTTTTTAAGCTCATCAAGGGTATATCCAATAGACAAAAGTGCTGCAACTTTTGCAATAGGGAATCCAGTTGCTTTTGAGGCTAAAGCAGAAGATCTACTTACTCTGGGATTCATTTCTATGACAACCATTCGACCGTCAACTGGATTTATGGCAAATTGAACATTTGAACCACCAGTTTCTACGCCTATTTCTCTTAAAATTTTGAAAGAGGCATTACGCATTATTTGGAATTCCTTATCTGTTAAAGTTTGTGCAGGTGCTATCGTTATTGAGTCTCCAGTATGAACACCCATTGGATCAAAGTTCTCAATAGAGCAGATAATAATGCAGTTATCACTTTTATCTCTTACAACCTCCATTTCATATTCTTTCCAGCCTAAAAGAGACTCATCTATTAATAGTTCATTTGTTGGAGATAAATCTAATCCTTTCTCACAGATTGTTTTAAATTCTTCTATATTGTATGCAACTCCACCTCCAGACCCGCCAAGAGTAAACGAAGGTCTTATAATGCATGGAAATCCTATCTCTTTTTGAACCTCTAATGCATCCTCCATAGAGTGTGCAATGCCTGATTGAGGCGTTTCCAAATCTATTTTCTTCATAGTCTGATCAAAAAGCTGTCTATCTTCAGCTTTGTCAATTGCCTCCCTTGAGGCACCTATTAATTCAACATTATATTTTTTTAAGATTCCTTCCCTTGCCAATGAAAGAGCAGTATTTAAACCTGTCTGTCCTCCCATGGTTGGGAGAAGTGCATCTGGTCTTTCCTTCTCTATTATCTTGGCAACTGACTCCCAGTGAATTGGTTCAATATAAGTAGCATCAGCAAGCAATGGATCAGTCATGATTGTAGCTGGGTTTGAGTTGACTAAAATTACTCTATAGCCCTCTTCTTTTAATGCTTTACATGCCTGGGCTCCAGAATAATCAAATTCACATGCCTGACCGATAATAATAGGCCCTGCACCAATTATCATTACTGATTTTATGTCATTTCTTTTTGGCATTTTTATCTATCATTTCTTTAAATTGCTTAAATAAACTAACTATATCTTGTGGACCTGGACTTGCTTCAGGGTGTCCTTGAAAACTAAATGCAGGCCTATCTTTAAATGAAATACCCTGAATCGATTGATCAAAAAGTGATACATGAGAAATCTCAATATTATTTGGCAATGAATCCTCATTCACAGCAAAGCCATGATTTTGACTTGTTATGAATACTTCCTTAGAGTTTAAAGATTGAACAGGATGATTTGCCCCATGATGACCAAATTTCATTTTTTCAGTCTTTGCTCCCCCCGCAAGTGCTAATAGTTGGTGACCTAGGCAGATTCCAAATATGGGAATATTTTCATTCAGCGCCCTTTTAATATTTTCGATAGCATAATCGCAGGGCTCTGGATCGCCAGGTCCATTTGATAAAAAGATGCCATCTGGATTCATCTTTAGAACCTCATCAAAAGAGCATCTGGCATTTACAACTGTTACTTTGCCAACATGCTCAGATAGAAGTCTTAAAATATTCTTTTTAATTCCATAGTCATATGCAACTATATGAAGCTTGCTTTTTGACTCCTTAAAATCAGGCCAGACTCCTTCGTTCCAAGAATATAAACTTTTAGTTGTTACTTCTTTGGCTAAATCCATTCCCTCAAGACCATCAAAGCTTTTTGCTAAAGATATTGCTGATAGTTCATTATTTTCATCTATCGGACTGATGCATGCTTTCAATGAGCCTTTTTCCCTTAAAATAATTGTTAGTTGTCTAGTATCTATTCCAAAAATCCCAATAGAATTATTTCTTGCCAAGAAATCATCAAGATTTTCTTCAGATCTGTAGTTGCTTGGCTGAGAGATATAATTTCTTATAACGACTCCTTCAGCATATATATTATCTGATTCATTATCTTCAGAATTAATACCTGTATTGCCTATATGAGGATGGGTAAATGTAATAATCTGTTTGCAATAAGATGGATCAGTTATTATTTCTTGATAGCCACTCATGGAAGTATTGAAAACAATTTCGCCAATTGCTACTTTTTTAGCTCCAATACCATGACCAACAAATGTGCTTCCATCTTCAAGTGCTAAGATGCATGGAAAAGACACTATGATTTACTCCTTATTGAGAAGAATTGACAGAAAAAAATAGGATAAAAAAATATTTTTTTTGGGGATTTTAATGAGCTAAAATTACATGCTGGCATTAAAATTGTACTTTACAAGGTTAATTAAAATTAGTCTATAGATATGCACCAAAAATAATGAATATTTCAATAAAAAATAAAAATGATATAGAAAAACTGAGAAGTGCTGGTCAACTTGCTGCAAATGTCCTCAATATGATTACTGAACATGTTAAACCTGGAATATCAACAGGGGAACTAGATGATATTTGTCATGACTTTATTGTTAATGAGCAAAAAGCTATTCCTGCTAATATTGGTTACAACGGCTATGAAAAAACATCATGCATAAGCGTTAATCAAGTTATTTGTCATGGCATACCTAATCAAAACAAAATCCTCAAAGACAACGATATTGTAAATATTGATGTTACAGTCCTTAAAGATGGTTGGTATGGAGATACCTCAAAAATGTTTTTAGTTGGTAAGACACAACCTCACAATGAGAAATTAGTCTCAGTCACTCAAGAATGTTTGTACAAAGCTATTGAAATTGCAAAACCTGGTATCACCTTAGGCGACATAGGCCATGTTATTCAGTCTCACGCTGAAAAGAATCACTATAGCGTTGTTGAAGACTATTGTGGTCATGGAATTGGTAAGGTCTATCATGAAGATCCTCAAGTGTTGCATTTTGGAAAACCAGGCACAGGAATCGAGCTTGTTGAAGGAATGTGTTTTACTATTGAGCCTATGATTAATCAAGGTACAAAATATACTAAAATACTTTCGGATGGTTGGACGGTAGAAACAAAGGATGGAAGAAATTCAGCACAGTGGGAACATACAATTGCCATTACATCAAATGGATGTGATGTCCTTACTAAAAGAGATGAAGAGAGATTTTAGTGAGTAATTTAGAACTTCTTAAAAAATTAATAAAAATTGAATCCATTAGTCCAAATGACAACGGTTGCTTTGATGTTATTAAGCAACAATTTGATGGTTTAGATTTTTCTTTCGAAGAAACAAACTATAAAAATATTAGTAACCTAATCATCACCAATGGAGATTCAAAAAATAAAACTTTTTGTTTTTTAGGTCATACGGATGTTGTTCCCCCTGGTCCTGAAAGTGAGTGGAGTGTTCCACCTTTTTCTGGTGAGATTATAGATAATAAGATTTATGGAAGAGGAGCTGCTGATATGAAAGGCGGTGTAGCTTGTTTTATCTCTGCTCTTAAAGAGTTTCTTTGTGAATACAAAGATCCCTCTTTTAACATTATGGTTTTATTAAATAGTAATGAAGAGGGTAAGTTAGAAAATGGGAAAGTTGATAGGGTGATCAATGAGATGATTGATAAAGATAAATTTATAGATTTCTGTTTAATTGGTGAACCTAGTTCATCAAAAAAAGTTGGTGATGTTATAAGGATTGGAAGAAGAGGTTCGCTTTCAGGTAATCTTAAAGTATATGGTATTCAGGGTCATGTTGCATATCCAAAGCAAGCATTAAATCCGATCTTGGGGATAGGTAAAACATTAGAAGAACTAAAAAATATGGAATGGGATCGCGGCAATGAAAATTTTGAACCAACAAGTTTTCAGGTTTCAAATATTAAATCTGGAACAGGAGCTGAAAATGTAGTGCCCGGAGTTTTGGAAATGACTTTCAATTTTAGGTTTTCACCAGAATCATCTCCGGACGGACTCAAGGAAAAATTTGAGGCATTGTTAAAAAAATCAGATCTTAAATACGATGTAAGTTGGACACTTAACGCCCTTCCATTTTTGACTGCAAAAACTGAATTCATAGATATTGTGAAGTCATCAATTAAGGAAATAAATAATATCGATACTAAAATTGATAATGGAGGTGGTACATCTGATGGAAGATGGGTTGCACCAATGGGATCAGAGATAGTTGAGCTTGGACCTCTAAATGAAACCATCCATCAAATTGATGAACATGTCGATATTGAAGACCTAAGTACTTTAAAAGAAATTTATAAAAAGATACTTATTAAAGTTCATCAATCGGCTTAAATTTTTCCTTTCTACTGTATTTTGATTTATCTTTATGAGTCTTTGGTTTATGGAATTTATCCATATTTTTCTTAACCGGATCTCTTTTTCTATTAGCTGGAACCATGCATTAATTTCTTAAGCAATGGAGTAATTAGAGCTAAAACAATACCGCATCCAATCGCCATTAAACCAACATCTGTATAAACATCTATAAATGACTGCTTTTGAGCTAGATTATAAACTTCTCCGGAAACACCAGAACTTTCTGATGATGTTGCTCTTGCTATTAATCCTGCTACATAATTTCCAGCTGCCGATGCAAAAAACCACATACCCATCATAAATCCAACAATTCTTTGAGGTGATAATTTAGTCACTGATGATAAGCCTACCGGAGAAAGACATAGCTCACCTAAAGTATGAAGTAAATAAATCAATATTATCCATACTACTCCTGTCTGTAAGCCCTCAGACGATTTCATTCCATAAACAAGCGCTAAAAAACCAAGCCCAACAAAAACAATACCAATTGAAAATTTAATTGGAGTAGAGGGCTCCATATTTCTTTTTGCAAGTGCTATCCAAAGAAGAGCAAAAAGAGGTGCTATTGTGAAAATAAAGCCTGCGTTCAAGGATTGGAACATTGAAGCAGGAACTTCCCAACCGAGAATTACTCTGTCTACACCTCTGTCAGTAAGTATATTTAGTGAAGATCCAGCCTGCTCAAAAAGAGCCCAGAAAATTAATGAAAATAATATTAATATCCCAACTACTATTAAACGGTCTCTTTCTTCAGGATCACATTTGAATAAAGCATATATCAACCAAGCTCCAATAAATATGAATCCAAATCCTCCAAGAAGTTGTCCAACAAGTTGTGAGTTTTGAACAAGAAACCATGTTGTTAAAACCATTATGATCCCAGAAATATAAGCCCAGTTCTCAAAGGTAATACCTGCCTTCTTTTCTCTATATTTTTCAGAAGGCGGTTCTGCCAATCCTTCAAGATATTTTTGCCCCCAGAGAAATATAATCAATCCCAACAACATTCCTATTCCAGCAGCTCCAAAGCCCCAGGCCCAGCCTATTTCTTCTCCAAGATATCCGCATAGGAGAGTCGCAGTAAACGCACCGATATTGATCCCCATATAAAAGATAGTAAAACCAGAATCTCTTCTTGGATCACCCTCCTCATATAAAGCTCCAACCATTGTTGAAATATTTGGTTTTAAAAACCCTACACCAGATACAATTAAGGCCAGAGATAAATAGAAAATCTGTTCATTGCTTTCAACAGTCATTCCTAAATGACCAAAAACCAAAAGTATTGCACCATAGGTAACAGCTTTTTTTGATCCTAAGATTTGATCAGCTAGCATCCCCCCAAAAACCGGCATTATGTAAACTAATGAGGTATATGCTCCATAAATAAGATAACTTGCAGCATCGGAGAACTCCCAGTGCTTTGTAAGATACAAAATTAAAAGAGCTCTCATACCGTAGTAAGAAAATCTTTCCCACATTTCTGTTGCAAAGCAAACAAATAAACCTTTTGGATGACCTAATATATCTGATGAAGTATGCATAATAATTTATTTTTGATAATAATTTAGTACTATACCAAAAATGGAACCAACAAATAAAAAAGTTTCCCTATTAAGGATAGTTGCTGCAACTATCTATGACTCACTTCTTATGTTAGGTGTTTGGTTTTTAGTTGGTTCACTTGCTCTAGGTGTAAAATTTGTTTTTACTGGGGAAGTGTCCTCGCTTAATCCTATTGCTGGAATGAGTCTTGTGATTTTAAGTACATGGCTCTATTTTGCAATGTTCTGGATATATGGAGGCAAAACTTTAGGGATGTCATCATGGAAATTAAGAATAGTTTCACAAGATGGTAATCAGATTACAATAATCCAGACCATCATAAGATTTTTATCAAATATCTTTACCATTTCATTAGCTGGCATTCCGCTTTTCTTAAGAAGAATAAATAAAAATAATAGCTCGCTTAGTGACTTATTATCTAAAACATCAATTACTTCAGATTAAATCCTTTTATAATTTAAATAAAAAATTACTAGAAGTAACAGATATGGCATTAGCGAAATTGCAACTATATTTGATTGAATCGTAAGGCTCATGCTGAAAAAAAACTCTTGGGTTAAATTAAAAACAAAAGCACCGAGAAATCCTCCAACAACATATGATCCAAAAGAATTATTTCTTTGATCCCTAAAAAATAACATTGATGCAGCTAATATTAAAAGAAGCGCTGATATTGGTAAAAGTATCCTTTTAAGGATTTCTACGATAATAAAATTCTTTTCTTTGTCTTCAAGTTTATTTGCCTCAGATCCTTTTAAATAAGTCTTCAAGCTCCCGATTGGAATATTTTTTACAGTTGATCTATCCAAATTATTATCTTTTGGAAGATAGAATCTAAATTCAGAGTTATCAATTTTGATCAATCCATCTGATTCCTCTGCTTTTTCAGAAGAAATTATTTCTTTGACTGAGTCATTTTCATCAAGAAGAATCAATGTTGGATTTAATATTTCGGATTCCCTCTTTTGAGAGTATCTCAGAATCTTATTTCCATCTTTTATCCATGAAAACTTAATATCTAGCTTATCCCTACTGATTTGACTATTAAAAGTTTCAGCATGATTAGCTGCTTGAATGAAAAGCTTATTGTCTAGCGAAATCATTAAAAGTGAAAAGATAATTGGTCCAAGAGCAAAAATTAGTGAGATTTTTATAGGAGATAATCCATTTGAACGAATTATTGTAAGATTTCCATCTCTTTTAAAAAGACCAAGTGATATTAAGGCTCCCAATAAACAAGATCCCTGAACGTAATCCATTGAATCATGAAACAATCTATATAAGGTTGTGAAGATAAGATCATTTAAAGTGAATTCCTCATTTAAGTCCTCAGTATCACCAATGATTGAGAAAATTAAATCAAGAAAAGTAATGCCTAAAAAAACTAGTAAAGTAATTACAAAAGTCCTTACTATTATGTGTCTTGAAAAGATGCCTACTAAATTAACCATAATAAAATAATTAGCAAAATTGATGCCATTACTGCCTTGGCAATATTAGTTTTTGTGAAAAGAATTTTAGAGACCGCATCACCGCGTACAAAAAGAAAGATTGATGTCAACAAAACTAAAAAGTGAACTGGCCACATACCAAAATATGCAAAAGACTTATCCTCCGATATGCCATCTCTAAAAACTATCAATGTACTGAGGTATAAAAAGAAAATTAATAGGCCTGGTAGTAAAGAAATCATTCTGCCTTGTCTTGGAGCAGAATTTGTAAGAAAAACTCCTAAAATCATTAAATTTATTATCATTATTGGAACTGCAAGAGCCCACTCAAACTGGGCCTTATCTGAAAGCTCATCAATATTAAATACTCTTTCAAAAGATTCTTCTTCTGAGTCTTTTTCATTAAAATCGGTAGTCAACTTTTTGAAGGAGCTTACTAAAGAATTTGGCGAAGCAGCATCAAAGAAAATCTTTCCATTTAAGAACTCAAAATCTGTTGCTCTATTCTTTTCAATTAATTTAAGTCTTTCAGCCGAAATTATTGATATTCCATTTGCATCATCTTCAATGAAAATGCTCTGATTAAAATAATTTCCATTTCGTGAAGAAAAGTAAAGATATGAAGAATCTGAGATATGGCTTAGCTCATCCTCATTTAGCAATTTTAACTTTTTTTCAATGGAAGAGTAATTAAGTATTTCATCTGCTCTTTTTTCAAAATCTGGAGTTACATAAAAACTTAAAAAGACTGAAATTACTGTTAAAGAAAATGTTTGAAAGAGTAAAGACTTAACAAAAGCTATCTTTGAATATCCTGCAGACTGATAAGCATAAATTTCATGATCCATATAAAGCCTTCCTAGAGCAATTAATACTGACAGAAAGAAACTAAGCGGTATAAGCAGATTGATAAACTCAGGTGACCTTAAAATTAGAATCGATAAGATTAAATCCGACTCTAGATTTCCTGCAATTGATTTATCAAAATATCCTAATAACCTTGAGCTAGCTACAAGGATAAATAAAATGGTTAAGCATCCTAAAAAGTTTTTAAGAACTTCAAGGTTTATGCTTTTATAAAGAATATTCTTTTTAAACATGCCTTTAATAAGTATGATGCATTACAATAAATATATTAACAATGTTGAAATAGGAGAATTTCATGAGTTACAGAGTATTAAATAGCATTTCAGTTAAAAATCTAAGCGGCAAAGAGTTTGTGAAAGATAAATCCTCTCTTTTGGTAGTCCTTGTTGATAAGTCTGCTAAAAAGAATAAATTGCTAATTCATATGGATAAAGTTACTAAGGGTGGTTTATTTAAATCTATAAATTCCTTTGTGAAGTCAAAAGCTAAGTCTCTTAATCTTCAGAGTCCCGATGGTGTTTCATCAAAAGAAGTTCTGCTTATGAAGACTCCTGATAAATCTAATACCTACCTATGGTTAGATCTATTTAAATCTATCTCAAAAATAGCTAATTCTCTTGGAAAACAGGACATTTCTGTTATGTTTGCATGCAAATGTCCCGATGGGAAAGATGAAAGCTGGTTAACTGAAGTTTGTTGCAGACAAATAGAAGCATCTGCATATATTTTTGGTAGCTCTAAAAATAAAACAGTTGTAAAACCTAGTTTAAAAAAGGCTTCCATCATAGCGAGTTCTGTAACATCCTCAGCTTTGAAAAAGCTTAAAACCTCGGCTAAGGTTGGCTTTGCAGTTGGCGAAGCTATGAATGCAGCCAAGCATTTAGGGGATATGCCTGCAAATTTATGCACTCCAAGAATAATTGAAAGAAAAGTTAAAGCCTTAAAAAAACCATTTCCAAAATTAAAGATTTCAACTTTTAATGAAAAAGACTTGGCTAAACTTAAAATGGGTTCTTTCTTAAGTGTTGGAAGAGGAAGTGATGAGCCTTCAAGAATGATGACAATTGAGCATAAAGGTGGAAAAGCTGGAGAAAAACCAATTGTCCTGGTAGGAAAAGGAATAACCTTTGATACTGGAGGTATATCGTTAAAGCCATCCCCTGCAATGGATGAAATGAAATGGGATATGTGCGGAGCAGCCTCGGTATTTGGCGTAATGATTGCTCTAGCGAGACTCAACGCAAAAGTTAATGTTGTGGGTCTTCTTGCATGTGCTGAGAATATGCCCTCTGCTCATGCAACTAAACCTGGAGATGTTGTAACATCAATGTCAGGACAAACTATTGAAATCCTTAATACTGATGCAGAAGGAAGATTAGTACTTTGCGATGCTCTTACATATGTCAAGAAATATAAGCCTGCTCATGTAATCGATATAGCCACATTAACTGGAGCATGTGTAGTTGCTCTTGGAAACTATGCATCTGGTTTGATGGCAAATGATCAAAAACTTGCTGATAAGATCTTGCAAGCTGGAGAAAATTCTGGCGATAGAGCATGGCAATTACCTCTCTGGGATGAATATAAATCTTGCACCAAAACAAATTTTGCTGATTTAGCAAATATAGGTGGTGCTGGTGCTGGCACTGTTACAGCAGCATGCTTTTTATCAAAGTTTACAGAAGACTATAGCTGGGCTCATTTAGATATTGCCGGAACTGCATGGGTTAAAGGCAATGAAAAAGGTGGAACAGGAAGGCCAGTTCCTCTTCTTTGTGATTTGATTCTAAGCTAAAGAACTTTTACCTAAATGGATAAAAGATATGAGCCACTTATTATTGAAGAAAAGTGGTCAGAGCTTTGGGCAAAAAATAATTTAGGAAAAAATAACTCCTCACAAACTTTTTCGCAGGTTATTCCACCTCCAAATGTAACTGGAACTCTTCATATGGGGCATAGCTTCCAGTATTCGATAATGGATTTCTATGCCAGATACAATCACTTAAATGATGTAAATACTCATTGGCAGATGGGTACCGATCATGCAGGAATTGCAACGCAAATGGTCGTTGAAAACAACCTATCCAGAGAAAATATTGATAAAAATGATTTGGGTAGAGAAGATTTTGTTAAAAAAGTTTGGGAGTGGAAAGAATTTTCAGAAAATAAAATTACTGGACAAATTAAAAGGTTAGGTAACTCAGTTGATTGGAGTAATTATAGATTTACTTTGGATGAAGGTTTTAATGAAGCTGTTCTTAAAGCTTTTGTTGAGCTTTACAGGAAAGAGAAAATCTATCGTGGTTACAGGTTAGTAAACTGGGATCCATCTTTAAAAACTGCGGTTTCAGATCTGGAGGTTGTAAGACAAGAAAAAAAAGGTCTTATTTGGTATATAAAGTATCCAATTATAGGTTCAGATGATTTTGTAACAGTTGCAACAACACGTCCGGAAACTATGTTTGGAGATATGGCAATTGCAGTTAACCCTAAAGATGAAAGATACAAAGATATCATTGGAAAAAAAGTTGAGCTTCCATTTGTAAAGAGAAAAATCCCAATAATTGGTGATGACTATGTGGATAAAGAGTTCGGAACGGGTTGCCTTAAGATTACTCCTGGGCATGACTTTAATGACTATGAAATTGGTAAAAAATACTGCCTTCATTGTGTAGATAATGAAGTTCATATATCTGATGATATTGAAGATTTTGAACCACTTAATATTTTTACTGATGAGGCGCATAGTAATGATAATGTCCCTTCTCCCTTCAAAAATTTAGACAGATTCAAAGTAAGAAAGCTTGTTCTTGAAGAAATTAAAAAACTAGATTTATTTGTAAAAGAGGAACCACATGAAATCAGTGTTCCCCGAGGAGAGCGTTCAAATATAGTTATAGAGCCCAAACTGAGTTATCAGTGGTATGTAAAAACAAAGGACATGGCTAATAAGGCAAATAAAGCTGTAGAAAATGGGGAAATTAAATTTCATCCCGAAAACTGGATTAAAACTTATTTTAACTGGATGAATAATATTGAAGATTGGTGTATTAGCAGACAAATCTGGTGGGGTCATAGAATTCCTGCATGGTATGACGATCATGGGAATGTTTATGTGGGGTATTCTGAAGATGAAGTGCGAACTCATTATTCACTTGATAATAGATCGCTAAGACAAGATGATGATGTTTTAGATACGTGGTTTTCCTCTAGCCTTTGGCCTTTTGCATCAATGGGATGGCCAAATGAATCAAAAAATCTAAAAACTTTTTTCCCAACAAATCTATTAGTTACTGGTTTTGACATTATTTTCTTCTGGGTTGCAAGAATGATTATGATGAGTATCGAATTTACTGGAAAGATTCCTTTTAAAGATGTTTATGTTACTGGCCTCATAAGAGATGAAAATGGACAAAAAATGTCAAAGTCCAAAGGCAATATTATTGATCCTATTGATTTAATATACGGTATATCTTTAGAAGATCTTCTTGAAAAAAGAACATCAAATCTTATGCAAGAAGGTTTAGCAGAAAAGATTGCTAGAAAAACCAAAAAACAATTCCCAAATGGTATTGAGTCTTATGGAACAGATGCTTTACGGATGACATTTTATTCTATTGCAACTAATGCTAAGGATATAAGTTTTGAAATTGGGAGATTAAAAGGGTTTAGAAATTTTTGTACCAAAATGTGGAATGCTGCAAGATTTATTAATGGTTATGAAAACAAAGGGAATAATTTTGAAGCTGAATCTGAATCTGATAAATGGATATTAAAAGAATTTGAACAGCTAAAAGCCGATGTCGAGGATAATGTAAATCATTACAGGTTAGATTTAGCTATTAATCATGTATATGAGTTTTTCTGGAATAAGTTTTGTGATGTTTACATTGAAGAATGCAAAAAAACTGAAAAAACTGACAATCTGCATCCCCTTCTTAAGGAAATACTTATTTTTATTCATCCTTTTGCTCCGTTTATAACTGAAGAAATTCATTCAATTATTTTTAAAGCGCCATTAATTGATAGGTAAGAATTAAAGTTTCTGAAATTCATATATTGAGCCAGTACTAAAGATTTGTGTAAGCTCATCTAGGACTCTTCTGCTCTCATCAAGTAGATTTGGATCCTTAAGATCATCAGGATAAAGCACATCTCTATACTCTCTTTCAATTAATAATTTAATAGATTCTAGTCTCTCACTATTCATTAGGAAATTTTGGTTAAGGCTTTCAAGTTCTTTATCATTTAAAATCACTTTTAACCTTAGACATGCAGGCCCTCCTCCATTCATCATACTTTGCCTAATATCAACAAAATCAAAAAGCTTTACATCTGAGATTTGTTTTAGTTTATCTAGCCAAGACATACAATTTTCATATTGTTTTACCTCTTCAGGAAGAATTAATTGCATCTCGTTATCGCTGTTCGTAATGAGTTGAGAGTTAAGAAGATATGAGCTGATAATATCCTTTAAGGGAATTTCAGAATTAGAAATCTCAATATATTGGAAATTATCAATTTTAGATTCAAGTATATTTAGCATTTTATTTAAATCATCTTTATTTTGGAAAGCCTTTTCATGCGCTATTAAGACATTCTCATTTGAGAGGCTAACAATATCATTATGAAAGCTTCCTTCCTCAATAGCTTGATGATTCTGCTGAAGAAAAAAAGTGTTTTCCATATCTAGCTTGTGATTAAAGGCAATTGATCTAGAAACTTCAAGTGCTTGTCTCTTCACTGACGTCTTATCATTTTTAAAACCACTATCGCCATATACAAATATTTCAAAGCCTTTCTCATTGTGAGATTTACTTATTCTTAAATGATTTGCTGCTCCCTCATCGCCGTAACCTGAAATAGTGAAGGCTGGTTTATGTATTTCAAAATATTTTTTTGGAAAAATTATTTTGCATTGCTGATATGTAAATTCTGTTTCAATACTTCTATGAAACATAGTATTTAGATTTGCTGGCGTTAAGTGAACCTTATCATCTTGAGTGTCTGGGCTAGGAGATATAGTTGCTGCATTAGCTGCCCACATTGATGAGGCAGATGAAAAATTACTCAATAAAACCTGCGAATGATTGAATGCTGATGAAAGTATCTCTGCATCAGTTCCTTTAAAGCCAAGCTTTTTTAGTCCTGGTATAAAAGGCCTTTCATGGGGAAGGAAAAATCCCTGTTTCAATCCACAAGCAATTAAAGTTTCTGCTTTTTTAATTCCTTGTAACGCTGCATTCTTGGGATTAGAGGGTGAAGAATAATTTTTTTTTGATGCATTATTACCTTCAGATAATCCTGAATAGTTATGTGTGGGACCAATCAAACCATCAAAGTTTATTTCAGACATTAATTGCAACCTTGCTATTAGTTCCTAATTTAAGAGTCTTAATAAGGTTTCTATGAATTGAAACTTTTTCACCATCAAAAGAAAAATCTGATCTGACAACTCTAAACCCTTTTAGATCTGTATTTGAAATAAGGCCGCTGAATTGCTTTTCTGGAAGACCAAATGATTTTATTTTTACAGACTGATTATTTTTAATTGTTTTAATTTCATTTAACTTACAGTCAAGACAAGGCCCAGCATCAATAATATCCACCAAGCCGTTAGGTTTAAAGTTCTGAGATTCCATCATCTTAAAAGCAGGTAGCGCATTATCATTTGGAATTCCAATTATCCTTTGAGCTGATCTATTTAACGGACTTACAAGGAATGGGTGTTTAGGTAAAGATTCAGCAATAAAAGAATTATTTATATAACTTATTTCATTGTTGTTGAACATTTCTTCATCAAAAAAGTACTTACTAAAATGTTTCCAGAAAATTGAAGTATCATCTTTATCTACTTTACCTCTTATTTCAGCAACAACTTTCTGATCAAATCTCTCTGGCCAGAGAGCCATAAACTTAAAGCGCGCCAATGACAACAAAGACCCTCTTCCCTTTCCTCTAAAATCAGGATGTAAATAAAGGGTACCTAATTCAGTATATGGATTTTTAACTGTGTGTAACTGAATAACGTCTAAACTTTTCTTAAATTTAAAAACTTTTGAGGAAATATTCTTCTTTTTTTGTTTAAAAAAAACTGAAGTTCCATTTTTTGAAACAGAGGTGTAGATTGCAGAAATACCAACTATTCTGTTATTTTCTTTAAGCACAAAAAGATATGAATCTTTGTCAGGTCTTTTTGCTTTCTTGTTTAAAGATTTTTTTGACCAGCTAATTCTCTCACTAACTTCATCTTTTGATTTGGGCAGAGTTGTCATGCCCGAATCACCATCTTTAATCAAATCATATATCTCTTGGCAATCTTTTACCTTAGCCAGCCGAACAAACATATTCAAAAATTAGAAAAGAGAGTTATTAAGAAATATTTTAAAATTATAATTTATTGATAAACCATCATTTGATACTTCAGGGATCATCAATATTACATCCAAGTCATTGTCTCCATCAAAGTCAATCCACGAGTTGAATACACTATTAGCATCTAAACCAATTAAATCTGAAAAGTCTTGAACTATCCAATCTTGGGAAGTAGTTTCATCTTCATTAACTGTATAGCTCTTTTCGAAAGCTAAGAAGTGCTTATCGCTAACAGCATTTCCCTGCTTGTATGGCAGTTCTGTATAAGGAATAAATATATCTTGAAATCCATTTCTATCAAGATCAAAAACCAAGAGTTCACTAGAAAACTTTAAACTATTTTGAAATGAATATTCATCAGCAAAATCACCATTATTGGTTCTAGATATTTCATCAATAGAATCTTCTTCTGAAACTACCTTTTCATAAATGCTTACTTTAAAAGTATCGCTAGATAAACTTTTTTCAAATGTTAATAAATCAGTTCGTCCATCTAAGTTTCCATCAGCCGGTGCCATTCTTAAAGCAATTCCATCACCAGAAGAAATAGATGTTGAAATATAGTCCTCTACTGGTAAAGACCAGTCAAAATAAACATTTTCAAATCTGGTGTTATATAGAACATAAGTCGGACCATCAATAGTATTGATTGAATGAATTGTATCCAAGATTCCATCACCATCTGCATTAATTACCACTGAATCCTCAAAATAATATTCTTTTGAAGCCCAGTCACATAAAAAGGTTATTCCTTCTGCACAACCTTGATTTCTTGTATAAGGATTAAGAGTATTCAGAGGGTTTGAAAGAGTAATAGAAGGCCCCTCCTCTGAAGGTGATATATAAAATGGTAAATCTGTAGTTCCACCATTTCCTAAAAGTAAAATATCTGGTCTAAGATTAGAAGTTAAATCATAGGCAACAGTAGACCCAATTTCTACATTAGAAAGATCAAGAACCGTTTCATTGGAAATATAATCTTCATCTTGAAGGACCAATCCATCTTCAGATGCAAGAAAGATACAAATGCCTCTTTTATTTAATGACTCATCCGCAGATCTAGAAACTGTCATAATATCAAGTGCTCCATCTACGTTATAATCGGCTCTTATTAATTTATCTCCAACACAATTTCCTTGATTAATTTCCTGAATTACAAAAGGATCTTCATCATTAATTGTTGATAGGTCTCGACCATAGAAAGCTAAAATAAAATAAGTTGAGTCACCTATGTCTTGTGTACCAGAATCTTCTAATAACAAAACAATATCGAGAAGAAAATCTCCATTAAAGTCACTTATAGTCGTATCCAGAACATCTAAATCATTATCAAGACTAATATTTAAAGAACCAAGATCATAAGTTTGCACATCATCAAAATCAAAATAATCAATAAAATCCTTGCTAACAACTACATCCGTTGAAGCATTTACAAAATTTATACTTTTTCTACACTGCACTCCATAGTTTGCTGTACCTCCCCTCTTAGCAACAAAATCCTGACTTCCAGAGGGGGCTAGCTCACCGAGCCATGATCCTGTTGTGGAAGTTGCATAGCACTGGCTCGCATTTGATTCCCAGCTAATTGTGTATGTTTCATCATATAAAGGAGCGTCATTAGAAGAAGTAACTGTGGCCTCAAGAGTAGAAACACTCTCACCATCACTTCCGCTACAGCCAATCAGTAGCAAAATAGAAAACAGAGTGAGATATTTAATTTTGAACATAATATTTTTTGACAATTATCTCATATTATTAGTGTTGTTTTATAGAAGCTTTTAATTTTTATTTATTTGCCTTTAGGGTCATCTTGATATGGTCAATATCATCTTCTAAGTAGACGCTGCCCTCTCTTTCAAAGCCAAGATCTTCATAAAAATCAACCAGTCTATATTGCGCAGATATACTAATATCTGATCCAGGGAAATTATTTTTTAGAAATTGGATAGATTCTTGGGTAATATCCTTTCCATAACCTTTTCCTCTGAATCCTAAATCTGTAACTATTCTTCCTATTGAGGCAGCATCATATTTAATTCCCGGTGCAAAAACCCTTGAATATCCAATTAGCTTATTATCTTTGTAAAGAAGAAGATGATTTGCTTTCTGATCAGAATAATCTAAATCCTCATAGAAACAATCTTGTTCAATTATAAAAACTCTTTGTCTGAGACTTAAAACATCGTAAAGCTGTTCCTTTGAAATTGAATCAAAATTATGCCAAATGAATTGAGTTTTATTAGTCATAATACAAAAATTAATGCTGTATAATAGCGCTAAGGGAGATATTTCTACAAATTAACTTTTCAATAAGGGCATCTAAAGATCCATGGTTGATATATACAATATTAATGTAAAGGACTCAGCTAATATCGATATTAGTTTGTCTGAGTTTGCTGGTAAAACACTTTTAATTGTTAATGTAGCAAGTAAATGCGGTCTTACTCCTCAATATGAAGGTCTACAAAAACTATATGATGCCTATAAGGATAGAAATTTTGTTGTCCTTGGTTTCCCATGCAATCAATTTGGTGGACAAGAGCCAGGAACTGATCAAGAAATTGGTGAATTCTGTGATCTTAACTACTCGGTAACTTTCCCAATTTTTTCTAAAATTAAGGTTAATGGTCCCGAAGCTCATCCTTTATTAAAACTACTTAAAAGTGATAAACCTGGTATTTTTAGGACTCAATCTATAAAGTGGAACTTTACAAAATTTCTTATCAACAACAATGGAAAAATTGTTGAGAGATTTAGTCCAAGAGTTGAACCAAAGTATATTAGAAAGGAAATTGAGAAGATCTTATAGTCCTTGCTTAGACATCAATAATGCGTCTTCCTTAGGATTGCCATCATAATAGTTATACCTTATAGCATCTCTCTTGAATCCAAATTTTTCGTAAAAATTTATTGCTTTGTGATTGCTAACTCGCACCTCAAGAAAAACAATAGAAGCTCCTAAGACTTTTGATTGGAAAAGAACCTTCTTAAGAATCTTTTTTCCATAACCTTTTCCTTGATAATTCTTTGAGACGGTAATGTTTAATAAATGTGAGTCAGTTCCAATAACTGAAAAAAAAGCATACCCAAGAATATTTTTATTATCCTTCAAAACTATAGAACTATTTCCTGCGTCCAATGAAGACTTGAAGTTATTTGGGGTCCAAGGATATTCATTCGTTTCCTTTTCAATAGTTGAGATTTGGTCTAAATCACCAAAGCTAGCCAGCTGAAGATCCATTTTTATGTTCCTTAATCTTTGACCATAGTGTTTTCTTGTCCTCTAGACTATTTTCAAGCACAGAAAGAGGTTTAGATTCAATCAGTGGGGAAAATTCTTTTATCAGATTGGGCTTCAAGCCTGTAAAGGAGATTATAAGTTTTGGTTTCTTTTTTATTTCACTAAGATTATTTATTTCTTTAGAAAAAGGATATTCGCTACCATCTTCGACAATAGACTTTATTATTTTAATTAATAACTTTAATTCATTTTCTTCTAATTCATTAAATGATTTGTCCAAGAGTGTTAGAATATCGCCCCAAAGTACGCCAAATATTACTTCTGAATTTGAGTTATTTATTTGAGATTGAAACCTCTGGATGCCTAATTTAGATAAAATAAAGGATGACTTAGTATCAAACATTTTTTGATGTTAACATTTTGAAGAATTAAATGGATAAAACAAATAAAAAATATAAGCCATATAAGCCTGTAAGCAAGGAAAACAGGTCATGGCCTTCAAAAGTTATAGAAAATGCTCCTATTTGGTGTTCTGTAGACCTGCGAGATGGAAACCAAGCTCTTATTGAGCCAATGGGAGATGAAAGAAAAAAAAGAATGTTTAATCTATTGTGCAAAATTGGTTTTAAACAGATTGAGATTGGATTTCCGGCTGCATCACAAACTGATTTTGATTTCACAAGATATTTAATTAATGAAAAAGTTATTCCCTCTGATGTAACTATTCAAGTTCTTACGCAAGCTAGACCCGAAATTATTAAGAGAACTTTCGAAGCTCTTGATGGAGCTCCTAATGCAATTCTTCATTTTTATAATTCGACTTCAACTCTTCAAAGAAAAGTTGTTTTTGATAAAGATAAAGAAGGGGTTAAAAAAATTGCAACGGATGCTGCAAAATTAATCAAAGAGTTATCAAGTGAATATAAAAACACTAATTGGTCATTTGAATACTCTCCTGAAAGTTTTACTGGAACTGAGCTAGATTATGCAGTAGAGGTTTGCGATGACGTTGTTGATATATTAAAAGATTCTTCAAATAATAAAATTATTATTAATCTTCCAGCAACAGTTGAGATGTCAACGGCAAATATATATGGAGATCAAATAGAATGGATGAGTGAGAACTTTAAGAATAGGGAAAATATATGTCTTTCACTTCATCCCCATAATGATAGAGGTACAGCAATAGCTGCTTCTGAGTTTGGCTTAATGGCAGGTGCAGATAGAGTTGAGGGAACGTTATTTGGTAATGGTGAAAGAACAGGAAATGTAGATATCGTAACCTTAGCTCTAAATATGTATAGCCAAGGTATAAATCCTAATTTAGATTTTTCACAAATTAATAATGTTATGAGAGAAGTTGAATACTGTAATCAGCTACCTGTCCATCCCAGACATCCCTATGCCGGAGATTTGGTCTTTACTGCTTTCTCGGGATCGCATCAAGATGCCATCAAAAAAGGTTTAAATGCATTGAGAAGCTCTAATGACCCGCAATGGGAAGTGCCTTATTTACCAATTGATCCTGCAGACCTGGGGAGAACCTATGAAGCCGTTGTAAGAATTAATTCACAATCTGGAAAAGGAGGCGTTGCTTTTCTATTGGAAAAAGATCACGGCGTGTCTCTCCCTAGAAGGCTTCAAATAAGCATGAGTCAGAAGATACAAAAAATTGCTGATGAGACTGGTAAAGAAATTTCAACATCAGAGATTTGGGAAATCTTTCATACAAACTTTGTCATGCCAAAATCGGGGCATAGTTTTAAAAACTATTCCTTAAAAACTTCAGATGAAACTGATTTAAGTGATCATATTAAAGCTGAGATTGAAATTGATGGTAAAAACCATGAAATATCTGGTTCAGGTAATGGTCCAATTGACGCATTTGTAAATGCACTGAATCAAAAACTATCAATTGATATAAAAGTATCTGATTATCATCAGAGTGCAATTTCATCTGGCTCTGACGCTCAAGCTGCTGCTTATATTGAACTCCAAAAAGGTGACAAAACAAGTTGGGGTGTTGGTATAAATCCTAATACTACAAAAGCTTCATTTGAAGCCATTATTGTTGGAGTAGCTAAACTAATCTAATCAAATTTAGGTTGCCTCTTTTCAAAAAACGCTTGGACAGCTTCTCTGTGTTCAGAGGACCCAAAAATATCATTTTGAATTTCTGCTTCCTGTTTAAAAGTCTCAAAATAAGATTTACTCAAAGAGTCTCTCATTAGTCTTTTGGTGTTTGAAAGCGCTTGAGGTGATCTTTTCGCTAATGAATTTGCCCAGGAGTATGTCTCCTCAAGAAGCTTATTATCTTCAACAACTTTATTAGCAATACCAAAATCTAAACACATTTGTGAATCTATTTTTTTTGCTTCAATAGCAAATTCAAGAGCCTTTGCATATCCTAAGAATCTTGTTAAAAGCCAATTTAATCCGCCATCAGGAACAAGCGCTATATTGCTAAAAACTGAAAGAATATATGATGATTTTGTCATAATTCTTAAATCACAGGCCATCGCTAATGCTGCGCCAATACCAGCTGCTGGACCATTAATTGCAGCTATTACAATTTTTGGCATTTCAACAATATCATTGAAAATAGGCATATAACCTCGAAGAAGAGCGTCTTTTGATGGACAGTCAGGATCCCAACTTGCTTCTCTTTCAGTTAGGTCAGCTCCTGCTGAAAACCCTTTCCCTGAGCCGGTGAGAATAATTACCCTCACTGATTCATCTTCAGTCAAACTTTTAAATGCTTGTTGGAGGTCAAGAACTAACTGCTCGTTAAATGCATTTAAAACATTGGGTCTATTTAATGTAACTGTTGCTGTGGGTGATTCAATATTTATTTGAAGTGTTTCAGTATTCATAATTAAATTATAGGTTATTTTTTTTTCAAAATTATATCATTATGCTCTGAGAAGACTTTTCCTCCAATTTGCTCGCCATCTTTCCTTGACCACTCAACATATGATTCATTTGAAGGTTTCTTATGAAAAAATACATTCATAATTTCAGACAGAACTTTCTGACTAGGTAGTGCAATACCCTTCTTTCTTAAAATTAATCTTATTAACTCTTCTATTAAGAAGGAAGGTGTCTCAATAAATTTTGCTCTTTCAATGATGCCTGTAGAAATTTCTTTTTTAAAGTTCTTTTCAAGCATGAAATCTAATGAAAGTTTTTTCTTTTTTGCTGTTAATGAGGTAAGTGCAGCCCTTTCAGGAAGTTTACTCCATCTTTTTTCAAGGGATGGTATGATCTCATTTCTCAAAAAATTTCTATCAAAATCATTATTTAAATTTGTATCATCTTCTACGAATGGCAAATCATTTTTATGAACGAAAATTTCCAAATCAGATTTAGATAAGTTTAAAAATGGTCTTATTATTTCTCCATACTGGATCTATTTTTTGATACTTCTACCATGAAAGAATCAAATTCAATATTATTACTCCTGCAAAAACTCTCACAATGCTGCTGCCAGTTGTAACTATTTTTTGAAAGATTATGATTTATATGAATTGCTTTTAGATTCCTTATTTTTTTTTGTTTTAAGGCTTTGTTACATAAAAATAAAAGTGCTGTTGAGTCCAGTCCTCCACTAAAAGCTACAAAAATTTTATTTTTTGGAGACAATGCATCTAAGAGGTTTGTAGAAAGTGACAAGCTATTTTCCTACTTCCGTGAGCCTTAAGTAACGTCTTTCTAAAAGTCTCTCAAGAGGAATCTTGTTAAGATTTTCAATATTTGATAATAATGACTGCCTAACATTTTGAGAGATAGTTTTGTAATTTCTATGTGCGCCGCCTGTTGGCTCTTCAATAATTTCATCAATAATATTGAGCTTAATCAAATCTTTTGCAGTTAATTTCATTGCTTCTGCAGCTTCTTCTGCTTTCTCAGAAGATCTCCACACAATTGAAGCGCAGGCCTCTGGAGAGGCCACAGAATAAATTGCATGCTCAAGCATGGTCACATGATCGCCTACACCTAAAGCCAAAGCCCCACCTGATCCACCTTCACCAGTTACAACAATAATGATTCTAGTCTTGAGTTGAGACATTAGAGCTAGGTTTGAAGCAATTGCTTCACTTTGACCTCTTTCCTCTCCCTCTATTCCTGGATAAGCTCCAGATGTATCTACAAAAGTTATGATAGGTAGCTCAAACTGCTCGGCCATTTTCATTAATCTTTTTGCTTTACGATATCCTTCTGGTTGAGGCATTCCAAAATTCCTTTTGACCTTTTCATCTGTGCCCTTTCCCTTTTCATGACCAATAATCATTACTGGAATGTCATCGATTTTTGCAAGGCCTCCAATTATTGACGGGTCATCACCAAACTGCCTATCTCCATGAAGCTCATCAAAATTAGAAAAAATATTCTCAATATAGTCTGAAGTATGAGGTCTTTGCGGATGTCTTGAAATTAATACTTTGTTCCATCGGTTAAGATTTGAGTATATCTTTTTAGTTCTTTCTTCAAATTCTGATTGAAGCTTGTCTATCTGAGATCTTAATTCGGGATTATCTTTTGAAACAATCTCGAGCGCATCAATCTTGTCAGCAATTTCTTCCAGTGGCTTTTCAAATTCCAAAAAGTGACGCTTAATCATAGTTAACTCAATTTAATCTTGTTATCTCCAAAGATACTTCTTAAATTATCCAAATTTTCTGAATTTAGATCAATCATAAAGTTGTCATTTAAAGAAATAAGCGCTTCTGTACTGTCTTTAAGTATTTTTAACTTTACTTTACTTTCGCCGCCCCAAAAATCTGAATCAATCTTATTAAGCTTTAATTTAATTTCTTGGAGAGAGTCTCCGTTGACTGTATCACAAATTATTAAAAGATCTTTTTTGCTATCAACTAAATCGCTTTCAACTGCATTTATATTCTTTACTCTCATTCTATACATTGTTGAGTTAGTCTCTCTTGATCTGTAATCATCTACCTCAACTGATCCATAAAATCTTAATATTGTTCCTTCCTTGATGATTCCGTATTTCTCTTCATATAACTCAGAAAGAATTATTCCATCCATAGATCCACTTTCATCATCAAAATTAACAAAAGTAATTGGTTTATTCTTTGAGTCTTTTATCTGTCTTGTTGAGTTAACAAGACCAACAATTGTTGCAGATGAAGTATTAGCATCAAGATTCGATATCTTATGGGACCTTAAATCTTTAATATCATCTTTAATTGCTTCTACAGGATGTCCAGAAATATAAAAACCAAGAGCTTCTTTTTCATATTTCAGTTTTTGAGAAAAATTTAGAGGATTCACATCTTTGTATTGATCATAAGGATTAAAATCCTCCTCTACATTTGAAAATAAATCACCTGCAAACAAAGCATCGGATGCTTTCTTATCTCCTTCCTTTAACATATCTGGTATACAAGCTAAGGCAATTGATCTTGAATCACATATTGAATCAAAAGCTCCTGCTTTTGATAAAGATTCAAGTGATTTCTTGCCGCCAAGTTTTACATTAACTTTTTTTGAGAAATCTAGTAAGTTATTAAAAGTATTTTTCTCTCTAATTTCAGATAAGTGATAGATAAAAGATTCCGCTACGCCTTTAAGAGAAGTTAGCCCATATTCAATTTGTTTTTTTGAATTAACAAAGAAATTTGTTCCGCTTGTTAATATATTCGGGCTTAAGACGTTTATATCCATATCTTTGCATTCTTTTATGATTGAGCTTATCTTGTCAGTATTTCCTTGAGCCGAAGAAAGAACAGCTGCCATGAAATATTCTGGGTAATATGTTTTCAGATATGCTGTCTGGAATGACAACAAAGCATAGGCCGCCGAATGAGATTTATTAAAGCCATAACCAGCAAAAGTTTCAATTAAATTAAATATTTTATTTGCTAGGTCTTCTTTAATATTGTTATTTTTACAACCATTAACGAAAATAGTCCTTTGCTTATCCATTTCCTCTACTTGTTTTTTACCCATTGCTCGTCGGAGAATATCAGCTTGCCCAAGCGAGTATCCTGCTAGAACCCTTGCAGATTCCATAACTTGCTCTTGGTAGAGGATTACGCCATATGTTTCAGATAAAACAGGTTCAAGCAATTTATGAGGATATGTGACAGGCACTTTACCATTCTTTCTATTTACAAATTCATCATGCATGCCAGAATCCAATGGTCCTGGTCTAAATAATGCAAGAAGAGCAACTATTTCTTCAAATTTTGTTGGCTGAAGTCTTTTTATAAGATCTTTCATGCCTGGAGATTCGAGTTGAAAAACTGCAGTAGTTTTTCCAGCAGATAAGAGTTCAAAAACCTTAGAGCCATTTAAATCTAAATTTGATATATCCAGAGGATCTTCATTTTTTGAGGCTAGATCATCATTTATTGATTTGATTGCCTTATCAATGATTGTAAGGGTCCTTAGCCCTAAAAAATCAAATTTAACTAGTCCAATTTTTTCAACATCATCTTTATCAAATTGTGTGAGTACTGAAGATGTATCGCTATCAAAATATATTGGAGAAAAGTCTGCTAGCGATCCTGGAGCAATTACAACTCCTCCAGCATGTTTTCCAATGTTTCTAATGCCGCCTTCTAATTTAAAAGATAAATTCATGATTTCCTGAACCTCATCATCATCTTTAATGGCTTGCTTAAGCACTGGCTGTCTCGATATTGCCTTTTCAAGAGTCATTCCAATCTCAAAAGGAATCATTTTAGAGATTCTATCTCCAAGACTATATGGTTTACCAAGCGCTCTGGTAACATCCCTGACAACTCCTTTGGCGGCCATTGTTCCAAAAGTTACAATTTGTGATACAGCATCTTTACCGTACTTTGAACTAACATACTCAATAACTTTATCTCTCTTCTCCATACAAAAGTCTATGTCAAAGTCAGGCATAGATATTCTCTCTGGATTTAAAAATCTTTCAAAAAGAAGGCCATGTTTAATAGGATCAAGAGCTGTAATTCCTAAGCAATAAGCAACTAAAGAGCCTGCTCCTGATCCCCTTCCTGGGCCAACAGGGACATCATTATTTTTAGACCACTTTATAAAATCATAAACAATTAGGAAATAACTGGAGAATCCCATCGTTTTTATTTGGTCTAGCTCATATTTAACTCTAGCCTTATATTCCTCTACCTGATCGTTAGTAAATTTAGCAGTTAGATTTTTTAGATTTTCTTCAACCAAGCTCTTTAAGTGAGAATCAAAGTTTTGTCCCTTAGGAACTGGATATTCAGGCAAAAAATACCCATCTGGCTCTAAACTTAAGTTACATTGTTTGGCAATTTCAAGAGTATTTGAAAGAACCTCTGGAAAATCTTTAAATAATTCTTGCATCTCATCCTGAGATTTAAAGTACTGTTCCTCAGAGTAAATTTTTTCTCTGTTTGGATCGTTCAGTGTCTTGCCGCTGTTAATGCATACCTTGGTTTCATGAATTTCAAAGTCTTCTCTATCTCCAAATAGAACATCGTTTGTTGCTATTACAGGAATGCTTAGCCTTGAGGCAATAGGCAAGATGGAAGCTATAAAGATCTTATGACTTTCTTTACCAGTATTTTGTATTTCAATTACTAAATTATTTTTAAAATCTGATTTATATTTCTCAATAAGCTCAACTGCCTCATCTTCCTTATCATTAAGTATAAGTGAAAAAATTTCAGAATTTTCAGACCCTGTTATTACAAAAATATCATCGCAAATATTTAAAAAATCATCATATATAATGGCTTTTGTCTGGTTTCTACTTGCTTTTGAAAGTCCATGCATTAGATTCTTTTGTCCATCTAGATTTTTAGCTAAGCATAAAAACTCATAGGGCCTGTCTTCTTGAGATCTTGCAATATTGAGTGTAGATCCGCTTATGGGTTTTATTCCTTCCTTTTCACATTTCTTAAAAAATTTTACGAGTCCAAACATATTGGAATGATCGGTTAATGCTATTGCTGGCATACCAAAAGATTTTGCTTTTTCAACAAGTTTCTCAATAGATAAGAGCCCTTTAAATATGCTGTATTCTGATGAAACTCTCAAATGAGCAAATGATCCATTCATTAATTTACACCTTTAAAGGTTCTTCTATGGATTCTTGTTAATCCATATCTTTTAAGCATTTCTTTATGAAGTTTTGTTGGATATCCTTTGTGTTTATCAAACCCATAATTTGGAAATTCTTTACTATACGTCATCATTAACCTATCTCTATATACCTTTGCTACTATAGAAGCTGCACTGATTGATGGTATCAAATTATCTCCTCCCACAATAGACTCTATTTCAATTGGGGTTTTAAAAATATGAGCGCCATCAACTAACACTTTTTTTGGTTTTACATCTAGCTTTTCTAATGATCTCTGCATTGCTAACAAGGAAGCTTGTAAAATATTAATTTGGTCAATCTCTTTATTGTCTGCAGCTCCTATAGCAAATATGGAATTTTCTATTATTACCTGACTTAGATGCTCCCTTTTTTTTAAAGAAAGTTTCTTTGAGTCCATAAGGCCTTTGATTGGCCTCTTTAGAATTACAGATGCAGCTATTACTGGTCCGGCAAGACAGCCTCTACCAACCTCATCAACACCAGCAATCATTTATTTATAAAATAGCTACTTCTTCTGCCAAGGAATCAAAACCAACTCCTTTAAGGTTTTTAACAATAAGGTTAGTCTTTTGGTCGAGTAAAAATTTATTTATTTTAAGTTTTTGTGTTTCTAAAAGTATGTTTTGAGGAGTACAAGCTGTTTGAACCAGCTCAGGAAAAAATCTTTGCGAAAGAAGAAGATTGGGCAGACCAATTATTTCTGTTTGAATCATTCTAGAAATAATGAAATGGTTAAAAAATGATGTTTTATAACAAATTATTGGGTGAGCTCCTAAAACACAAGATTGCAAAGAAGCGGTTCCAGAAGTAACAATTGAAAATTCTGATAAAGACAAAAATTCATTTGCAGCATTAACCTCTATTGTGTATTTGATTTTTGAGTCTTTTAAATATGAATCAATATGCTCAAGATCATCATGATTCACAACAGGTATTAGAAAATGCGTATTTTCATTCAAACCATCATAGAGTTGCATAAATTCTATGGAAGTTGGCATCATATTCTTTATTTCTGAATTTCTGCTACCAGGCATAATGCTTATATATTTTTTATCCTTATCAAGGTTAAATTTCTTTAGAACATCTGATGACTTGTTTGGTTTAAGTTCTGAGAAATGATGACCTAAAAGAATATTATTTAAGCCATGTTTTTTATAAAAATCGTGTTCAAATTTAAATAGTGAAGCACTGAGGTCAGTATATTTTTTGATATTCTTCAGTCTCCCCTTTCTCCAAGCCCAAATAGAGGGTGTAACGAGTTGAACTGTTTTTATTTTTGAAATTTTTTTTAATCTTTTTTGGATTTGCATATTAAAATCAGGCGAATCAATGCCTATAAAAACATCTATCTTTTCTTTTATGAATAAATTACAGAGATCATTTTTATAAGACATGATCTTGGAATAATTGAGAATGGGATCTACGAGGCCCATTATATTTAAATTGTTAAAGTCAAAAGCTGATTTGAGACCCTGACCCTCCATTTTTGGGCCCCCAACGCCATAAATTTCTACATTTTTTATTTTTTTTAGAGCTTTAAGAAGATTTTCCCCTAAAATATCGCCAGAATGCTCTCCAGCAACAATTCCTATCTTAATAGAATCTTTCACCTATCTGAGAATGCCTCTTTCTGAAGATTTAATAGTGTCTAAAAAGTTTTGGACTTCTTGGAGATCATTGGACTCCATAGATTCAACTTTCTCTATTGCATCCTTAAGATTAAATCCCTTTCTATATATAGTTTTATATGCTTTTTTAAGAATGGTTATTGTTTCCTGATTAATCCCTCCTCTTTCCATTCCTACTGAATTAAGACCGACAACCCTTGCAGGATTTGATGCTACTTTTATGTATGCAGGTACATCCATTGTGATTGAAGCATTCATGCCCGCAAAAGAATAGTCACCCATCTGACAAAACTGATGAATACTAGTTAAAGCACCAATTGTCACATTATTGCCTACAGTTACATGACCGGCTATACCTGCATTATTAGCAAAAACATTATCACTACCAACGATGCAATCATGAGCAACATGAGCATATGCCATAAATAAATTCTTGTTGCCAATTATAGTTGTGCTTTTATCTTGGACAGTTCCTCTATGGACAGTTACACCCTCTCTAAAGATATTTTCATCTCCAATTTTAAGAGTTGTTTCTTCACCTTTAAATTTCTTATCTGGAGTATCTTCACCTATAGTACAGAACTGATAAAAAACATTATTCTTCCCAACAGTTGTTGGCCCCTTCAAAACTACATGAGAAAGCAGTTTTGAACCAGATTTTATTTTAACTTTTTCTCCTACAATACAAAAAGGTCCGATTTCAACATTTTCATCGATTTCGGCAGAAGGATGTATTATTGAGGATTCGTGAATAGACATTTATTTTTTTCTCTCTGCACATAATATATTAGCAGAACATACCAATTTTCCATTAACTTCAGCAAAACACTCAAATTTCCAGATTCCTCTCGTGCTGCCAAGAACTTTACTGAAAATATCTACTTTATCTCCAGGTAATACTCTTTGCCTAAATCTTGCTTTATCTACTCCAGCTATGACATAAATTGAACCTTCTTCAGGAGTCTTATTCATGGTCTTAAAGCCAAGAATTCCCGATGCTTGACCCATTGCTTCTATTAGAATTACTCCAGGAACAATAGGATTACCAGGGAAATGGCCCTCTAAAAATACATTTTCATCTTTTACATGCATTACTGCATGAATGTTATCGCCCTCTTCAAGAGAAATTACTTCGTCTATAAAAAGAAATGGATCTCTATGCGGAAGATACTTTAGTATCTCTTCACCAGAAAGAATCATCTATTTACCTCTTTTTTTAATAAAAACAGCTGATTTTGACCAATTCATATGATTTTGAGCAGGCATAATGCCAATATAATTTCCAGATGACTTTATGCTCTTTGTGATTAGAGTGTGTGCGCCAATGGTTACATCATCACAAATCTCAAGGTGTCCCAGAACACCTGAAAGGCCTCCCATTTTAAAGTTTTTTCCTATCTTAGTTGATCCAGCTATTGCACAACAGGCTGCTATTGCTGAGTTAGACCCCAAAGAAACGTTATGAGCAATATGTATCTGATTGTCTAATTTGACCCCATCAAAGATCATTGTATTCGAAATTGCACCCCTATCAATTGTGCATCCTGCACCGATTTCAACATTATCTCCAATCTCAAGACCGCCAAGCTGTTCTATCTTTTGATAGCTTTCGTTTTCAGGCGCAAAACCAAATCCATCTGAGCCTAAAACTGAATTTGGATGAACTATGCAATCTTGCCCAATTGAAACATCTTTAAGTATTGTCGTATTTGGATAAATGACTGTTTTATCACCAATTTTACAATTCTCACCTATATAAACGTTAGGACCAACTTTGACATCTTTACCCAAATTTACAGAATCATGAATAAAGACACTGTTTTGAAAAGATCCATTTGAGAAATCAATCTCATCACTAAAAAGCTTTGATAGTTTTGCAAAAGCAAGATATGGATCAGAGCATACTAGGAGTGTAGTTTCGTTGCCGATTATCGAAGCATCGATATATTCGGAGATGAATTTAATTGAGTATTTCTTATTCTCAGATCCAGACACTAGTTAGATTCTGGTTCTGCATTTGCAGCTCCATCTAGCGCATCTGTTACTTGTTCGGTAATGCTTACAGAGCCATCAAAATATAAAGCCTGATCAGCACCAAGTAATAATTGAATCTTCTTTGCAACAATAAGATCATTTATGATTTGCATCATAGCGGGATTTAATTGAGCAGCAACAGTTTGAATAGTCTCATTTTGTTTAGCCTGTATTTTTCCTAAAACAAATTCAAGATCTGTTGTTTTTTCTTGAATATCTTTTTGAAGTTCAGCAATTTCTTCATTTGAAAGAGTTTCTGCATCTTTTTGAAGTGATTCAACTAAACTTTGTCTGTCTGCCTGAAGCTCTTGAGCTTGCTCAACCATTGATGCATATTCACTTTCTTCTTCAAGCGCTTTGAAAGCATCTTGAGCAACTTGTGTTTGAAGAATTGCTGCTTGTGTATCTATTACGGCAACATTCTGTGCTGATGCCGTTACAGAAAATAAGCCTACAAATCCTATACAAGCAATATATGTAACTAATTTTTTCATAATAAGCCCCTTTTTAAGTTCGTATATTCTATATTAAATTGCATGAAAAACACTAATAAATTTAAAACACAGTTCCAATAGTAAATTGAAACTCTTCAGTCCTCTCAAACCTGTCTTCATTATATGGCTTTGAGATCGCAAAACTCATTGGTCCAAACCCTGTTATCCAGGTTAAGCCAACTCCTATTGAATATCTCAATTCATCAATGCTTGGTTTGTAGCAGCTTACTTGATATTCTCTACATTCCATTGCAAAAACATTACCAAAATCAAAAAAGAAAGCTGTTCTCATTGATCGCTGGTCTTCAACCATTGGAAGTTTAAATATCAACTGCATACTTCCCTCTATTTTTACGTCACCGCCAATTGGATCATCTCTTTGATAAATGATGCTCTGATTATATGCGGGACTGTCTGGGATTCCATCAAAATTAGAGTCTATTAAAGGTGGACATAAGTCATTAACTGTATCAAACCCATAACATGGTGAGGGAGTAGCTCTAGGACCAAGAGTGTTCGACTCAAACCCTCTCAATGATCTTGGACCTCCTGCATAAAAATGTTGGAAGAATGGAACATTATTTGTATCCCCATAAGGAGCTAAATATCCAATTTCTCCTTGGAAGCCAAAAACAAGATCCCATACATTTAATGGTTGATAAAATTTTTGTCTTATATTTAATTTATAGTAATTAATATCACTCAAAGGCAAAGTAGCTAAAAATAATGCTTCAGTAGATGCGCCATCTGTTGGGAACATACCTCTATTAAGAGTTATTCTTGACCATACAGCTTGGGCAGAGACAGTTTGGAAAGAGTTACCTTCCTCTAGGAGGAAATCAAGAATGTCTCTTACTGGTAAAGTTCCTTGATCAATTTCTGTTTTATCATAAGTTAAATTTAAACCTACTCTCTGAGTATCTGATATAGGATATCCAAACTGTATACCGAGACCTTGAGAGTCACTAGTGTAGTTAGCTATGTTGAATTCACCATAGTCTGTTTTTCTATAATAAAGGCTATAACCCCTGCTTGCTCCATCAATTGTGTAATAAGGATCATAGAAAGATAGATTATAAACCTCTTGGTAAATGCTCTTATTTATTGCAATACCCACTGAGTTTCCTGTTCCAAGGAAGTTTCTCTCCTGCAGATTGAATCCAATCATTAAACCAAAATCACTATAACCTAAATTTCCTCCAACGTTACCTGTTGTCTCTTCTTCAACTCTAAATTTAACGTCAATTTGATCATCAGTGCCTGGAACGGGAACTGTTTCGACGTTCACCTCTTTGAAGAATCCAAGCCTTTCCAGTCTAACTCTGGACTGCTCAATTTTGTCATCAGATGCCCAAGCTCCCTCAAATTGCCTCATCTCTCGTCTTAAAACATCATCTTGAGTAATTTCATTTCCTTCAAATAAAATCTTTCTAGTGTAAGTTCTTTTACCTGGGTCGATAACAAAACTTAAATCAACCTCAAGCATTTCCTCATCTATATCTGGCTGACCTTTAACAGGAGAACTGTAAATATCCTCTATCAAGATAATATGATTCAAGGTTTTCGAGATCGCCTTGGAGCTTTTCTCTTGAGTATTGGTTATCATTTGAGAGAAAAGACAACCAGCTGCCTTCACTTAACTCCATTACATCAAGTAAATCCTCATCAGAAAAAATATTGTTTCCTAGAATTGTGATGCCATCTATCTTTGCGCTCTCTCCCTCATCTATTTCAATTGAAATAGAAACTCTATTTCGAGGTTGAGGCGTTTCATATATTTCTACTCCTGCTCCATATCTACCCTGAGAGGAATAAGATCTTACTAACTCA
>LUMI01000045.1_pt1 | contig 37283 bp, 41 predicted proteins | sample 729681 | NCBI WGS metagenome assembly LUMI01 (sample SAMN03860267, study PRJNA289734) | marine metagenome | biome: seawater column; feature: ocean; material: water; isolation source: Red Sea water column Station 34 - depth 10m | place: Saudi Arabia: Red Sea | collected 2011-10-15 | depth 10 m
CACAGGTTATCCACCTCGAATGCCAAGCTAATCGACTATCACAATCTGAACTGCGACGGCGAGGTGTACCCCCCTCCTGAGTTGGACAACACTGCGGGAAGACCGTGCTTCGACGAGTGGAAGAACGTAGGTCCGACTCCCGGAGACAACTCGGAAATCGCGATTGAAGGAAACTTCGACGAGGACTGCAAGATCCACGCGGATGGCAGCGGTGGCTGCTTCGCCTACGTCTCGAGCTACAACCAGTTCGAAATCCTGGATATCAGCGAGCCGAATAACATCAGGCTGCTCTCAACGTACTATGCTGAGATTGCGAGGATGATCGACATCAAGGTGACCAAGGACAACAACTGGGTGCTGGTGAATCACGAATTGACCAACAGCGAGTTGGACCCAATACCCAACGATGATGACGCAAACAGCGGCATGAACAGATTGGACGTGATTTACGTGGGCGACAAGACGAGCCCAGTGAAGGTCGCAGAATGGAACAACCCCCCAGCAGGATTCCACAATCAGGACCTAGCAGTGTACTGCGATTGGGACGGAGCGGTGGACTTCAGGGAGGAGTGCAGCCTCTTCCTATTCGGAGCGGACCCTTATCCGGAGATGGTAGAGGGGGGTTCGGGAACATTCTACAAGGGTACGCAGATATTCTACGTCCCTAGAGGATTCGAGTCATGGTTGCCAAACCAGAACGACGAGCAGCAGAACTCCAGCAGGGAGATTCTCAGATGGGGGGGTTACACCCCTGAGCCAGACACCACATGCGGGGGTTCGATATTCAACCATGATCACGTGTACTTCGTCCATCCAATTACAGGACAGCGTCTCCTAGTAGCTTCTTACTGGGGTGCTGGCCTGAGAATCGTTGATGTCAGCGAACCGCCGATACTAGCAGATCCCCTCGGAATCTCCTGGCCTCCCGAGGTAGGGAGGTGGCTTGGTTGCCCCACGGCTGACGATGGTTGGTACGGCCCGGATGGAGGGGGTCATGCCAACATGACTCCCGAGGAATGGCTAGACGCGGAGCAGGGGAACGACAACATCCACTACGCGGTTCCCTATGACCATCTGGTGTGCAATGGGATAAGCGAGTACGTCCCTCAGGCAGAGTGGCCGTCGGAATGCGGCTCGGGCCCCAATGACGCGACTTACGGGGTAAACTGGCGCCACTACACTATCATCGCACCGGAGTATGGCAGCAATGCCGGACACACTGGCTTCCTCTGGACTATAGACACGACTGACCCAACCAAGCCTTTCCTCGTATCAAAATGGAGACTACCTGGAGAGGGGACGCTGGCAAATGGGTCAAAGCACCCGCAGCACTACATCCCTGGAGGATACATCTACAGCCCCCATAATGGAGATACTGGCGTAAATGGCCATGTGTACTGGACCCACTACCATGCGGGGAACTGGGTAACTGATCACGGAAGGATATGGGAGGAGTTGGTATGGGAGAACGGAGTGGCCGAACCAGACAGGGGTTTCCAGGCCATAGAGGAGCTAGCCCCCACTCACACTATCGGATACTACTTGCCATCTGGGCCATACTGGATAGAAGACCCAACCACCACATTGGGGTATGACATGGCCGACTGCTGGGCCTCTTGCATGATTCCGTTCGACTGGGGGCTGCAGTACGACCCACGTGGATTCCTCTTCATCTCCGAGATGGTCAGTGGGATCTACGTGGTCCAGTTCGATGAGGACTTCGACCCGCGATACAACTATCCTGCGCTATGGACCATTGAAGATGATGATTGAAATGAGCAGGGCACTCGTCATAGCACTTCTGATGTCCTCATTCGCAATGCCCATGGCATCTGGTCACGGAGCGAATGACTTCTCGATTATCATGAGGGGGTCTAGCCTTCAACCGGGAGTGGCTGAGGTGATGCAGAACGACTCCGTAACGTTCTACAACGTGGCTGATACCAACAGGACGATCAGAGTGGACCTGGATGGGGATGGCGAATACGATCAGAGGTGTGAGACGGAGCCGAGTAACTCCTCGTCGATAAGGGATGAGTGCTCGTTCATACTGGACTGGGACAGATGGCCAGCGGGAAATTACTACCTTGATATATTCGAAAATGGGACCATCTGGAACACGCTAAACCTGACTGTGATGCACGACTACCACGAGGAGGCGGGGCCCCCTACAGGATACTCATTCAACTCGGAGGATTCTGCGGACGAGGGTTCGAGTGGAACGAATGAGGGCCTTCTAGCTATTTCGGTCATGCTTATGTTGGTTTTCTTAGTCGTAGTAAATAGGCTAATGGGGATGGATGAATGAAGACGGATAGGATGTTCTCTGTTTTCCTGGCATTGTTGATAATTTCCTCTTCCGGATGCCTCTCCAATGAGGTTGATGATTTCTACGGGGAGGACATCTACCCCCCAATTTCGGTGGATGATTTCGTTCTAGTTGATGAGAATGGGGATACTGTCTCAATGTCTGATTTCGAAGGGAAGGTAGTGGTTGTGGCCTTCCTGTTCACGAGATGCCCCGATATCTGTCCAGTGGTCAGTGCCAATCTGGCATTCGTTGAGCAGGAGCTGGGCGACCTGCATGGCTCTTCTGTTCAGATCCTGACTGTTACAGTCGATCCCTGGACGGACAATGCAAGTGTTCTGAACAATTATGCCACCACCAGGGAACTCGGATGGCCGCATCTGACGGGTGCAGTCGAGGACTTGGAGCCTGTTTGGATGAACTTCGACGTAGGCCTAACAACGTATGACACGGATGTGGACAACGACGGAGTCGCTGACGGATTCGACAGTTGCCCCGATACACCAGAGGGGGAAGAGGTCGATAACAACGGATGTGGGAAGGAGACCCAGCAGCCAGAGGGTGACGTGGTGACCAACCACCACCCACTTGACTACTGGGTGGATCACACAACAGGCACGATCATAGTTGACAAGCAGATGAGGCAAAGGGTATGGTGGGGGGACACGGACTGGAACCCTGAGCTCGTTCTAGAAGACATACTGAGCCTAGTGGAAGAAGAGTGAAATAATCCCTAACTAGGAAGCAGGACTATGTCTGTGGGAGTCAGAGCGGCGATTTTGGCCTTCTCCTTCCTGCTTGCAGGATGCATTGGCCCTGAGGGGACGGAGATACTGGGTACGGAATACAGGAATCCGCCCGATGCGCCGGACTTTACTCTGGAAAACCAGTTTGGGGAGGATGTTTCTCTTTCCGATTTTGATGGGAAGGTCGTAGTTGTTGCCTTCATCTACACTGCCTGTCCGGATGTTTGTCTGATCATATCCTCTAACATCGACTACGTGAGCCAGAACCTGGGAGGCGAATCGGAATCCGTCGAGTTCATCTCAATAACCATCGATCCTGCTAGGGATACCACTCAGAGGCTCCTGGAGTGGACCACTGCGAGAGGGTACGAATGGAACCACCTTACCCACGACAGGGGCTCGGTTATGCAAGCAGTGTGGGACGAATGGAAGGTCGTGGTGGATGCCGATCACATTGCGAACAGCCTTCCGCCGGAAGAGGCGATGCTGAGATTCGCAGTTATGGGCCCTGACAACTCCACGGTAGTGACTGACAACCCATGTATAGGCGAATTCAACGCATCCTGCTACGGCAATGGTGGAGAACTCGCTGAATACGCTCTGACGGTGAGTGCCGAAATGGACTACGACATTAGCAACGGGACGATTGGGAATTGGACTGCGGATGACTCATGGAAGTGGGTACTCCATATCTGGAATGACTCAGACGAAACATGGGATCCCACTGAGGCTAGCATCTCTGAAATGGACATTGGATTCGATACGCACTTAGCATGGATAGCCAGTAATGCAAATTTGAGCATGATGCCCCCCGGTGTTGATTGCAATGGCAGGGGATGGGTCATGGGTACGGGAGCAAGCGCCCATTGCATGTGCGACGATGGATGGGACAGGGGTTCCGACGACTGGATGTCTTGTGTTCCAGAAGGAAGCACCGAAGTGAATGATGGAAATCTCACAGACCCGCATGAAGAGAGTCTGGGAGAATACGAGATTGGGCACTCGACTGTTACTTTCATCATTGACAAGGAGCAGAGGAAGAGGGTTGCATACTCGGGCATCCACTGGGATGTCGGAGATTTCCTGCAAGATGTCAAGGCACTAGCAGAAGAGTGATTCAGTATCTTTGTCAAAGCAGGGGCATCTTCCTCAGCCTCTCTAGGTCCGGCTGATACAGTTGCCTGATGTCGTCCAGACCTAGGACCAGCATTGCCAGTCTCTCGAGGCCCATTCCCCAGGCGCACACCGGCCACTCGGTACCCAATGGTTCTGTAACTTCTGGCCTGAAGATTCCAGACCCTCCAAGCTCGAGCCACTCTCCCTTCCAGAGTATGTCGACCTCTGCGCTTGGTTCTGTGTATGGGAAATACGCAGGTCTGACTCTTACATCTGGATATCCCATCTTTGAGTAGAAGGTCTTCAAGGTCGAGATTAGCATTGGTAGGCTGGCATCGGGCTCGTGGATTATTCCCTCTATTTGGTGGAACTCCGGCATATGGGTTCTGTCTATGGTCTCCTGCCTGAACACCCTCCCGATTCCGAAGACTCGGGACGGAGTGTGGGGGTTGTCAGCGATATGCCTGACGGTGTTAACCGTGGTGTGAGTCCTTAGCAGGGCCCTCTGAGACTCTTCTTTGTCGAAGGAACCCCCCCATCCCTTGCTACCCGTGTCATGACCGTGCTCATGCACCCTCGCCCATAAGTCGAGGTATTCCTCGTCGACTTCCACATTTCTAGGCTGATTTAGATAGAATGTGTCTTGCATGGTTCTTGCGGGGTGAGACTGGGGGATGAATAACGAATCCATGTTCCAGCCGGCTGATTGTACGTAGTCGCCTTCTATCTCCGAGAAGCCCATCTCGAGGAAGACCGAACGGATCCGCTCGATGAGCGACTGCATTGGGTGCCTCCTGCCCCCTGTTGGCATGGGAGCAGGTGCCTCTACGTCGAACGGCTTGAATTCCGCCCCTATCCATGACTCGGTCTGAAGCATCTCTGGAGTCACCTCGCCTATCAGTTTGGTCTCCTCCAGAGATGAGGGGTCAAACGAAGAGCCGGATTTAGTGAGTTTCCAAGTTCTGATGGTTACGTCCTCGAAAATGAGTAATCCGCTTCTAGATGAGAAGTGAGATAGCATCTCTGAATCCAGGTTAGAGGATTCAACTGCACTCTCTGAAAGAGACAGAATGAATTCGGACCTTCTGTCGATTTCTTGTGAGATCTTCGATTCGTCTGATATGATGAAACTGCCTGATTCTATATCGATACCAAGGCCCTTCAGAATTCCTATACCCGGTCCAGTCTCCGCTCTATCGAAATCCGATGACATCAGAGACTTCATGGTTCTTTTTTCTCCATCTAACTCCGACATCCAGCCCCATAGCCTTGATTCCAGGAGTCCATTCTCAGAGGCCCTTTGGCCTTCATCACCCAGGGAAACCATCCTAGAGGATGACTCACTCAATTCAAGCAACCCCTCCTCTTCGAGTTTCTTCCCTGCTCCGGCAACGTGGACCTGGTCTTCCCAGCCAGTTTCTGAGAGAAGTTGTCCCAAAGTCCACTCCCTTGAAGGGTCAGATAGCATCGCCCGTAGCATCCTGCGCTCATTGTTTCCGAGATCCATATCTACGTCTCCGTTCTTTCCAGAAGTCATCAACACTTGACGGTTGCCGAGAATTGGCTTCCCTAGCTCACTCTTCCTCTGACTTCCACAGATCGACCCCGCACGATGGGCATGTGAATGTCTTGGGCTTCCTGCCCTCTTTCCAAGTTATCTCAGCACATCTCCCACATAGTATCGAGGTTCTAATCGGCTCGTCCAAGGTAGTGTCGACTCTGAACATAGGCCTACCTGCGTCGCGCAACTCTATGGCCGATGGTTCCCACTCTTCGTGCAATGAAGATTCCTCGGCATCATTTCCCATTGCGATTCCCACCACCAATAGGATCACCCCCCCGATGGAAAGGGGGGCTGAGAGTCCGAGGGAGAATGTAGACCCGTCGCTCAGGGTGAGCCCGGAGCCAATAGCGATGCAAAGCCAAGCAGAAATGATGGTATTCAATTGGCGATTCGAGACTCGGGGTTTCGAGCCCATGGGCGCTCGACAGAACAGCGAGATATGAGAACTTGCCACATCTACAAATGTGGAGGGTTCAAGTGGAAGAGGTCTTAGCGCAGTGCAAGCCTCAGTAGCTCAGCCTGGTAGAGCATCTGATTTGTAATCAGACGGCCGGGGGTTCGAATCCCTCCTGGGGCTCCAAAGTCGGAAGGGAGAGGTTTTACTATGCATTCTGAAAAACAGTATTTTATAACTAACAATTGCAGAAATGGCGTGTGAAGTTGGAGTGCAATATAGGCTCTAGAGGTAAATTCCTTCGTTTGATATCGGGATCGCTCGGAGTACTAGTCGGAATTGTGGCAGCTTCTTTCCTCTATATTCAGGGGGTTGACATTGGCGCAACGTGGCTGGTTCCTGCCTCTCTGATTGGAGGGGGGTCATTTGCTATCTTCGAAGGTTGGTCGGGTTGGTGCGTAGCTAGAGCACTGGGATTCTGGACTCCGATATGAGCCAATTGTCAAATGCCAAGCTACGTTCGAGTTAACGTGAGCGCACGGATTGTTGATGGCAAGGCTCTTGGGATAAAAATCCAAGAAGAGGTATCGGAGAGAGTTTCGTCACTGAAAGGACAAGGAGTTGCCCCCCACCTTGCTGTAGTGATAGCGGGAGACGACCCGGCTAGCCATGTGTATGTAAGGAACAAAGAGCGAGCGTGTGAGAGGTGTGGAATAATTAGCACTCGGATCGACATGCCGGGAAGTTCGAATCTAGAAGAAATCCTAGAAGTAGTTAGCTCTCTCAATTCGGATCCAAATATCCACGGAATACTAGTTCAAAGTCCGGCACCGGATGGGGTCGACGAACTGGCAATCGCATCGTCCATACTCCCGCAAAAGGATGTGGACGGATTCCATCCCGACAATCTTGGAAAACTGGTACAGGGGCGGACTGGGGGGCTAATGCCCTGTACTCCGTCTGGAGTGATGAGAATGCTGGAGTCCAGCGGAGTGAAAACTCGAGGGGCCAGGGCTGTGGTTCTGGGTCGCTCAAGGATAGTGGGGATGCCCATGGCGCTAATGCTGGCACAGCCTGGTTGTGATGCTTCGGTCACCATAGTTCACTCGAAGACCGAGGACATTTCCTCAATATGCAATCAGGCAGACATACTGATTGCTGCAGTTGGCAGACCTCATATGGTGGGGAAGGAATGGGTGAAGAAGGGCGCTTTCGTCGTTGACGTTGGTATTTCTCGTGTAGAAGGCGGGTTGGCAGGGGATGTTTCTCCCGAGGTTTCGGAGGTTGCAGGTTGGATCACCCCCGTCCCAGGTGGGGTAGGGCCGATGACGATAGCCATGCTGATGGAAAATACGCTCAGGGCCGCAGAGATGCAACTGGTTTAGTCAAAAATCCCCATCTCGAACTTCGCGTCCTCGGAAGAGTGGATTCTAGGATCCCATGGCGGGGAGAACGTCAGGTTCACTTGAACGCTTTCGATTCCCTCTGTAGCCAAAGCTGCCCTATGCACAGCCGCCATCAACTCTGGAGCGACGGGGCAACCAGGGCTAGTAAGGGTCATCTCAACCTCTACATGGCTTGAGCTAATATCCACGGAGTAAATCAGTCCCAAATCGGTAACCTTCAGATTTAGTTCGGGATCCTCAACATTAGACAGAGACTCCATCACTTCTGATTCTGTGACCAACCTAAGTCCTCCCCGATAGTGAAGAAGCCTCTTCTTGGACCCTCTTGAACATATTCAGGAAACCGTTTGCTCTGCTTGGCGTTAGAGATGACCTGATGCCCATGGAGTCCGCGAATTCCGGAGACATTGCCGCGACATATGAAGGACTCATGCCGTTCACAGCAATCGCAGTTACCGCAATCAGACCCTGAACAATCTGTGCATCGGCCCCTCCCCTCAGGACGAATTGCCCCTCGTCGTCAAGGTCGCAAGAGACATGTGCACGTGATTGGCAACCATGTACCTGGTTTCTATCGTCCCACTCTTCGACGGGCAAAGGAGAGGGGTTCCTCTTTGCGTATTGGAAAAGAAGCTCATACCTCTCCATGGAGTCGAAGCAGGATGAGAACTCCTCGACAATGGAGTCCAACTGCTCTGGCCATCTCCTTCCATCATCCACGACATCGCCTCGGGACCATTCGACTTGAAATTGCTCATCACTTGTCCGAAAACCTATCGACAACATATCTCAGATGCTCGACGAATGCTTCTGCCTCGTCCATGGTGTTGTAAAGCCAGAAAGAGGCCCTGTTGGTGGATGGGACCCCTAGGGCATCCATCAGAGGCTGAGCACAGTGATGACCCGTCCTCACTGCGAATCCACCCTCGTCCAACAGTAGGGCGAGATCTTGTGACTGTATTGATTCGTGGAGGAAAGAGACGGCCCCGCTGCTATCCCCTCTGGTTGGGTCTCCGTAGACGGTTATGCCATCTATCTCCGATATTTGTTCAGCGGTCCAAGATGCGATTCTGTTTATGTGCGAATGTATTTCTTTCATGTCATGCCTGTCCAGCCATTCGACAGCAGCCCCCCAACCTATTGCTTCGGCGATCCTAGGGGTTCCGGTTTCCAGCATTGCATGTCCCTCCTGGAAGGTGGATCCTTCGACACTCACCGTCTTGATCATTGAGCCCCCAGTCATGAATGGGGTCATCTGCTCCATTGCGTCTCGCTTCACCAAGAGGCACCCTATTCCAGTTGGACCTCCCATCTTATGGGCAGAAATCGCCATGAAGTCCACTCCGGATTGATCGAAACTAATTCTCTCATGAGGAGCTCCCTGTGCACAGTCCAACAGAACTCTAGCACCTTGGGAATGGGAGAGTTCCACGATCCTCTCTATGGGGTTCCTGATTCCTAGGACATTGCTGGTATGTACCACGCAAACGAGTGATGCTCCGGAAACGGCTACCTCGAATGCATCCATGTCAAGAGTGAAAGAGTCTGTGTCTATTGGGACGTAACGAACTTCTACACCTTTCTCCTTGGATAGTTGCTGCCAAGGGACTATGTCAGCGTGATGCTCCATTTCAGTGAGAACTATCACATCTCCGGATGAGAGGTTCTCTCTGGCCCATCCATAAGAGACCAGATTGATGGCCTCGGTGGCCCCGCTTGTGTAGACCATCTGTTCAGGAGAGGTTCCAAAAAAGGAGGAAATGGACTTCCTGGCCCCCTCGAGAGCGGTAGTTGCCTCATCAGCCAGAGTATGATTGGCCCTATGGGCATTCGAGTTGTATTCAGAGTAGTACTCAGACATCGCGTCTATTACGCATTGGGGTTTCTGAGATGTCGCTGCATTGTCGAAATAGACTAACTGCTTGCCATTTGGCAGTTTCCTATCAAGAATCGGGAAATCTTTCCTAATCGATTCTACATCCATTCCCATGTCATCAACAGAATAACCCAGAAGGTTATGAGTTTTGAATTCGTGTATGGCCAAAGGGGCCATTCTAGAGTCTCTCTTGGTGCTCCTGCCGGGATTTGAACCCGGGTCGCCGGGATGAAAACCCGGAATGATGGACCGTACTACACCACAGGAGCGGCATATTTCCGAGTTGCTACTTTCTCATAATCAGTTCTATTGCAGATGGGTGGCCGATCCACTGTCCAGACCCCTCCACCATTTGTTAAGAGGAATGAATGCTGCAAACGAAAACGCGCATACTAGTATCCAGAAGAGGGGATTGTCCAGGTGATTCATGAATTCATCCCCCCACACACCAATGAGTAGAACCTGTAGGCCGAACCGTATGCCTCTGCCAAATACTCCAGCCAATACGAATGGCCTTAGATCCATCCTTCCTGCACCTGCAGTCCATGCAAGAAGCTTGTAAGGAATTGGGGAAACTGCTGCGACGAAAACTCCCGCATCACCGTATCTGACCAATATCTCATCCAGTCTCCTGGATAATGAAGGTCTGGCGAGTCTACCGATAATCGGCCTTCCTGCATAAAGTCCAATCGCATATCCTCCCAAAGAGCCCAGAACACTGAAAATGGTGGCGACAAGGAATATCGCTAGGAGTTCTAGGGTACTGGCTGCCTCCAGAGACATTGGGATGACTAGTAAATCTGGAGGAACTGGTTGGATTATAGATTCCGTGAAAGAAACCAGAGCAAGCCCAACCAATCCAAAGTTACCCCCCCAATCAATCACAGACGACGTTATCTGTTCAAGCACGCTTGTTCGCCACAGGGCTTCTGCATAACCATTACTTTGGACTACAGACTCAAATGGGATAATACAACTCTAATTGGTGATCCACGACGCACGACCATGGGTGTGCCGAATGTTCTGGACACGGCCGCCCTGATCAATTGGCCTATCGAGTTACTTGATGGGGGGTATGTCGTGGAAAATCAAAGGTTGGAGCTGAGTAGGGTTTCTCCCGAGCGGATGTTGTCTCTTGAAGCTGCGAATCTCATATGGAAGAGACCAACAATAGAATCCATAAATCAGGCAACGAAGATTTCCATAGACACAGGTGACTTGGACGGCCTCTCAGAAACTGACCTTTCACTTCTTGCACTAGTTATCGATATCAAGGGGCACTTGTACACTGATGATTACAGGATACAGAATGTATGCAGTTCGGCTGGGATTAAGTGGTCTCCCGTGGAGACGGTTGGAATCTCAGAGACCTGGAATTGGGAGCTTAAATGCAAAGGATGTGGGAGAGTGACTTCCGGTAGAGGGAGAACGAGGTTCGCCAGAGAGAGCCCTGGAGAGTGCGAGGACTGCGGATCAGAACTGAGGTTCAGGAAGATTTAGTCACTCCTGCTCGGAGGCGATCTCTTCGGTCATCCCCCCACGGTCCATGTCCCCAATAGCTGCCATCTCGGATGCTTCCTTCATCCCCATCTGGAATTCGCCCTTGGCCCTTCCAACCCCCCTAGCTAATTGCGGTATCTTGTTTGCTCCAAAAATTAGTATCCCGAACACCACCAGGATGACGATTTCTGTAGACCCTATTGCCATGCTAACAGGGCCTTGTGTGAAGGGCTTTGTTCAAATGTTTTGGCATCGTTTCCCTTCAACCGCCTGAAACTGGAGGGAGGAAGGCAACTTCGGCTGAGTCATGGAGCTCCCGAGATGTATTCGGCTCGACAGTCCCATCGATTGCCACTCTCATTCCGGAATCCAGCATTCCATCTAATTCGAATCGTTCTGCCAATTGGATCAGAGTTGTCCCATCTGGCATATTGACTTCTATCTCCCTAGTCCCCATCTTCTCCGCCAATGGTCCGAACATGAGCATGGTTACCTTGATCGCCCTGTCATAGTCCCGCGCATCCTCCATGACATTGGGGAGTGTTCTGGGCAAATCAACTCACCTGCCCAATTATTAGCCGTCTCTGGATAACAACCTATCAGTGGTCAGAGCGGTAGTTTTCGATTGTGACGGGGTGCTATCTGACAATGGCTCCTCTTGGCAGATGATTCACAGAAGCTTCGGAACTGGGGAAGATGATGGGGGGGAACATCAGGAGACACTAGAGAAGTTCTTGGATGGTAAAATCTCGGAGGAGGAGTTTGTTGCTCACGATATCAAAGTATGGAGGGAGGTTCGTCCAGAGATACATAGGGATGACATCATGCGTTGCTACAGCGGAGTAGGGCTAATTGAGGGTGCCAGAAAGGTTGTCGAGAACCTGAAGAAAAGAGGGGTTTTTGTGGCGATTGTTTCCTCTGGAGTGGACATCTTCGTAGGTGCTATCGCAAATATGCTGAAGGTTGACGACTGGGTTGCAAATGGCTTCGAATGGGATGACGAAGGGTGGCTACTGGGTGGTCTCCCGACCAGGGTTCTAACTCACGATAAGGGGATTATGGTCGAAAAATTAGCAAGAATAAACGGGTTCGAGCCATCACAGATTGTCTCTGTGGGGGATTCCAGCACAGACTTGTCAATGAAGATAGAGGGGTCCAAATTCATTGGATTCAATCCAAGGGGAGAGAGGGCACTGGAGGCTTTCATGGAAGCTGGCGTGCCTGTAGTTGAAGAGAAGGACTTGAGCCTGATATGGCCGTTAATTTTCCCTGGAGAGGAAATCCCTTAGCTAGATGAAATCAATTGATTCCGTCGCGAAAGTATGTAGGTTAACCACAGTGAGAATGCATGGCTTTGGTTGGAATCCCAACATTCTCTGGAAATCTGTCTGATCCTGCCAAGTGGAGCTGTGCACCATTAGTGTGCCCTTATGATCCCCGACAAAATGCCCATGCACGTGCCCGGTCACGAAAATATCAGGAACGACTGGAATAACCATCCTATCCTCTGGCTCAGGAGAAAGCGGCGTTTTGCCACCCCAAGAGGGAGCGAGGTGCCTCCTCTCAAGCATGGCACGCATGGCCATCTCCGGTTTGGAATAGGTGACTGACCTAAGAGTGGCTACGAAATCGTCAATGCTCTTTCCGTGGTAGGAAAGTATCCTGACGCCATGAAGGCTGAAGTCGCAGGGATTTCCAACAAATGTGGTATTCGAATAGTCCTGTTGTACCTCCGGATCCAGGGCTGGTTGGGGCTCTGCTGGTCGGACGGCGTCATGGTTTCCGGGGAGCATCACAACATCTACCCAATCGGGTATATCTTCCAGCATCCTTGCCAGCTCACCGTATTGATTGAACAAGTCGGTGATGGCTAGATGCCTCTCCTGGCCGGGATAAATTCCTACCCCATCTACTCCATCACCCGTGAGAACGAAGTATTTGACGGTCTTAGCCAGAGGGTCGTTCTTGAACCATTGAACCATCTTCTCCCACTGAGGTGCGAGGAAAGTCTTGCTTCCCAGGTGTACGTCGGACAGGAATGCTGCGGAAACGGCCGACTCAGCCCCTGCTTGAGATTTGGAATGCTGTCCCAAGGGAGGTTTGTGTATGTTCTGAACCCACAATATGGGCTCTCTCTCACCGGAAGAGAAATTGCCACTAACTCCGACTATCTCGTCATCCATCAGTCCGTCTAAAGATGGATGCAAGGGAGAGGCATCAGAAGGTGGTTTGATCATGCATCTAATTTGGGTAGTCTCATCCTCCAAAACGAAGCTCATCCAACCATTCTTAGTCCACCTTACATCACTCGATAACCCGATGATTGTGAATTCTGATTCCTTATTGGTTAGCCTCCGGCGATTCCTCCATGCTTCAGAGTTGCTGATTGGCCTTCTTGGAAGAACTCCATGAGAAATCATCATGCTTCTTATCTGAGCGAGTCTACTCTTGAAGCAGGATTGCATATCTGAAATTCTCCCCTCAGTAGAAGACTGCCCGGTTATATCGAAATGAATCTCGATCTCCGAGTCAACTTCTCTTGCTTCCAGTGGGAAGTCGGAGCTGTTGAATCCTGAAGACGATCTGGGGCGGGGGATTATTTCGTCTGGGGTTTGAAGAATGGGGGCTAGAACCCTCCCATGAGGGGCATCTTGCTCGGGCCTAGGTAAAGTCGTCTGAGAGAGAGATTTTTGAGTTTCATCGGGGGACTCTGTTGGAGATGAAGAGATGGCCAGCAACTCATCTACCGTCGCTCCGTTTAGTAGCCTTACACCTGATGAATTAGCGGCTTCTATCAGAGGGATGACATTCTGTAGTTTTTTCAGCTTCTCTACTGCACTAGTCTGAACGATTAAGCCCGCAGAGGAAAGTTGGTTGTGCATAGCTTCCCAACTCGGCGAGCGCATACGATGGACGTCATATGTGAACGCCCTTGATGGTATCTGTCGATGGGATTCTTCCAGATGAATTACTCGTCCCAATCAATGAGTGATGCAAGATCTATCTTCTTCAGTGATTGAGAGACAGTTTTCTTCTCAGAGCCCCATGAAATCCCCCCTTCCCACTCGTCCGTACCCAGTACTGACTGGCCTCCTGGGTCTTCTTCCGTATTGACTCCCACGGGATCGCTACTTAGTGAGGTCTCCTTCTTTGATCCATCATCTAGCCTATCAATAGCCTCCAAGGCCAATCTCAGAGCGAATGAAGCGAATGAGCGCTTGTTATCGAGACGATCGTTGTCTCCGAAATCCATTCTTCTGACCAAGAAGTAGTCCTCGGCAATTACTGCAACGTGAACCCTTCCGACTTCCTTATCCTCGGAAGACCCGCTAGGACCAGCGATTCCTGTCACTGCAATAGAGATGTTTGATCCAGACTTGTAACGTGCCCCACGGGCCATTTGAACTGCAACCTTGTGAGAGACTGCCCCATAACCTCCCTCATCAAAGGCGGAGCTTTCTACGCCCAGTTCCCTCATTTTTGACTCATTGGAGTATACAATCCAACCTTGCTTGAACCAGGCACTAGCTCCGGAAATATCGGTAAGCAGTGATGAAATCAGCCCTCCAGTGCAAGATTCCGCGGTGGAAATTGTCCAGTCCTTCTTGATTAGACGGTGCTTCAACCTAGAAGCGAGGGCAGCAGCCTCTTCGACCACGAAATTCTGTCTCTGCACACACTATTGACCTTTTTCTGTAAATTTGGAGACGTAGCATACGCCACTATCGATGATTATTGGTGGGTCCGGCAGGAATTGAACCTGCGATCTTCGCTTTGTAAGAGCGACGTCATAACCCCTAGACCACGGACCCCGTGAGGTGCGAGGAGCAATGCATTCAAATCCTCTATGGTGGTTATCTCTCACTAAGGAGGGTTCTGAGTGTCAATGTCCGAGTTGGTTGAAAGGCTCGAGGCTGCAGGAATACCAATAGACGATTTGACTAAATCTGCCATGATTGATATCGATCCAGGACATTTCACAGATCATGATTTGGAGGGTTTCTGGCACGATAGGCCGATACCCTTCCTATTCACTGGTTTTGGGGCAACTAGAACGATCTCAGCACCTCACATGATAGCGACTCTTCTCCATCATCTTGAGATAAATAAGGGACAAGACATCATGCTAATTGGTTCCAAGGGGGGATACCTCGCTGCAATAATAGACAGGATGTTGGGGGAGGAAGGAACGGTTACCATCCTTGAGCCTCACGAAGAGGTCAGGTTACACACCGAAGATAGGCTAGCGAGTCATCTATGTTCTGGAACGATCAGAGTTCTGCGGCCAAATGACATCGGTGAAATAGAGCATCTTTCTGGAGGCTTCGAAAGGGTCCTGATTACTGGCTCAGTAAGAGAGATTCCGAATCCCATCGAAGATTTAGTCATAGATGGCGGTTTCGTACTAGGTCCTTTTGGCGGGCCCGTGCATCAGAGATTATTGAAGAGAGAAAAGCAGGGGGGTGATTGGTTTGATACCGATCTAGGAGGGGTAGTTTTCGGACCGATGGATGTTGGAGAGTCTGAAACCAGTCCGCTTGATCCGATTTCCCTAGCCAATCACATCGAGGATGCATTTGATCTGGTTGGCGGGATGATCGAGATTGAGGAGAGCACTTGCGCTAGAGTTAGAAATCTCATTCTTGCATTAAGAGAGATGCCACCGGATCTCCCATATATCGACGAGGAGTCTTCTGAAGAGGAGGTAATGGAACACCCAGTAGTAGACCTCCTGATGTCGGAAATTGAGTGGTTGGGGCCATTGTGGCCATTATTCAGTGAGTTTCTTTCCATAGACCTTGCCAGCCCTGGTTCTCCAGAAGAGACCTCCGATTTCGCTGGCGGTCATGAGGATCTGATACCCTAATGTGGAATTCTATTCTTCTACTGCTGGTAAAAGAAGCCTATCCAGAGAAACTGAGATTGGCGGGAGGTGGTCAGGTAGCCTATGTCGGCTAGTCTTTGGATGGAAGAGCTCTGCACTAAGTCCTGCTTGAACCACCTCTTCCTTAGTTATTGAATCCCTGCCACAATTTGGCCACACGTCTAACTCGATTGAGTCATCTCCCTGATAGTCGACCAAAACGCATGGAAGGCATTTCAGGCCTATTCGCAATGCCACCTGGTGACGATGGTGGCCATCTAGGATTACGCCCGTATTCCTGTCTACTACTAATGGCAGGACGTAGGCCTTCCAGCGATGTGTCATTTTTTCTAATTCATCGACCTTCTTGGGTATTGTCAGTTCATGGGGGAGAAGTATTTCCATGGGGACCAAATCGACCTGCATGACCTCGCGACGAGCCGTGATTCAATATATCTGCTCCTGTTGGGAGATTCGGGGTTAGAACATGGATGTTGACCTAGGTGACCTTTGCGAGGGGGCAAGAATAGTCCTCGACAAACTTGGAGAGGAGGGGGACGTATGGATAGTTGGCGGCTGGGTCAGAGATAGGATAGCTGGGAAGGATAGTGAAGACCTTGATCTGGCTACAAATTTAATCCCTTCAGAGGTTAAGAGTGCGTTTCCAAAGTCAATAATGGTGGGAGAGGAGTTTGGCACTGTCTTAGTGCGCGTGGAGGACTCAAAAGGGAGGGATTTCCAGTGCGAGGTGACCACCCTCAGGAAGGATGGAGGTTACACTGACGGGAGGAGGCCCGATAACGTAACCTTCGGGAAAGACATAGCAGAAGACCTTGCAAGGAGGGATTTCACCATCAATGCGATGGCGATAGAGCCGATGAAGGGACTAGTGGGTGAAGAATGCCCATCTGGAAAACTGATTGACCTAGGTGGCAGAGGGGTAAAAGACCTTGAATCTGGACTCCTCAGGACCGTGGGCCAAGCAGAAGAGAGAATCGGAGAAGATGGATTGAGGATAGTTAGGGCATTCAGGTTCTTGGACCTAGGAGAAGGAGGCCTTAGAAAGTTTGATCCGGAACTGAGTGTCGCAATATCGTCCAATCTTCCGATGCTAAGCAAGGTATCTAAAGAAAGGATTTGGAATGAGCTTCAAAGAGTCCTTTCCTGTTCGAATTCGATGCGAATAGTTGAGTCCATGGTAGAACACAGAATATTCGAGGAGATTCTTCCTGGAATCTCGATAAACACGAATACAGAACCCTCGAACGATTATATCGTAAATCTAGCACTAATCTGCAGAGATGAAGAGTCCGATGGGGCCGAGATGTCAGATAGAATTGCATCTCTTTTGAGGCTGTCAAGAAAAGAGAGTTCTGCGTTGTCGGACCTACATGAATGCAGAAAGATAGACCTGGACCCCTCCGTAGAGAGTGTTAGAAGATTCTCAGCCACCAGGTCCGATACACAGAAATCTCAGATACTTGACTACAAGCGGGGATTGGGCGCTGATACGGAAGATTTCGAGTCTGAATTAGAAAAAAATTCCGATCTGAAGGCAGGTTCTGGACCTCTTGTTGATGGGTCTCGAATTTCAGAGATAACCGGACTAAAGGGCGGAAAAAGGCTCGGCAGACTAAAGGATTGGTTGCACAGAATTCAGGTTGAAAGGGACTTGGCTAGCGAAGAAGAAGTAATCGAACTTTTGACAGAGTTTGATTGGAAAAATTCTGACTTTGAGGAGTGGCAAGGACTTTCCTGGCCTTAGTCAAATCTCGTTCAGGTACTCTATGTACTCTGATTCGTCGAGGTACATATCTTCGTCCCATTCGTGAGGTCGAACTATCATGCACCATCCGTCTTGGTAAGCATCCTCGTTGACAAGATCGGAATTATCCTCAACATCTCCGTTAAGTTCCACTATCTTGCACGGAAATGGAGCATTAATCAGGACTCTGTCCTCTATGGTCCTGATTGTGATCATCAAATCATCTGTATCTAGCTCGTCCCCCCTAGAAATAGGTGCAGCAGGAGCGTCATCATCATTTTGCGATTCTCCTTCGTCCGTATCAACTTGGAATTCACTATCGTCCTCTGGTTTTGAGAGAACAACACGCAGAATATCCCCGTATTCGGCCCTAATGAACTCGCTAATCCCCAGCTTGACTGTCATATCGTCCTCATCATCATCGAGAACTTGGACCCATAAATGGTCCAGAGTGTATTTCCTGTCATGGGCAATGCTGAATTCAAAGTAATCGCCGCTACTCATCTATATCGTCCGCCGGCGCGGCAGTCCCTGATTTGAACTATTCGATTGAGAGAGAATTCCTCTTCTCAGAGAGATTAACAATATCCTCTTACTCCGAGTCAATGAGAGCATGGACTTCATCGAGACAGAAGAGCAAAACATGATTCGAGAGATGGTAAGGGGGTTTGCCGAGGAAACATTGGCACCCACGTGCCTGGAACGTGATCGAGAGCAGCGAGCACCTCTGGAGGAGTGGTTGGAATTCTGCAAAGCTACCGGACTCCAGGGAGTAACGATTCCAGACGAATACGGCGGAAACCAAGTGGACTCAGTATCTGAGTCAATAATCGTAGAAGAGCTGGCAAGAGTTGATCCCTCGTTCTCAGTAATGTACTGCGTCCACGTCGGACTTTGTTCAATGACGATTGCCTTGCATGGGAATGAGGAGCAGAAGAAACAATACCTTCCAAGACTTGCAGGAAATGAGATTGGTGCTTATTCCCTTTCAGAGGCAGGTGCTGGGACGGACGCTGCGGCCCTGGGGTGTAAGGCAAAGATCAGTGAAGACGGTAGCCACTACATCCTCAACGGGGAGAAGATGTGGGTGACGAACGGTGATAGCGCTGACATTTACGTCCTTTTCGCCAAGGACGTAGATCACCCTGAATTTGGAGACAAGAAGCATGGCGGAACTACGGCATTCATTGTCGAGAAGTCGTTCCATGGATTCACAGTAGGGAAGAAGGAGGATAAGCTGGGAATACGCTCCAGTGACACATGCTCGTTGATTCTGAAGGATTGCAGAGTGCCTATTGAAAATGTGCTAAAGGGAGTAGGAGAGGGCTTTCCCATAGCCATGAATGCATTAGATAACTCAAGAATTGGGATAGCCGCACAGGCACTCGGAATAGCCCAAGGAGCATTTGAGGCTGCTCTAAATTATGCTCATGAGCGAGTCGCATTCGGGAAGCCTATAGCTCACCATCAAAGTGTAGGGAATTACCTAGCGGATATGGCAACTAGAACCGAGGCGGCCAGATTGATGGTTTACAAGGCGTCCCTCTCGAAGCAGCTCCACTATGAGGAAGGCGCGCCGAGGCACACAATGGATGCCAGTATGGCAAAACTCTTCGCGGGCGACACTGCAATGTGGGTTTCCGAAAGAGCAGTGCAAGTACTGGGAGGGTATGGGTATACTACGGACTTCCCAGTTGAGAGGTTCTTCAGGGATGCCAAGATAACTCAAATCTACGAGGGCACTCAAGAAGTACAGAGAATCGTGATAAATAGGTCAATTTCTCCTTAATGAGTCGGTCAGGATGTACCCACTAGAGAAAATCAGAGGCTGTTTCCCGTCCCTCGGTAGAAAAATCGATGGAAGGGAAGCAGTTTACTTCGACGGACCCGGCGGTAGCCAGGTCCCACAATCCGTAGCAGACACTGTCAGTAATTACTTGTTGAATCACAATGCAAATACCGGAATGAGTTTTGCTACTTCAATGGAGACGGACGAAATAATCACTGAAACTCTGAGTGCTTGTGCCGAATTCCTAGGGTGCTCCGACCCTAATGAGATTGCATTCGGCCAGAACATGACCAGTCTGAATATCCAACTAGCCAGCGCACTTAGCAAGACATGGGGGCCGGGCGACGAGGTGGTAGTAACCAGACTAGACCACGACGGGAACGTCAGGCCATGGTCACTAGCGGCAGAGTGGTCCGGGGCCTCGTTGAAGAAAATTGAAGTAAATCCAGATGACTGTACTTTGGACATGGAATCGGTGGCTGAATCGATTTCCGAAAGTACCGTGCTCGTAGCAATTGGGGCTGCTTCGAATCTTTCTGGGACGATAAACAACGTCAGAGAACTGATAGGAATTGCACATGGTTTCGGTGCAGAGGTCGTTGTTGATGCGGTTCATTTTGCACCTCACTCCCTGATAGATGTGGAAGACATAGGGTGTGATTTCCTGCTATGCTCCCCGTACAAGTTCTTCGGCCCCCACCAGGGGATTCTTTGGGGGAAGAGGAGCAGGATGGAGGAGCTTCCTGTTGCAAAGCTTCGAGTATCTACGGAGGAAGTCCCATTCAGATGGATGACGGGGACTCAGAGCCATGAGGGAATGGCGGGAACCAAGGCTGCGATTGATTATATCGCCTGGATTGGTAGAGAAGTCTCAGGAAACGAAGGACTAGCGAGAAGAGAGGCCCTGAAAGTAGCATACACTGCTATCGAAGAGCATGAGCGAGAATTGTGTCTAAGAATGATCCATGGGATGACAGAAATTGACGATTTGAAAATCTGGGGAATAACCAATCCAGAGAGAATTGCGGAAAGATCCCCCACCGTATCTTTCACCCATCCCAAGATGACGGCAAGCGAGATTGGTTCCTTGCTGGCTGAGAGGGGGATATTTGTCTGGGCAGGCAATTTCTATGCATTGGAGTTAACCGAGGCACTAGGACTTGAGCCGGAGGGGGTTCTTAGAGTGGGATTGCTACACTACAACTCGATGGAGGAAGTAGACTTCTTCTTGTCGTCTATAAGAGAAATCTTGCAGTAGCCTCACTCCACCCACTGGTATCTCCTCTGCCCTTCCAGATCTCCTTCTAAGCCGACGCTTACCAAGGCAAACTCTGTACTGGGCTTTACCACCGAACGCTTTCTCTTGCCCATATGCAAAGCCTCGTAAACCGTCTTGTTGATGGCATGACGAGTTGATAGTCTCTCGAATAGGTGGAATCTAGAGGCTATCTCCCTCCAACCTGGTTGGACGACTCCCTCGAAAACCTTAGCCTTGGCCCCCGAGCCATACCCGCAGAGGCCAATGTGGCTTCCCTCCATCTCTACGTTCTCAATATAATCGGACTCCATTGCTGACATCAGTGCAAGGAAAATTGACCCAGTATATTGGTTTCCAATCAGGCTAGAAGCTCTTTGCGTCTTCTCAATCCTCTGTTCCACGAATGTCTTGAACTCCGGAGTCTTGGAAATTAGCCTCCTGTAGGAGTCATTCGCGGTTTCGAATTCTTCTATCCCTTCGGGAGTATCCGGGAATTCTGAAGGCAAAGGCTCGGGACCAATCTCCTCAACAATGGCTTCCCACATAGGGAGGTCCCTGCGGTCGTGGCGGAAGACATCGGGGAACATCCTCTTCCCCTGAAAAGCATATGGCAGATGGACAATAATCCTGCTCCATTGGTTAGTTAGAATTTCATCATCCTCTGGATTATACCTGCCTTCCTCAATAGCCTTCCGACGGAAGTCTATGAAGGCCTGTTTGACAGATTCGGAATAACATCGATTGGAGAACTGTCCATCGAAAACAGGAGTATCCTTGTGAATCATTATTTTCTCATTCTCGAATATGGTCTGGTTCTTTTTCTTAGATCTGGGGAGTAATTTGAGTATCTTCTCTGCTAGATTGGACGTGAACCTGGCACCGGATTCCTCTGCCAATTCCAGAACATTCTCGACTACGGTTCGCGTCTCAATCTCTCTCCGCGGCTTGAAGAAGTCATGAACTGGCATTGTGGAAACGCCCCAAATATCGGGAATTGCAAGTAATCTCGGATTATGGCGAATTAGTATCGCCCCTCCGCCTGCTCCCTGAGTGTACTCTCCAGAAGATCCGAGGTCATATTTCGCGTTGTCAGCAAAAACCACTATTCCTATCCTGTTTCTTTCCTGACCCCCCCTTGCCACCCAATCTAGAGTATTGTGCATCGCATCGACTGCACCAATGCAGGCGAATGTCATATCCACTACATCGCAATTCCTGAAGGAGTTTTCACCAAATTTCTCTGAATAGCGCTGCTCGAGCATGTCCATAATGTAAGTAGCAGTTGGCTTAGCGCCGTCCAAGGCCGATTCGGTGCCTAGGTATATCCTACCTATCGAAGAAGGGTCCAGTGAATTTCTGTCAATAAGTCTGGAAACAGCATTTGCACCCATTGTTGCAGTGTCTTCGTGCACATCCGGTATCGCCATTGCCTCTAGACCGAGGCCTTTGCTAAGTTTGCCATAGTCGGCACCTCTGAACTCCGCAAAATCCTGCATTGCGAAATATAGTCTTGGGAAATGGAGCGCGATATCATCAATGCCAACGACTGACATACTACCAAGGTGACGGGGAATAGGCCTACATTATGATTACTATGGGGCCAATCTCTCGGGCATCAATTAGAACGATTCTGCGATTCGCCGGAAATGCTGTTTATTGAATCGATTAGCTCTTGCTTGTCTGAGAAGTGCTTAGAGATGGGCTCTAGTACCTCGAATAGAGCATCGGCTACTGCCATCTTTGCATCCAGCGGGTGTATTTCTCCATTCGACACTGCGTCTACAAATTGCTGTTGATCGGTCCATTCAGATGGTTTGCCGTACTTAGGGTCTGGAGATACTATTATCCTCCCGAGTTTGGGCATTATTACATTTTGAGATATCTCGAATATTGGGGATTTATCGTTTCCCACTTCTAGGAAGGATTTCCTAATCTTAGATCTGATTGATTCCGAATCGTCATCCAAGAGGATTGCATTCCCCGGATCTGACTTGGACATTTTATGATCAAAGGAGTCCATCCTCCCTCCTGGTCCCTTTAGGCCAGAGAGCATAGGAGTGTGGATGCATGTCGGCTTTATCCATTGATTCTTCTCCGCAACCTCGCGCATGTACATGTGCGCCTTTCTCTGGTCCATGCCTCCGAAAGCTATGTCAACCTCAAGTTCGAAAATATCCGCAGCCTGCAGAGCGGGATAGTAGAATGCAGCCAAGTCGTGATCGGAAGAGTCCTCATCCCTACCCATTATGCTGAAGGTTCTCCTCACTCTTGAAAGGCTCATGTTCTTCGAGCATCTCAGGACCCGTTCCCAGTACTTCCCGGAGTCCATAACATCAGATGCGCGAATAAATTGGATTTCACCTGGCCCGGTCCCCTCTCCAGGATTATCCAAAATGGCCCTAAACATCTCGGACATGTATTCTGCGGCTGTGGAAATCTTCCCCATGTCTCTTCCGAACTTGTCATTCACCCAAGCGTGCCAATCTGCCAGAAGTATGATGACATTGACTCCCTCGTCCAACAAATTCTTGATTGTATCTCCGAGGATAATCCAGCCAAGGTGGGCCTTCCCACTAGGTTCCAAGCCTATGTAAGCAGAAAGTTGGCCATCTCCGGAATGACTAGGAGCACCTCGAAATACAGACTCGAGATGTTCCACGCCAATTACTTCCTGGCATCCCAAGAACATCCTATCAATACGAGCCTTGGATTCGGCGGATAACTCTGGAAGAGTCCCTTCTTCTACCATTGCCTCACCTAATTGAGCAGTTTGTTGAGCTTCTCTGCTCTCCCTTTGGCCTTGGTATTCTCATTTTCTTTGAGTAGGGACTCAATCTCCTCAATCAACGATTCCGCTTTCTCTATCTTGTCGGCAGGAATACTGTCAGACATCTGCATGAAATGTCGTGCTGACGAAACGGCTGATTTGGCCTTTGCAGCCTTCTTAGCCCATTCCTTCGCCTTGTCCCCCCTCTGTTTGGAATTGTACCCTGTAGCCTTGTCAAGGAACGTAGTCCATCGCTTCCGATCCTCCATCGCCGATTTCATTGATTCTGGATTATCGAAATCGGGTGCGACGTTAGTCACATCAACGATCAAAGCACCATTCTCAAATCTTCCAATTATCGAGGTCATAACCCCGTGGGATCCCTCAAAGGATTCTGCAGAAGTCCTTTCCACCTTTTCGAAGAACTCTTTCGCGAGTTCTGAAAGCCCTCCATTTTCTCCTACTTCTTTGATAATTCCTCTTCGAACGTCGAATCGCTCCATATGCTATCGAAACGACATTATCACTTCAATACTGCCGACCATAGAGGTTGGGAAGTCAGTAGAATACCTAAACGGTCGCCACCTCTCGGGGTTGTATGCGCAGAGATGTTTTGGCGGCCTTGGTCGGATTCTCAATCGCCCTTGTTGCGCCGTCATCACTGGCACAATCTACAGTCGAGCTAGGGGGTTCAATCAGTATGGCAGAAGGCGATATGGGCATTGAAGGGATTTCTGTTTCTGATAATCAAGATTTAGTCCTGGCTCATGGTGCAAACTCGGGCATTTTCCTTATTGATTCCAATTATCCCGAAAACAATTCACATATCGAATGGAGTGGCGACTATTCTCTTCTAGACTCTTCATTCCACCCCGGGGGGAAAACGGCCATCATGGTTGGGGAAGGTGGGAATGTCTTGAGAATGACCTTGGCGAACTCAAGTATCGAGCAGGCCGCCGGCCCTTCCACCTTCGGCGATACCCTGCTAACTTCCGTATCTTGGAATAGTGATGGAAGTTGGGCCTACATCGGGGGGGAGGATGGATGGATTTGGAGGTTCAGAGGCACCTCTGACGGAGGAATTGAGGCGATAGTTCTGGAAAATCGAGGAGATAGGGTCATCTCGGGCATCTCTTGTCTGAGGGGGCACAATATCTGTGCGATAACCTCGACCTTGGGAGGCATAGGGATTATCGATCAGGAACATGGTTTGCACTGGATAGGCGGTTTCGGGACTCCATGGGTGGATATTGTCTGTCACTCTTCAGAAGTGCCAGAATGCGTCGCAATATCCAGCGACTTAACCATCGCAAGTATTGTTGTAGTCGTTTCAGAGCCCTCGGAAACCAGAGTCTTTGACAACGACATAGTTCAACTCCAAGGTTTCGTAGGGGCAATGACAGGGATAGAAGCGCAATCGGACGGAATTTCCCTTATTTCACTGGCTCCATTCGGATTAATTGAGCACGACAAAGAAGCCGGGAAGTCATTCCACTGGCTAGATAATATCGACGCTGTAGAATTTGACGTAGAAATCTCGGATCAGAGAATCGTTGGCACATGGGGGTCTGGGTTATTCGAGGGGTGGCTAATTACCGATAGGGGCACCTTAGTCTCTTTCGGACCCGTTGATCAGAACGAGGACAATTCAATGCTAGAAATTTGGATAGGGATAATTATCCTTGGCGGGGCCACATTGCTGGTGGCATCTCTGATGGTGAGTTCTTCGCCGAAACTAAGCAATTGGTTGACGAAAAGGATTGGTAGCGAGGAAGAGCGCAAAGATGTCCTTAGAAAGGAAAGGCGCCAGTCAAGGAAAAAAGGACGAGCATAGATTCATTTGCAAACTTGCTTGCGGCGGTTCAATAACATGGCATACGAGGCGTTGGACTTCTACGATATCGATTCACTACTGACCGATGAAGAGAGGATGATTAGGGATGTTGTGCGGGACTGGGTGGAGGAAAGAATACTACCAAACATCGAGGATGCATGCCGGGAAGGTGTTTTTCCTGACGAATGGAGGGCTGAGATCGGAGAAATGGGGATTCTCGGGGCTCCATTGAAGGGGTATGGGTGCCCGGGACTATCATACACCGCTTATGGCCTGATATGCCAGGAGTTGGAAAGGGGGGATAGCGGCGTCCGCTCGTTCGCTAGCGTTCAAGGATCTCTTGCGATGTACCCAATATGGGACTTTGGTAGCGAAGAGCAGAAGGAGAAATACTTGCCAGGAATGGCCAGTGGAGAGTTGGTTGGGTGCTTCGGTCTTACTGAGCCAGACTACGGTTCAAATCCCGGTGATATGCTAACTAAGGCAGAGGACAAGGGCGACTACTTCCTACTCAACGGCGCCAAGATGTGGATTACAAACGGAACTATTGCGGACTTGGCGGTCGTATGGGCCAAGCTTGACGGTGTTATCAGGGGATTCATTGTAGAGAAGGAGGATGAGGGCTTCACCGCTCCGGAGATGAAGGGCAAGCACTCGCTAAAGGCCAGCATTACCAGTGAACTGGTATTCCAAGATTGCAAAATACCCAAGGACAGAATCCTACCCAATGTAAGGGGTCTTAGAGGGCCATTTAGCTGCCTCAATAATGCTAGGTTTGGGATCTCTTGGGGTGCAGTAGGGGCTGCTCAGTCGTGTTTCAATTCGGCTAAGGAGTATGCATTGAGTAGGATTCAATTCGGACATCCAATTGCGTCGTTCCAACTTGTACAGAACAAGTTATCTTGGATGCTAAGGGAGATAACTAAGGGGCAATTGCTTGCATATCACCTCGGTAAGAAAAAGGACGATGGGACTTGGATTCCAGAGCAGATTTCTCTTGCAAAGATGAACAATGTGGATATGGCGCTTGAGATAGCCAGAATGTCGAGAGACATTCACGGAGCGAATGGAATTCTCGATGAATACCCTGTCATGAGGCACATGGCAAATCTAGAATCTGTAAAGACATACGAGGGGACTCATGACATCCACAACCTAATTCTGGGAAGGCACATCACTGGAATTCAGTCATTCACCAGAGAGCCGTGAATTGTCTAAAGAATGCGTACCAATATTCAAAGGTCCAGAACCTGCCCAGAGGTCAGGGATTCAGATGAGAGTTGCTGTTCTTCTCAAGCAAGTCCCAGACACCACCGCGAAAATCGGCGTCTCGGGCGCGAGGGTGGATGAGTCCGCCATTACCAAGTGGTCGATTAGTCCCTATGACGAGTATGCTCTGGAAAGCGCGATAGCGCTGAAAGAATCAGGTGCTGATGAGTTGGTCGCGATAACTTTTGGGCCCCAGAGGGCCTCGAAATGCCTTACTGAAGCGGCAGCTGTTGGTGCGGATAGGCTGATTCACATCGTTACCGATGCGGATTTCATGGACAGTTGCACTGTTCAGTCTATTCTGTCCTCTGCAATCGAAAGGTCAGAGTGCGATATCGTCCTTTGCGGAAAACAGGCTGCTGATACGAACAGCGGTTCTACCGGTCCAGGAGTAGCTAGCCTGCTTGGATACTCGTGCGTAGGCTCTGTCACAGAGGTCTCCATGGATGGGGGCAAACTCTCTGCAACTAGGCTTGGGGCTAAGGGACTGGAAAGGATCGAAGTCAGCGGCCCCTGCCTGTTCACTTTCGATAAAGGCGAAGTTGAGTTGAGGAGGCCTAACGTCAGAGGCATAATGATGGCGAAGAAGAAGCCGATAGAAAGCATCGGGATAGAAGATCTGGGGATAGAAATTGGTAGCCCGAGAGCATCCCTAAAATCCCACTCATCTCCTCCGGAGAAGCCCCCGGGTCAGAGGTTCGAGGGAGCCGGTTCAATCGAGATAGTCGTTGGCAAGTTGAGAGATGAGGCCAACGTAATTTAGAGGCATGAAAATGGATATCGTGATAATTTCTGAAGCTGGCAACGAGTCTTTGCACCCCGTCACTGCGCAGTTGGTCGGGGCGGCTTCTTCTATCGGAGGGCAAATTAGCGTGATTTGCCCGGGAGGGGTTGGTTCACCAGAAGCCGCTAAGATTGCCGGGGTCAGTAAAGTCATCTCCGTTGAAGGGGATTGCTTCGACAGCTACGACTGTATGGCATGGTCTAATGCGATTGTACCCTTCATAGACGGGGATCTTGTGCTGACATCCTCCTCGGCAATTGGAAGGGAGATGTCATCGGCCATTGCAGCGAAGAAGGGTTTTCCTGTGGTTCAAGACATCACAAGCCTGAATGATGGAATCTCAGTATCAAGGTCAATCTTCTCAGGGAAGGCAATCGAGGAAGTGGAAGTGTCATTGCCGTGCGCATTGAGCGTCCGTGCCAACACTTTCCAGCCAGCGGAGGGAGAAGGAAGCGCGGAGATATCGACGGTCAATGTGAGTCAAGAAGTTTCCGTGGCAGTAAAAGAGGCCCTGGCCAAAGCAGGAGAGAGACTAGATGTGGCAGAGGCGGACATCGTTATCTCTGGTGGAAGGGGGATGGGCGATCCGTCAAACTTCTCGCATCTCTATGAGGTAGCAGATGAGATAGGAGCCGCAGTTGGAGCTAGCAGGGCCGCAGTTGACACATGGGAGGAAATACCCCATAGCATGCAGGTAGGCCAGACAGGGAAGACCGTGACTCCCAGCCTGTACATTGCAGTAGGAATCAGCGGCGCCATACAGCATCTAGCTGGGATGAGGTCCAGCAAATACATCCTAGCGATTAACAAGGATCCTGAGGCCCCTATCTTCGGAGTGGCCGACTACGGCATTGTTGCCACTTGGGAAGAGTCTATTCCCGCTCTGAAAGAGCACTTATCAGCGATCATGTCAGACTGATGCCTGCTCTTTCTCTGAGTCAGAGCGAGTTCTACTTATCCTACTCAGGTACTCCTCAGTAATTCCGCCTGTGACGTAAATTCCATTGAAGCATGAGCAATCGAACTCTTCGATTTGGCTACCGCTCGTCCCTGTGCAGGCATCGACCAAGTCGCCCAGATCTTGGTATATCAGCCAATCAGCTCCGATTGCCTGGCAGATTTCGTCGTTGGTCTTACCATAAGCCACATACTCCTCCCTAGCGGGCATGTCTATCCCATACACATTAGGATGTACAATAGGGGGGGAAGAGGAAGCAAACAAGACTCGAGATGCCCCGGCATCCCTGGCCATCTGGACTATCCTTCTGGATGTGTTACCCCTGACTATGCTATCATCAACGATCAACACAGTCTTACCGTTGAATTCCTCGGATATCGTATTCAATTTCTTCCTGACGGAGTCCTTACGAATTTTCTGCCCTGGCATGATGAACGTCCTACCTATGTATCGATTCTTGACGAATCCCTCCCTGTATGGAACTCCAAGTGCGCTTGATAATCCTAGAGCGGCAATCCTTCCACTGTCCGGCACCGGAATAACGGCATCTATCCGATGGTCTGGAAATAATGACTCGATCCTACTAGCCAGAGCCTCTCCCATCCTCAATCTAGCCTGATGCACTGAAATTCCATCGATGACGGAGTCTGGCCTTGCAAAGTACACATGCTCGAAAACACATGGCGTGTGATTGACATCAGGGTGGCAATTCTTTGCATGGGTCTCACCATCCATTCTCACTATTACTGCTTCTCCGGGAGATATGTCCCTGTCGTTCTCGAAACCTATGGACTGGCAGACTACGCTTTCTGAGGATACTAGTCTCTCTGTGAATCCGTCGACCTCCCTCTTTCCGAGAAATAGGGGCCTTATCCCATGTGGATCCCTGAAGGCCACCAGGCCCCAACCAGTAATTAGGCATACCACGCTGTAGCTTCCTTCTGCTCTCAAATGGGTCCTTTCTACGGCTCTGAAGATGTCGTCCTCGTTCAGTGCCGCCATCCCTCCTGGCCTCCCGTTTACGGATCTCTGAATCTCCGCGGCGAATAGATTGAGTAGGGCCTCTGAGTCTGAGCTTGTGTTAATCCTTCGATGATCATACTCTAGGAGTCCTGAAATTATGTCCGGGGTGTTGTTCAGATTCCCATTGTGGGCCAAGCTGACTCCGAACGGGGTATTGGTGTAGAACGGTTGTGCCTCATCCGAAGAGCTAGAGCCTGCTGTTGGATATCTGACATGCCCGATCCCCATTGATCCGTTTAGCCTCTTCATGTGCCTATCTAGGAAAACATCTCGGACTAGTCCGTTCGCCCTCCTATGGCAAATGTTCTCAGAATCACTGGTAACAATTCCAGCAGCATCCTGCCCCCTGTGCTGAAGAACGATTAGGCCATCATACACAGACGTAGCTACATGGGTGCTAGGAGAGCCAACTATTCCGATGATGCCGCACATCGGTATCATCATCCGGTAAGAGAACAAGACTTAGGCATTTACGGCTTGAGTTATTTCTTCTGCCACATGGTTCTGTTGCGCTTGTTCCACCTGTACTTCCTCATTCTGGACGTAACTCCGTAACCACAACTTGCGCATTGCCCCTTCTGCTTATGGTAAGAATGGCGCCCACATCTACGACAGCGGATATGGGTGGACTTCTGCCTCTTCCCCATACTCGGAGTTCCCTTTGACATGCACTACAACCTCACTGAGACGACGCGCCCACCGACCGATTTGTTAAGAGGGTTATCCTGAACAAGGCAATGGTCAGCATAGCACCAAATATGGGGAACAGGCTGACCAAGGCAACTATTGATGAGGCGATTGAGTCCCTAAAAGAAGAAGTTGGTCCGGTGTCGGAAAGCATCATTGTCGTGTATATGGAAGCGCAGACTAGAACTATTGGAGCGAAGAGTGCGAGTGATCTATTGAATCTGTTTAATGTAGAGGCGAAATGAATGAAGCAGAAAGACGCAGACAGGGCGACCCCCCCTGCAACTAGAAGCATGAACTCTGAGAAGTCAATCTCCATGGCCGTCTCCTCCCAGTCGTCTAAGTAGAATTGTCCGAACCAGTTCTCCCTCCTCTTCTGAAAGAGGATCGGAATAGGATTCCAGTCTAACCGACCTCTCAGAAAAAGAAGCCCCGATGTATACTAGAGCAAACCCCAATAAGATTCCCAATAGGGAGGATGAGGCCCCAATTACGTCTATGGAAGAAACTGAAACATGTTCAAAATAGGCAATTATCCATGAGATGGCGATTACTGCCCATCCTAGAAGCAGACCAGAAGAGGATGGCTCGCCATACGTCGAAGAGGCCCTCAGGACGAGAATCGCACCCAAGACAAACGGGACCGTCCATTTTCCTAGCGCGATAATTGAGCCATACACTTCACTTTCCGGATCATCCAATTTTTCAGGTAACAGAACGAAGGATGCCACACCAAGGAGAACTAAGGGAGAACCGAACCTACTCCTTTGGAAGGATGGCCCCATTCTATGTAGGCTGATCCCTGTAGCAAGTAAAACCAGGGAGGACCAGAGGATGGCCTCATCTACAACCATGGACTTCGGATGCACGAGAGATTCTTGTGTTTTTCTTGCAGCGGAGGGAGCACATCACCTAATCGCTCGACTAGATTCATATACGGGTCATCGGTGGCTCGCGGCGCACAAGCAGTTAGGAGGGTGACAAATGGTAAAGATGCCAAGGAAGGTTATGAGATACAGCCCCTCTGCTGGAAAGCATACTGAACACACGGTTGAGAGGGTCAAGAAGAAGAGGGCTAGCGAACTAAAGTGGGGCCAAAGAAGGTTCAGAAGAGTGACTGCTGGGTACAGAGGTTTCCCTCGTCCAAAGCCTTCAGGGGAGAAGCCTACGAAGAGGGTAAACTTGGTTTACAGATGCACAGAGACCGGAAAGGCCCACTCCCCGAAGGGAAAGAGAGCAAGAAAATTCGAACTTGTAGATAATTGAGGAGAGAGAATGGCGGGAAGATTTCTGAGAGTTACTTGCAAGGATTGCGGTAGTGAGGCCATAATTTTCGATAGGTCAGCAACCACAGTTGCATGTGCTATTTGTGGATCGACTCTTGCAGTGCCAGCAGGCGGTCTGGCAGAACTTACAGGATGCACTGTCGTCGAGGTTCTCAACTAGAGAGGCAGAATCTTGGCGGATCAATCCAACGACTGGCCCGATGAAGGGGAGTTGGTAGTCTGCTCCGTGAAAAGTGTGAAGGAAAACGGAGCTTACTTGTCCCTGGACACGTATCCAGACAGGGAAGGCTTCGTTTTCATTGGGGAGATAGCTACTGGATGGGTTAGGAATATCAGAGCCCATGTCAGAGAGGGGCAGAGGTTAGTAGCCAAGGTAATCGGAGTGAAAAAGGATAGAGACAGCATCACTCTCTCAATAAAATCAGTCTCCGAAGAGAGAAGAAGAGATGCCTTGCAGTCGTGGAAGAACGAGCAGCGTGCTTCCCAGATCATGAGGGTGGCTGCAGAGAGAATTGGTTGGAAAGAGAACAAGACAGAGGAAGTCTCCGAGGAAATGAAAGAGGCCTTCGGATCACTTTACGGAGCCTTGGAGGAGTGTGCCATAAACGAGAGTGCACTGGAGGAATCGGGGTTCGAAGGAGATTGGATAGCAACGGTCACTGAGCTGGCAATAGAGAATATCATCCCCCCATTCGTGGAAATAAGAGGAATGTTCGAAATCAAGGTCTGGGGGCCGGAGGGAGTCAATGCCATCAGTAGCGCCCTGCAGGCTGCAGAGGATTGCGCTAAGAGCGAGGAGGAGGTCACCCTCACCTGTCACTATGACGGGGCTCCTAATTACAGAGTAGACATCAAGGCTCCAGATTACCCATCTGCAGAGTCTGTATGGGAAGCTGCTCAGGAGGCCGCTTCAAAGCAAATAGGTTCAGTCGATGGTTCCATATCCATAGAAAGGCTTTGAACCCGTTTCTGAAGGAATATAATTCATGAACCGAATCGATAGGCCTAGTCTCAATCATGGCTAGGACCAGACTCCAGAGATGCATCGAATGCAGAGAATTCGGCCTTGGGGAAAAGTGCAAGACCTGTGGAGGGAAGATGGAGTCTGCAGCTTCACTGAAATTCTCTCCCGAGGACCCCCAGGGGTCCAGACGGAGAAAGAGGCAGGATGCTGGAAGTGACAAGTGGGTCAAATCGCTACCCACCCCCAGGAAGGATGATGCTGCTTGAACAGAGCCAAGGTTCACTGGCTTGAAGGGACAGGGCTTCCAGAGGGCTCTATGATTCTGGAAGCGGTACCCGGAGTGGGCAATGTCGGCAAGATACTGATTGACGCGGTGGTAGAAAAGCACCCTTCGAGGACGATTGGCTGGATACTGCATCCCGACTTCCCCCCCCATGCCACCTTATCCGAGACGGGTTTGATTGGACCTCCAAGGTTGGACATCAGCAAGATAGTCCTGCCGGACGGGGAAGAACTGGTGACAATAACCGGATTAATGCAACCAATGACAGCATCGGGTCAATTCGAAGTGGCAGAGGCCGTGCTAGACCTTGCTGACGAGTGGGGGGCGAGTCGTTTGCTTGTTCTAGCGGGCCTTGCCTCTGAGCCTGAAAAGCGTTCGATTTTCGCAGTCTGCTCGGATAAGGAAATCCGCAGGGCTCTCGAAGCTGATGACATTGAGGTCAGCAAAGACCAACCGAAGGCAGGAATGATCGGAGTGGCTGGGATGATTCTTTCCTTGGCCCCGACCAAGGGAGTCCCTGCGATAGGGGTTATCGCAGAGACTATCGGGGCAAGTTCCGACATTCTAGCCGCTGAGAGAATGTCGAGGTGGGTAGAGCAGGCCTTCGATTTGACATTGGATCTGGATCTGGACACCACGAAGGAGACCGCTGCCAGGCTGATGGAGAGAATGGGGGAGGAGGGTTCGATCGATGATTACCTGAGGATGGACGAGAAAGAGGCTTCCTCTGACTTCTACGTTTGATCTGCCTATCTTCTGGTTCTTTTCTTGCTCTTGCTTCTGCCACCGGAGGAGGATTCCTCTACGGAGATCTTCCTGCCCTTGAACTCTGACTTATTCATCGCCTTTATGGCTGCTTTTGCCTCTTTCTTGTCTGCGAAGGTGATGAAGGCAAAGCCACGAGGCTTCTTCGTCTCCCTATCCAATGCCATGTGGACTTCCTTGTTAGCCTTGCCCGACTCGACCTTCTCCATGCAGTCCCGGCACCTCAGGGGCTTGCCGGGAGTGGGTTTGAAGGGCACTTTGGTATCGATGCCACAAAGAGTGCAAGTTGCGGGGAACATCTCCCTCTGAGGCCTGCCCCCTCGGCCCCTTGCAGTGGGCGCCCTCTTTGCGGATTCGGGAATCTCATGAGCCCATCCCCTCCTATGGTCCGCGGCAGGTGAAAGGTATGGCCTAGCGCCGTCGTGTCCCAGCATGGACTCGGCCTCATTGGACCAACGTTCCCCTGGGCGGTTCAGATTTTGGATATCGGAGTCCGGAGGCGTCTCGAAACCATGTCCGAATCCGTTTGAGAGGGCTCTGAATCCGCTGTAGTCACATCTGGGGCATTCAACATTGAAGTCTGGCTTTCTATCGCTAGCCAGAAGGTCTACCCCGCATACGGGGCAAGAAGCGTACAGGACGCCTAGTTTCGGGTCCCCCTTGGTGGAGGCTTTTAGCATGGGCTCCACGTTGATTACTCTTGCACGGACTATGTCCCTCTTCCTCATTCCGTCTCCTGCGGATGGAATGAAACGGTCGACTATCTCTGAGACATAGACATCCGCGAAGAGTTTCAGTGCTGGAACAGACCTGTGTCCCCCTTCATTTGTCTCTATGTGCAGGACTCTCAATTCAGCAGTCTTCTCATTGAGCCTATTTACCTCCCCTATGATTACATCCCCCATCTTCGGCGAGTTTAACGGGGGTACATTGGAATCAACCGAAATCACGCCTGAGTTATTCACAATGCTTCCAGATACTACTGCAACATGCCCTCTTTCTGTGGAGTGGATGCCACTTCCCAACTCCTCCCCGGTCCCGATCTCAATGAGGGTTCCCGGCGTGACTTGGTCACCGACTGATGCTGCCATCGGCCCACCGACCCGAAGACTCCCTATGAACGGTACGGCAGTGAAAGAAGAGGAATCACTGGGGAGAAATACGCCAAAGCGAGGCTCTAGTTCTTCCTCTAATTCTTGAATGGTGCCCATAAGTTGCGGGGAGGGCGAATTCTAGATTCCCGTATTCTTCAGAAGACCAGTCAAATTCCTTGAAGAAATTCCTGATGTGAGTCGCTCTTGAGCTATGCATCAAGTGTGCAATGGTGCCGATTGAGATGATTTCCTCTAAAAATGGCCTATCAGAGGCTTTCTTTTGAGTTCCCCACGGAGGATTGGATACTACAATATCGGCTTCACGGATTTCAATATCCTTTTCACCGATTTTAGAATTTATAATTTCAACACGATCACTGATTCCTAGAGACTGGGCATTTCTAGTGGAAACTTCACAAGATTCTACGTCTGAATCCACCAGTATTGCCGACTCCGCCCCCAAAAGAACGGCTCCAATCCCAAGAATCCCATTTCCACACCCCAAATCCACTACTCTACAACCGGGCTTTAGGTCATTGAACGATTGAATATCGAAAAGCCATCTTGCTGCAATTTCTCCCTCTGTCTGGTATTGCTCAAGATTCAGATCAGGGTTCGATATCCCCTCCAACTTTGAGAGTTTGATTGCTAATGAGCGTAGGCGCATGGTTCGACATTACGCCGAGGTGTTTGAATTAATCCAAACGCTAGTTCGAATGCATAGTTCATATACTCTCGATTATTTACTCCCTTTGTGGAAGCAATGGGTCTGGCCTATGTGGCATTGGGGATGCTAGCGGGTGCATCCTTGGGATGGGCACTGGCTAGGTCAAGGACCATGTCGGAAGCAAATTCAGTAGAAGAGGAACTGATTAGGGCGAAGGCACTTCTGGAAGTTGGAAGCAAATCGGAAGAAAAGACACATCAGCAGATGCTGGATGGATTCAGAATAGCAGCTGGAGAGGCCTTCTCTAAAGCTGTAGAGACTGCTGACAAGCAAAAAGAGTCCTCATTCAAGAAGGCTACAGAGGATCTTAGACAGGACCTTGGGGGATATATCGAGGCAATTCAAGACGCTAAGGAGAAAGACATTGCCAGAGTTGCCACATTAGGTGCCAAGGTCGACAATGTGAGTGCCCTGGGGACAAGCCTCGCCCAGGAAACAAGAGAGCTTACCTTGGCTCTGAGAGGCGATTCCCAGGCACAGGGAGCCTGGGGGGAAGTAGTAGTTGAGAATCTGTTGCAGAGTATGGGTTTTGTTGAGGGAAGGGACTACATCAAGCAAGAGTGGGATAAAGGAAAGAATGGTGAGAAGGGTAAGAGGGCGGATTTCATACTGAAACTACCTGAAAACCGTCAAGTGGTAATCGATTCGAAGGTCTCCCTGACTGCTTACACAGAATTCGTGAATGCGGAAGATGATGCAGCCTCTGATTCGGCGATGAAAGCACATTGCAGGTCTATCAGAGAACATTCAAGGAAATTAGCTACTAAGAACTATGAGGACATGGAGGGATATAATACTCCTGATTTTGTCCTAATGGTGGTTCCCCTGGAAGGAGCTTTCATCGATGCAATGAGAGCGGATCAGAATCTATACGAGGATTTGCTCCTAGACAGGAGGGTGAAAGTTGTTAGTGGTTCGAGTCTGATGCTTACTCTAATGCTCATTCAGGAATTATGGAAAAGAGAGAAACAAACTAGTAACCAGAAAGAGATAGTGGAAAGAGGTGGTAGGCTCCATGACAAGGTTGTTCTTTTCTTGGAGACGTTTACAGCCTTGGGGTACGAACTAGGGCAAGCTACAGATGCATATGAAAAGGCTCTGGAGCAACTTAGTTCGGGTTCGGGGAACGTCATAAGGCAAACTGAGATGCTCAAGGAGCTAGGTTCCAAGGCCAAGAAGGACTTGCGCGAAAAGAGTGGCTTGAGAAGTCTAGCAGAGAGGGCGGAAGAGGAGGAGTCATTTCCTGAGTCTTCCTCGGAAGAACATGATAGATTGGGAGAAGCACAAATTCAATGAAGTCGTCAATATCGTTGGCGAATATACTGTTCTAGATCTTTCCAAGGGCCATTGGGTAGCTCCTGAGACGGAGTTCAGCGTAGGGAAGTATGATGAGCTCAGACCTGGCTTGTATAATACAGAGATATTCGCTGGAGAGCGCTTCCTCCACATGGGCATCGATATTTGCGGACCTGTGGGCACCCCATGTATGTCTTTCATGGAAGGGGAGATATCACACTTCGGATACAACCCCGAACCAGGAGATTACGGCAATGTTATAATTTCCAAACACGATTTGGATGGGGTGAGTCTGTGGGCCCTATATGGACACCTTAGCGATGAGTCAATAGAAAAAATGAGAGTAGGCAAGAAGATTTCTCGTGGAGAGGTAATTGCATGGTTCGGGGATTATCACGAGAACGGTGGATGGGAGCCTCACTTACACTTCCAACTATCTTTGGTTGAGCCGACTACGCACGACCTGCCGGGTGTAGTTTCCCCCCTAGAAAGAGAGCAGGCTCTCAAAGACTATCCAGATCCAAGATTAGTTCTTGGGCCACTCTACTAAAGGGACGAGAGGTGGGACTTCAGAGACTCTATAGAAGGCATATCCGATGGATCTTCGCCCGTCAGTAATGCTAGCCCAATTGAAACCCAATCTGTAACATGTGCAGCGTACAGTAGCCTTTCTAGAAGGCTCTCTCCTTCGCAATCTATCACCCATGTCGGTTTGGCTTCGATTTCTTCCAGCATCCACTCAATCCTTGAGTTCGTTCTGGGGTGCATGTCCTTGCCGGTGAGAACAAGTAGTGCCCGGTCGTGAGCGGATTCGCTAGTCCATGCAACTATCTCGTTGTGGTTCATCTCAGGGATATCGGTAGCACCTGCAAACTTAGCAGAGTTCTCATTCAACTGACACGCGAAACGGTATGCTGCTGCTCCCAGACATGATGGGGAGACTATCCCGATCTCCCTCCC